>OGJN01000085.1_pt1 | contig 99600 bp, 88 predicted proteins | sample 1572221 | NCBI WGS metagenome assembly OGJN01 (sample SAMEA2582148, study PRJEB24529) | metagenome | biome: Human gut stool | place: China | collected 2011 | reverse complement strand
AAAATAAAAAATGTTGCAAACTAATGATTAAAAATCATTAATTTGCAACAGCCCCTTTATTATAATACTGGATAGTATATTAGCTAGGTGGCTCTTCAAAGAACAAACTTATCTTTATGACACTCTATCCTAGTTTTAATATAAGAAATTTTAACTCTTCATTCTAAAATTTAAACTCTAAAATTTTAAAACTCAGAAATTAAAGTTTAAGACTTAATCTCTATTCTATCACTTGGAGTAGCCTCTTTAAATTCTTTTTTGTTAATTTATTACATTACTATTGTAAGTAACATTTTAAATTTATCTAAAGCATATACAGAATGAGGTTCTTTAGCTGGCATTAGAATATAATCTCCCTCTTTAAGATTATGTTCCATTCCATTTAAAATAATTTTTCCATTTCCTTCTAAGCAAGTAACAAATGCATCTCCAGGAGCTGTATGAGTAGAAATCTCTTTTCCTTTATCAAAAGCAAATAAAATCATTGTAACTCCTTGATTTTTTGCTAATATAAGTTGTTCTACAGAATTTTCTTTATAATCTATTTGAGATTTTAAAGTTAAAGATTTTGAATCCTCTATATTTTTTATGATATTACTCATTATTGTTTACCTCCAAATTTAACTTTTTATCTAAATAAATAGTATCATAATTATAGATATATTTCAGTAACATATGTTACCAACTAAGAGGATTATGAAAAAACAAATAATTAAAGTTAAAAATAAAGAGCAAGTATAGCTTAACTCACCTGCTCTCTTTATTTTTCAATTTTTATCACTTTTAGATTTTTAAAAATTTATGTTTTACCATTTATTGTAGTGTACTTTACTCATATCCATATCTTTTTCTGTATAAGCAGGTCTTTCTTCTGCTGGGTAACCTAATGATATTAAATTGCTAATATAGATATCTTCTGGTATTTCTAAAATCTCTCTGATATTATCATGACAAGGTTTTCCATTAGCATCAAATTTTCCTTTAGTTTGTAACCAACAAGACCCAAGTCCTAACTCATGAGCTTTTAGTTGAATAATTGTACTAGCTATACAAGCATCATCTTCTCCTGTTGGATATTCATGCCACACTGTCAATATCATAAGAGGAGCATTTTCAGCAAATTGAGCTCCACTTTCTTTAGAATGAGCTAATTTTTTTATTTTTTCCTTATCAGTAACAACTATAAACTCGTATGGTCTCCCATTTTTTCCACTTGGAGATACAACAGCTGTTTTCATAAGTTCTTCAATAACTTCTTTTTCTACTTCTCTGTCTTGATATTTTCTGATACTTCTTCTTGTTAAAAAATCCATAGTAAGTCCTCCTATTTAAATAACATATATATTCCTAATAATAAAATTATTAAGTTTAAACTGAAATTTGAATATTTTATGTAATTTTTATTTTTTTTCAACTTAAAAGAAAATGTAATATTTTTTATAATAAAAGAAAAAATACTTAATGTTAAAAATATTCCACTAGACATAGCTAGAATTAAATATCCAAAAGGTATATTTTTATTTAGCATATTTCCTAATAAAAGTACACTTAATATCCCAGAACAAGGAAAAAATAATCCAAATATAAACTTTGAATTTTCAATATGTTTATTTTTAAATTCATTTATTAAATTGAAGCTAGCTAATAAAATTAAAGTAATACTATAAATATTTTTACTTATTAAATCTATATTTTGAAGTTGAGATATTGATTTAATAAAAAAAGTAGCTACAAAATAACTAACTAATCCTTGTCCATAAGCTATTAGAGCAGATATTATTAAAAGTTTTAATAAACTATATTTTAAGCTTAAATTTAAAATATAAGATTTTCCATGTCCAGGTGCAAGAGAATGAAGCATACCATATAAAAAAATAAAAAATATATAATATATAACTTTTTTATTTTTTAAAGCATATGTAATATTCTTCATAAGTAATAATGTTAATTTTTGTTGAGTAATAAATAGTTCTCGATGGTAAATATAAGCTAAAATTAAAAGTATAAATATTGATAATTGGAATATTTTATTTTTCATCAATATCTACCTCATAAACTTTAGGATATACCATATTATAATAATATGGCTGAGTTTTATCTTCTTTAAAAGTTAGTTTAAAATTATTATGAGAAAAATCTATTTTTAAAGAATCTTTGTCATAATCATAATCATAAAAATACTCTTTATCATAAATAGTTAACTGAATTTTATCTCCTTTTTTTAAAGGAGAAATATAACTAAATTCTAGATCAATAATTAAATTATTATCTTTATATCTCATATTCTTTGATATAATATTATTTTGTAATATTTTTCCATTATAATAAAATTTTAAGTCTTGTGAAATATCATTATAAAAATGTGAATTATCACTGCTTTCTTTAGCTAATTCACTATTTAAATCATCAAGAATTAACTCTAATTTTAAATTAATAGTATTTTTAGAAGAATTTTCTAATTTAAAACTATTTTCAAAAAAAATGTGTGGATGTGCTATCAAAATATGACTAGTGAAAATTAAACAACAAATAAGTATTTTTTTCATGATTAAAACTCCTTTAATTCAAGTTTAACTTTCCACCAAATATAATATATTTTATTAATTTTTTACTTAATTAGACTGTATAAATACTCTATTTCATCTTTCCAGATACTATCATCAATAGTTTCTAGAATAATTGGCATATTATCAAATCTGCTATCGTTCATAAATCTAATAAAAAATTCCTCTCCTAGAACTCCTTTTCCTATACTATCATGTCTATCTTTTTTGCTTCCAGTATCAAATTTAGCATCATTTAGATGTATTCCTTTTAGATATTTAAAACCTATATGTTTTTCAAATTCTTCCATTGTTTTATTATATCCAGCTTCATCTTTTAATTCATATCCACCAGCTAGAGTATGACAAGTATCTAAACAAACTCCTATCCTGCTTTTATCTTCTATTTTCTCTATAATTTTTCCTATATGAGCAAAGTCATATCCCATATTAGAACCTTGCCCAGCTGTATTTTCCAATACTACCATTACATCTTTTGTAACAGCTAAAGCTTTATTTATAGAATCAGCAATATTTTCTATACATTTCTCTTCACTTATCTCATTGAGATGACTACCAGGATGTGTATTGAGATATTTAAGTCCTAGTTGTTCACATCTTCTTATCTCATCTATAAAAGCATTTAGAGATTTTTCTCTTTTCTCCATATCTTCAGCTCCTAGATTGATAAGATAACTATCATGAGGTAATATGTGATCTGGAGAGTAACCATATTTTTGAAGATTATTTTTAAATTCCATTATATCTTCATCTGTTAATGGTTTTGCTTCCCATCTTCTTTGATTTTTCGTAAATAGTGCAAAAGCTTTAGCACCTATCTTATTGGCATTGATTGGTGCGTTAAATACTCCACCTGTAGTAGATACGTGAGGTCCAATCCACTTGTTTTTTACTCTATCTTCTCTTGTTTCCAATTTCTTTTTCATAACCACTCCTTTATCTTATACTAATTATATCATAAATTGGAGCAGAGAGGAATAGGTAACTTATTTTAAAATAACAAAATTTTATAAAAAATAGAGGTATGTAATAATACCTCTTTTATTTTCAAAGCCCCTTAAAAACGGTTTTAGACGTTCATTTTTAGTGTGCTAATTATGGATTTTTATTTTTACTTTCTTTATATTGCTCTAACATATTTTTTAACTTTTCAGGAATAGGAACTCCACAAATGGAAGCATTTTCCAAGATACTTAATCCCTCATTACTTAATAATATTCCTATTGTTAAACTTTTAACAGCAAACTTTCCTTCAAATAGTAAATCTATCTGATGAGCTAAGACAACTACTCCTATCATAACCATTTTTTTTAGTAATCCTTTAAATCCAGCTTTACTATTTACTTTTTCTATTATAATAGCTTTTGCCACTCCAGTAAGATAATCAATAGTCATTAAGATTATAAGACAATTCATCATCTTATCTTCTCCACCAGTTATAAGAAAAATTAAAGAAATAATAGAGCCTATAAACCACACTACTTTATTGATGAAAATATCCCCTACATCAACCATAAGTTGTAATACTTCTGTAAAAGTCATTATGTAATCCTCCTTTACTTAGTTTGTAAATAGATAATTTATAAATCTCTCAAAGACATCAAACCAGTAAGGAGTTATCTCAAGACTTGGAACTAGAGAAGATAATACACACATTAAGAATACCCCTACAAGAATAAATGCTAATGCTTTAGAAAATATATCTATTTTTTTAATTTCTATATCTTGTTGTTTTTCTCCATTCTTTGCTTTTTTAGAAAATAGATCAATAATCTTATTCCCTAAACTTCCTATAAGAGTTAATATTTTAGTCATAATTCTCTCCCTTCATTCAGTTATTTACCCAGTTCATGCCTCTTTCTTGAGCTTTATCTAGCTTAAATCCAAAATGTACAAAATTATTTTTAGGGTAATAAATCAACTGGTCAAATTGAATTTTACCTTCTTGTTTTAATTTAAGAGTTTTCTCATAAATTTCTTTTGAACTCATCTTGTTGCTATGTACATCTACTGCCAATCCAAATCTATGAGCTGAAGTCTTAGAGCCATCAACTGCTTTGTTTAGCTCTTCACTTCTAAACCAACTAAGAACTATAAGAGGTACTCCCAAAAGCTCTCTAATATAATCCATACGGCTTGCTGTGTATTGAATATAATTCTTTTCTTGTTCATTAGGAATATTTTTAATTTTTAAAGCTTTTCCTGTTGCTGATACTGTTGTTTCTTTTTCTGTAAAGTATTTGCTATTTAACATTTTAATCAACTCCTTTTTTATCAGTTATAACTTATGAATTTTTGTTTTTTTTAGTTTTATCAGTAATTCTAAAAAACGACCTCTCAAAATTGTTTTTAAGGCCTTTCAAAAAAACTTAGATGATATAAACTATAGCTGAATATTTTCACTTGTAGCTTTTATTTCATTTTGTTTTTCTAAACTTCCAATTTTTTGTAAAATCTCTTCTATTTTTTTATCTTTTTCTTCCAAGGATTTTTTTAATGTTTCCATTTCTTTATTTTGATTTTCTAAATCAACTATATGAACATCTCTTTTTTCAATCTCTACTTTTTGAACTTCGATAGTATTTTCTAATGATTTAACCTTGTTAATATATTTAGAATGTTGTTTTGCTTTTTCCTCAATATATGTGGAGTAAATAGTATCAAATTTTTCTTTGAACTCTTCTAGTGTTAATTTAACATTTGGAGTCTCTGCTTTTAATTTTCTTTCTGCCTCAAATAAAGCATCAGTATATATAACACCAGCATCTTGTAGTGAATGAGCCTCTTCCAATGTTAGTGGATATTCATCTTCATCACTAAATTGCCATAGCATAATATCTTCAGGATGTCTTTCTAAATAGGAAATTGTAGTTTCAAGAAGTCCTACATCTTTATCTGGTCTTGAGTGTTGGTAATGAACTTCTCCTAGTTTATCAGTCCATTTATAAGGACCAGGAAAAACAGTAGCTTTATATAAATTTATCAATCTAAAATATTCAGTTTTTAATTCATCTTCTGTTGCTCCCTCATACCATATATGAGTTTCTTTATTCCAAGCTTTTTTTAGATATCCTAACTTCTCATCATATTCAACTGTAATAAGTTTTCCATCTTCAATATATTCTCCATCTATAAGAGGTTCAACTTCTAATAATTTAGTTTCGTCATATGTCATCTCTCTTATAGCTTGAAGCTCTTCATCATATGTAGGATGAGTAAAATCATTATTTTCATCTAATACAATATAGTCTTGAGGATTAAGTTCTGGATGGTCTATAAAAACATTTCCATCAAAATACTGATTAATCTCTTCTCTAGTAAATAAGTGTGTTATAATTACTTTTGAAATTTTTTCTTTTGTAAATACTTTAATCATTTTATTCCTCCTTAAAATTTTTAATATATGATTAATCATTTGATTAATTTTTGATATTTTATACTCCTAAAATTCTAAATAAATTTCATAATTTATTTAAAAAATTTAGTTTTATGATTTTTGAAAAAGTATTGATTTTACTAGCTTTTATAATTTTTCTTAAAGTTTGTCTTTAGGAGTTTTTTATAAAAGACTTTTAAAATCCTTAGGTATAAAAGTCTTAATTTTATTGACTTTTCGGAACTTTTGAAATTATCAAAAACTACATAAATTATGAAATTTATTTAGAATTTTAGAGGGATAAAATATCAAAAATTAATCAAATGGTCAATTATAAATTAAAAATTAGGAGGGAAATTATGTTAAGATTTTATACAAAAGAAAAAATATCTAAAGAGGTACACACTATTAATTTATCAAGAGCAGAAGCAGAGTTGATTTTAGAAGGAAATTTATTTAAAGATTGTCCTCAGTATAATGATGGAAATGTTGTAATTATTGAAAGAGATACTGAAATGGCTTTTCCTATTTGGGATGGTGTAGAATTAAGAGAGATGACTAGAGAAGAACAAATTAAAGATTTGGGAATGGAAAATCTTTTATTGGATGGCGAATACTTGTCTGAAGGAGAGATTATTGTAGTAGAAAAACCATTGAATTTGATAAGACCTGCTTGGAACAGAGAAACTCATGAATGGTATGAAACTATGACCAAAGAAGAACTTTTAGAAAAAAGAGCAACTAAAATACTAGAATATTCAAAACTTGAAAATGAAAAAAATGTACTTGAGGGTTCTAAATTTTCAACCACAGAGGAGATCCAGCTTATCACAGAAAAAATGGCAGAATTAGAATCAGAAATTAATCAGTTGGCAGAACAAATAGAAATTTTATAGTGATAGGAGGTCAAAATGAGTAAATTGTTATTTTTTATAATAATGTTAGTGATTTTACTAAGTGTACTTGAAATAATGCATATAAGAGCTAACTTTTTTAAAAGACCATTTAAAGAAGGGGCTAAAGATTATTTAGATAGTTTTAAATTAAAAACAAAAAAAGGAGAAGATGAAGATGCTAAATAGTAAATATTTTACAGAAGCAGAAACAACAGTATCAGCAACAGGAAAAGCTTTACAAATTAAAAATATACCTAATGAACAAGAGAAAAACTATATCCAATATACAGCTACTAGAATGGATTACATTAGAGAACTTTTAGGAGTACCGCTAATTGTAACTAGTTGGTTTAGATGTGAAGAGTTGAATAAAGCTGTTGATGGCTCTAAGACTTCAGCTCATAGATTTGGATTAGCAGTAGATGTTCATAGTAAAAAAATGGCTTCAAAAGAAATTTATGAGAAAGCTTTAGAATTAAAACAAGAAGGTAAAATCCAATTTGACCAGCTGATTTACTATCCAAGACAGAATTTTGTCCACTTTGGATTTAAGCTAGATAAAGCTCAAGAAAGAGGTATGAATTGGATAAATAAATAAAAAATAGATGGAAGGAGAGAGTTATGTCTAAAATAATAGCTTTTATGGGATTTTGTGCTAATAAATTAATTGACTTATTTTCTAAAAAAGCAAAGAGTGGAGAAAAAGCTCAAGACATTGAAATAAAAAAAATAAATGCTTTTTCTAAAGGATTGATTTTTATTTTCGTAGGAACATTTTTAATGTGTGTATTAGCTTCGTTATTCCCTAAACTAGCTATTACACCTTATTGGTTTGAAGTATTAGATAAATTAATAAATTATGCACTTAGCAATTAAAGAAGAGAGGGAAGTATGGGAGAAATTATTAAAACAATAGGAGAAATATTTGGGAATTTTATTCTTCTTATAGTTGATGTTATTAAAATATTAGGTAATGGTATAACAATAGGGTTTGGAAGTCTAGTAGCTTTTATTTTTCTTGTTACAGGGGGGCAAGATGAAGCAATGAGAATTCTTCTAATTCTTATGACTGTAGACTATCTATCGGGAGTTATTAAAGCATTTGTTACTTGTACAGCTAATTCTAAAGCTGGAGTAATAGGAATTTTGAAAAAAGTTATGATAATATTAGTTATAGTTTTAGCTTATCAATTAGATATTCTTTTCAATGGGAAACTTGCTATTAAAACTTTAGCAATAGGAGTTTTTATCTCTAATGAAGGCTTATCAATATTAGAAAATGCCTCATTATGTGGGTTACCTATTCCAGAAAAGTTAAAAAAAGTTCTGGTGCAATATCAAGAATATAAGAAAAAGTAAAAAAAGCCTAGCTCAGCTAGGCTTTTCCTATTCTAGTGCTACATATCTAGCATAATTGAATCCTTGAGTATCTACTACAATTTTAGTAACCCCATCAGTTATTCTTACAGCTGTAAAAATACCATCCTCTAATTCTATACAAGTTTCTTTTAAAAAACTCCATTCATGGAAAAAGTCATTTATAAAAGCCAGAAACTCTTTTTTAGATAAAATAATTGTTTTTACAATTGCCACAGTACTTCTTTCTCTATATTTAGTATTTTTGGCTTCTACAATATCAGAAGGTTTACTAGCAAAGGATAAGGTTTTTATTTCAATTTTTGGTTCTTCTTCAACAGCCACATATCTAGCATACTTATTTCCATAAGTATAAACTACGATTTTAGTAGCTCCATCAGTTACTCTTACTGCCGTGAAAACTTTTTCTTGTTCTAACCAATCACAAGTATTTATTAAAAAATCTTGAGCTTCAAAAAAATCACTAGTAAATTTTTTGAATTCTTTAATTGAAAGTGTTATAGTTTTTATAATAGCTACCTCTTCCTCTTCAACATATTTTGGTTCTTGAACTCTTTCCATATACTCTTTTAAATCTTTAACTTTTGAAATAAATTTTAATTTTTTAATTTCCATTTTCATCACTCCTCTATATTTCTTAGGTTGTGTGTATATTACCTTACTATTCTCTTAATTGCAAGTTATTTATGAAAAGTAAAATAAAAGTTAGTGGATTCCCACTAACTTTTTACAGTTGTTTCTACAGTTAAAATAATCTTTTTTACTTTACCCGTATATGAATATTTAATCTTTTCAATTATTGAATAACTTTCAAAAATTCCCATTCTATTTAGGTCATCACCTAAAAACTTTTTTAAAGTTCTTAATGTAGTAGCATAGAAAACTTTTAATTCTTCTTTGTCCATTTCAATATAATTTTCTAATTCATCATTCACTTCTAGTTCAGCCACAAGATATAAGCTTCCTCTTTCATATTGCCTTTGTGTTTTTTCCAGGAAATCATCAAACATATCTCCTGCAATTTCAGCTATTATTTTTAAATTTTCTTCTCTTTTTTCTAAATCATCATACATATAATCCCTATAATCTTTATATTCCATTATAATCCTCCTTATTGGCTCTCTAGCCTTGTATTTCTTAGGTTGTGTTTATATTACCTTACTATTCTTTTAATTACAAGTCATTTCTAAGAAAATTAGAAAAATATTGTTTATTAAAATTAGAAATGCTATAATTAGTAATAAAGGAGAAATGCTGGGGGCATAGATATATTTATTTTTTTATTAAACCAGCAACCATTTGGAGATGGAATAGGACTATTTAGAAAAAAATAAATATTGTAAGAAAATTGCTAAAATCTTTTTTATGAGGTATACTCATATTAACAAACTAGGATTATACAAAGTAAGGTGATAATGATGAGTAAACCTAAAATATTAACAAGAAAAAAATTGAGAAAAGAGGTTCTTGAGCAAATAGAAAATTTTCCAATAGAAGCTCCAAGAGATTATAATATGGCAGATTGGAAATTTGAAAAATTAATAGAGCAGATAAAAACTTTTGAAGAAGATTTAGATGATGACCATGAGGTAGCTTTAAAATTAGCTTCTTTTGGTTCTGCTGTAGTTATGTATGTGATGACAATAGGCTATCAAAATCCTGATATGCTTTATTTTTATGGATTTGTAGATGGACAGCCAGCTCAACTTATTCAGCATATGAGCCAACTTAATTTTTTGATTACTTCAGTAGAAAAGATAGATAAGGATAAACCAGCTAGACGTATTGGTTTTGCTCTTCCGACCTTAGATAAAATAGAAGAGAAAATTGAAGATTAACACAGATTAATATTGAGGAGTAATGATTATGAGTGAAAAAAAATAGTTGATATAAAAAGTATTTTTAAAAATAAAGCTTTAGATAATAAAAAAATAAAATTGAAAGCAGAAGAGTTGATGAAAAAAAATATAACTGCTATGAGATACTTACAAGATAAGTAGTGGTATTTATGAATAGTAAATTTTATTCAGAAGAGGCAGAATATTTATATAATTTGGTTATAAGCTTTAATAATGAATAAGTTTAAAGATGAATTAAATACAAGAGGGAAAAATTCCCTCTTGTATTTAATATATTAATCTTAGAAAAACTCTCCATTGTCGCAGTAGTTTTCTCCTTGAAGTGGGAAGAAGATTACACAACAATCTTTGTTTCCATTGATTTTTTTAATAAATTTTGTAATGAAGTCAGCAACTTGTTTTTTAACCTCTGGAGTTCTTTCAAACCAGAAAAGTTCAACAAAAGTGTACCCTTCTACAATCTTTCCATCAAAAATATACTCAGTGTCAATGTGCTCAATAGTAAACCAAGTTCTGTCACATTTTACTATTTCAGTAAGTCCATCTATAAGTTCCTTACTATTTTCAATAATTGGTTGTTTAGCCATTCCTCTAATTTTTAAATGTGGCATATGATTCCTCCTTTTAGATTTTTTCTTTTTCTGGGATTAAAGTAACATCAATATAGTTTTTAAGATTAATTGCTTTTCTATTTACCTTCCATAGATTTTCTTTTGTCATAAGCTCTCTATACTCCTTTGGAGTAGCTAATTTATAATCAGGAACAGTAATTTTTTGATATAGATAATTAAACCAAAAACTATTTTCTTTTACCTCTGTATTATACGATAATTCATAATTTTTTACAACACTATTAATTTTTTCTTTTTCAATATCACTGTATAGAAGTTTTTCTAAAGTTTTTAAGACAGCTTTTTTAATCTCTTCAACTCTTGCTACATCACAACTATATGAGATAATCATTTTATCTTCTCCATAGTTATTAGGAGATAGAGAAATTCTTGAAGAGATAGAGTAGACACCACCAATTTTTTCTCTGATATCTTCTATCAGTGCAATATCTAAGATTTGAGAAAATCCATTATAAAGAGTTTTTTCCTCATATCCATACTGAGAGTTATATGGGAAGATAAGAGTTGTTGTAGCTTTCTTATCTACTCCCTTTATAACATCTTTTTTTATGATATTCTTAGGAACATTTAGATTTAATGGTTTTACATTACTATTGGCCTCTTGGCTAGGTAGAGAGGCAATATATTTTTTTAAATAATTTTCTAATTCCTTTTCTTCAAAAGAACCAACTACAACTAAATTAAACTTTGAAAAATTATCAAACTTATTTTTATACTCTTTCATAATTTTTTCTGGAGAGATTAGTTGTATATCTTCTAAAGTAAGAGGATTTCTTCTAGGATGATTTCCACTATATATTTTATTTATCTCATCACTATAGACAGCTCTTGGAGAATTATTTTTATTGATTACACTCTCTCTTAGCTCTGTAATAGTATTATCAAAGATTATTTTATCAACCTTAGGTTCATAGATAAGGTAGTTCATATACTCTAAAGCTGTTTCTAAATTTTTCTTATCTGTGGAAATTAAAAATCCTTGCTCATAATCTTCAATATATGATGAGATAGAGAAATTTTTCCCTTTCATAAAAGTTTCTATATCTTTAGGTTGTAATATACTAGCTCCAGATTGTTCTACTATTGAAGTAGCTATTGAAGAATTAATAAATGATTCATAGTTATCATCTGAGCTTCCCTCTTGTTTGAAAAATTTTATATATATCTTATCCTTGTCAAAGTCAGTTTTTTTAGTATAAACTTTTATTCCATTAGAAAGAGTATAGTTTCCATTTCCCTCTTTAATAAAATTCCCTTCACTTACTTTAAGAGGTGGAAGAGTAACAGGTTTAATAGAAAAATCAAACTCTTCTTTAAATTTGTTACTATTTTTTATTATTTTTTCTAATTGTTTATTATCGATTTTACTTTGTTCTGTACTAGTTGTTAGGAAATAAAGTGAATCTTCTTTAAAAATTTTTTTAAATCTCTTTTCTAAATCTTTTGTAGTAATATCATTTATAAGTTTTAAATAGATAGCAAACTCCTGCTCTATGTCCATAAAACTCTCTTTAGACATCACATACTCTACTAGTGAATCAGCATAGGTATCGTGGGTAATACTCTCTTTATTTGCCACCATATTTTTATAGTTGTTTATTAAATTTTCTTTTTCCAATTCTAATTCATATTCACTGATACCATTTTTTAATGATGATTTAAAAAATTGATTGAAAAGAGTTATTCCCTCTTCTAGCCTATCATTTTTTATAACAGTTGCAGAGGTAAAAATATCTCTTGAATTACTCATATCGTATTTATATACAAGAGATTGTAAAAAAGGTGTGTCCCCATTTTTTTGTAAATTAGCAAGTCTTGTATTTAAAATATTAAAAAGTAATTGGTCAATAATATATTTTTTCATAAATTTTTCATCTTTTACAATATCCCTATCTAAAATTTTTGTAATTGTAAAGGTATTGTATCTAATCTCATCATCAGAGAAAGTTATATACTTATTTTTTAAATCTTTTAATTTATACTCTTTAGGACTCTCTCCTTTTCTACTTCCAGAGTAGTTGAAATATTTATGAATATAGCTTTCTACTTGGTTTGTATCAAAATCTCCAACAGCTATAACAGAGATATTTTCAGGTTGGTACCATTTCTCATAAAATCCTCTCACTATTTCTTGAGTAGCTCCGTTAATAGTTTCAGGTAACCCAATAGGAAATCTATCATAGTATCTTGAGCCTTCAAACAAAGCTTTCTTTTGTACATCTCCTAATCTTTGAGTTAATCCCTGTCTTAATCTCCACTCCTCTATTACAACTTTTTTTTCACTCTCTATCTCTTGAGGATTTAGGGTAGCTTCACTTGCCCACTCTCTTAAAACTTCAACACCATCTTCTAACTCCTTAGGGGTAGTAGGAACAAGAAGTTTATATATAGTTCTATCAAAAGAGGTATAGGCATTTAAATCTCCACCAAAACTAAGTCCAATAGATTGAAGATATTTTATCATCTCATTTTTTTCAAATTTAGTAGTACCATTGAAAGCCATATGTTCCATAAAATGAGCTATCCCCTGTTCGTTATCCTCTTCCATAAGAGAACCAGTTTTTACTACTAAACTGAGCATAGCTTTATTTTCTGGCTTTTTATTTTTATAGATATAGTAATGAATTCCATTTTCTAATTTTCCTGTAATTAGATTTTCACTGTTTTTAAAATTTTCAGCAAAGATTAAAATTGAAAAAATAGAAAACAGGAATAGAAACAGTATTTTCTTAAAAATTTTCATTGTATTCCTCCTTCTGTATTGATAATTTATTTTACTATATTTCTATTTACAATACTATGATTATTTTATAAAATAATAGAGAAAATTTTAAATTTTTAAATAATATGTTATAATATATAGTAAATAGGGGAAGTATGTAGATATAGGAGGAAATAAGAGAATGAAAAATTGTGTTTTAATTGGAGTAGCAGGAGGAAGTGGAAGTGGAAAGACAACTGTTGCTAGCAATTTAGTAAAGGCTTTTAAAGCTGAAGATGCTGTGTTAGTAGAGCAAGATGCTTATTATAGAGAGCTTACAAATATGAGCTTATTATAGAGAGCAAAGGTAAATTTTGACCATCCAGATTCAATTGAATTTGAACTATTAAGAAAACATTTAGAAAACTTAAAAAATGGAGTAGCAATAGAAAGACCTATATATGATTTTACAACTCACTCAAGAAAAGAGGGAGCTGTAAAGATTAATCCTTCAAAAATAGTAATTGTAGAGGGAATTTTAATCTTTGCTGTACCAGAGATAAGAGAGTTACTAGATGTAAAAATATTTGTAGATACAGATGCTGATGAGATGATATTAAGAAGAATAGAGAGAGATATGAATGAGAGAGGAAGAAGCTTTGAATCTGTAAAAACTCAATATCTTACTACTGTAAAACCTATGTACCTAGAATTTTGTGAACCAAGTAAACGTTATGCTGATATAATTATCCCAAGAGGTGGAGAGAATAAAGTAGCTATTGATATGGTAGTTAGCAATTTAAAAGGATATTTAAACTCAATGAAATAAAACTAAGAGAAATTTTTGGAAAGGAGGGGAGAGAAAAAGATGAGTTTTAGAGTTGTGTTAATTCACGGATTTAATAAAAGTTACAGAGATATGGGAGCTCTTCAAGAAAATCTTGAATTATTAGGATATAGAGTAGAAAATCTAAATTTTCCATTAACCTTTCCAGATATAAAATTTTCTGAAAGTATGTTGAAAGAGTTTCTTTTAGATTTGAAATATGGTGGGCTTAATGAAAAGGAAGAGATAATTTTAATTGGATATGGATTGGGAGGAAAACTTATAGAGAGAACCTTAAGAGATGAAGAGGTAAAGGGTATTGTAGATAAAGTTATTCTCATCTCTGCTCCACTTAGAGATTCAGTTATTCATAGAAGATTAAAGAGAGCTTTTCCAATTTTAGATAATATTTTTAAACCATTGAGAGTATTAAAGAAAAACAGTACCTTTAAGCTAGATGATAATATTGAAGTAGGAGTTATAATAGGAACAGAAACTTGTGGAATATTTTCAAGATGGCTAGGAGAGTTTAATGATGGAATTGTAAATTATAAAGAGTGTCTTTATGAAGGAGCTAAAGAGACTTTAAAAATTCCTCTTGTGCATAATGAAATACATAAAAAAATGGGAACAGCAAAATACATAAACAATTTCATATCAAAGGGAGTATTTAGAACGTAATAGGAGGCAACTATGGAGAAACAAATTGAAAATTATGTGGAACTTACTATTAGAAAAGGGGTTAATATTCAAAAAGGACAGATTTTAGTAATTAACTCTCCAGTGGAAACTTATGATTTTACGAGAAAACTTGTAGAAAAAGCTTATGAATTTGGTGCTAGTGAAGTTGTAGTGCATTGGAGTGATGAGGTATGTGGAAAATATAGATATCTCTATGGAGCAGAGGAGATACTTGATATCTTTCCAAATTGGCAAAAAGAATCTCTTGATTATTATGTAAAAAAAGGAGCAGCATTTTTAAGTGTCTATGCTTCTGACCCAGATATCTTAAAAGAGGTAGATAAAAGTAGAGTAGCTAGATATCAAAAAGCAAGAAGTTTAGCTATGAAAGAGTATTATGATGAGTTGATGGGAAATAGTAATCAATGGTGTGTAGTATCTGTTCCAACAAAAGCTTGGGCAATGAGAGTTTTTCCAGAGTTAAGAGAAGAGTTTGCTATTGCTGAGATGTGGAAACTTATCTTAAAAATAGTAAGAGCTGATAAAGAAAATCCTATATTAGAGTGGGAAAAACATTTAGCTATGTTAAAAGGAAGAATGGATTATCTAAATAATAAAAACTTTAAAAAACTTATCTATAAAAACTCTTTGGGAACTAATCTTGAGATAGAGTTACCAGAGGGACATAAATGGATAAGTGGAGGAGAAAAATCTAAATCAGGAGTGGAATTTGTAGCTAATATTCCAACAGAAGAGATTTTTACTATACCTCATAGAGATAGGGTAAATGGTATAGTTGTAAGTAGCAAGCCTCTTATCTATGGTGGAAGTGTAATCAATCATTTTTCTCTTACATTTAAAGATGGAAAAGTAGTGGAGTATTCTGCTCAAACTGGAGAGGAAATATTAGGAAAACTTTTAGATATGGATGAAGGTGCTAGATATTTAGGAGAGGTAGCTTTAGTAGAGTATGATTCTCCTATTTCTAAATCAGAAAAAGTTTTTTATAATACTCTATTTGATGAGAATGCTTCTTGTCATTTAGCACTAGGTGGAGCTTATCCAACTTGTATATCTGGAAGTGAAAACCAAAGTGAAGAGGAGTTAAAAAATAGAGGAATGAATAACTCTCTTACACATGAAGATTTTATGATAGGAACAGCAGATATGGAAATAATTGGAGTTGATTCTGAAGGGAATGAAACTCTTATTATGAAAGATGGTAATTTTGCCTTTACTATTTAAGCAAAAAGAGATATAATGTAATTCCTTGGCAGGGGAGTGAATAACTCTAAAAAAGGTAGGTTGCAAGTTTTTAGTTTGTAACACTACCTTTCTTTTTTATTATAATAATTTATTGCTCTTTGCTCTATTACATTTCCAACACAGTGTTTGAAGGTTTTCTTCTGTGGTTGTTCCTCCCTTTGATACAGGAATTATATGGTCTATTTCTAATAATAAATTTGGTTCATATTGAATAGAGTTACCACAATTACAGCAAGTAAAATTATCTCTAGTTTTGATAAGTTCACGTAATTTTTTTGTCATTAAAGTTCGTTGCTCTTTTATAAAAGTACTAATAGTAAGCTTATTTTCTAATGTTTTAATAAGTTCAATAATAGTTTCTTCATTCATAGGTACAGTGAATGTTCTTTGTACCAATCCACCGCTTGAAGTGTATGAAAACTTATATTCTACATTGAGAACATTTTCATCAATAATAGCAAATCCAAGACGTGAATAAAAACCATCTTCATCATTATTCATTATAAAAGCTGGTACATCTCCTAGATATTGTTGATATTCTAGTTTGTAATTTTCAATAATTTGTTTTGCTTCTCTTAAAGTTTCAAGTTCCTCAACAAGTTGATAAAGTTTTTGAATTTGTTCGGAATACAAACTCTTATTAGGATAAAAATATTTTACTACATATTCTAAAGGATTATTTTCAGCACTTGCAAATACTGTTGACGAAACCTCAGCTATAAAAGGAGTAATTATTTTTTTATAAGGACGAATATAATTATATTTATCATCAGCAACTGTTTCATTTCTAACTACTCTAGTTCCAAAAAGTTTAGATATTAATTGAATTTTTTCATTGATATATTCATTGAATTCTTTTTGGGAATTCATTAATATTTTACAAGTTTGTTTAATCTTTAAAAAATCATTAGATTCATAATACTCAAGTATTTGTTGATTTTTTTCTATAATTTTTTCAATGTCATTTTTAAGATTAAACATAAAATTTTTAATTAAATTCCATTCTTCACTATCAAGAGTTTTGATTTTATTAATACTATTAATAGTTCTATCAAATAGTTGTCCAATTAAATTATCTAACTCCTCACGACTTCCTTTAATAATTAAAGAATCTTTATTTATATTTGCATAATCAATTATATTATTGACAAGATTATAGTATTCTGTTCGTTTTTCAACTAGGGCTTTCTTTTGTTCCTCTTTTATGAGTTTATTATACTCTCCTTTAGTCATAAGTAAAGCTGGATTTTCTTTAAATCTATCTATATGTCGTTGAGCTATATATATTTCTTTTGAACCCAAATAGTTTCCACGAGATGAGATATAGCTGATTTTAACTATAAAAGCTCCAGCTCTACTTAGAGTTTTATTAATTTCTTCTACAAGTTTTGGATATTGAGAATCGTTTTTATATTTATTATTTTTAAGAAAATTTCTTAAAATATTTGCTATATTATTTTTTTTTCTAATAATTTTTTCTGCTTGTTCAAGCATTTCTTTGTTTTCTTTAAAAAACTTTATATCATCAAAATTCTCTAATGTTTGACGACTTTTTACGAAAATCTCAACATCAAAACAAGAAATATTATTTAATTCATTTATTCCTAATTCTTTTAAAATCTCCGCTTCAAATTTTTTATATTGTTTTTCTTTTTCTTTTTCTCTCGCTTTTTTTATATTTTGTACAATACCTTGAATAAGAAAAAAAGGAAGTAAAAACATTATGAATATTATTACTATTAAGCTCCCCACTATATTCTCCCTTTTTTAATATTTTTTAAACTATATAATTATATTTTTTTAGGTTTTAGTGGTATATTAGCCACTAAAGTAGTTCTTCTAGTATTATCTGGATTTTCAGCAATATCTATATTTAAGCTTTCTTTATCAATTTCTACATATTTAGATATGACAGCAATAATATCATCTTTCATCTGCTCTAACATACCAGAAGAAAGCATAGCTCTATCATGAATTAAGACAAGTTTTAATCTATCTTTAGCTACATTTTTAGATTTTTTTTCTTCTTTATTAAAAAAACTAAATAATCCCATCTGTTCACCTACTTACTAAATACCATTTTTAATTTATCAAAAAATCCTAATTTTACATCTAAATTCAAGAAAGGAACTTCTTTTCCTTCAATTCTTTCAACAATATTTTTATATGCTTGAGCAGCTAGTGATTCCCCTTTATAGATTAGAGGTTCTCCTCTATTAGTAGAGATTACAATATTTTCATCATCAGGAACAACACCAATTAGCTCAATTGCTAATATATCAAGCATATCATCAACACTTAGCATATTTCCAGCTTTAACCATATCCATTTTAATACGATTAACTATTAATTTTGGACTTCTAATATCATTTGCTTCTAATAATCCAATTATTCTATCAGCATCTCTTGCTGCAGATATTTCTGGAGTAGTAACAACTATAGCTTCATCAGCAGCTGCTATAGCATTTTTAAATCCTTGCTCTATTCCAGCTGGGCAATCTATAAGTATGTAGTCAAAATCTTTTCTTAACTTTTCTATAAGATTTTTCATTTGCTCAGGATTGACATCGTTTTTATCTCTAATTTGGGCAGCTGGTAAAAGACAAAGGTTTGAACATCTCTTATCTTTTATAAGAGCTTGAGCTATTCTACATCTCTCTTCTACTACATCAACTAAGTCATATACAATTCTATTTTCTAATCCCATAACTACATCAAGATTTCTAAGTCCAATATCTGTATCTATCATTAAAACTTTTTTTCCTTTTAAGGCTAAACCTACTCCTATATTAGATGTAGTAGTAGTTTTTCCAACTCCACCTTTTCCAGAAGTTATAACTATTACTTTTGCCATACTATTCACTCCTAACTTAATAATCATTTGCTAAACGAGTACTAAAATCTTCGACTCTAATCTCTTTTCCACTTATAAAAGCTATTTTAAATCCACTTTTTCTATCAACCTTATTGGTGTCTAAGATTTTTTTCTGCATAGGCTCAGCTATAAGATGACCTATTACTAATTGAACAGGGTTCATGTGAGTAGCTCCTACAAAAGCATCTCTGTCACCATCTTGACCAGCATATACAGTTCCATTTAAAAATCCTAATACAATGACATTTCCCTTAGCTCTTATTACAGCTCCAGGATTGACATCACCAATAACTACAATATTTCCATCATATTCTAATTTGTTTCCAGAACGAAGAGTTCCTCTGTAAAATTTTGTAAATCCCTCTTCTGTAACAGCTTTTACAAATTTTATTTTTTCACTATCTCCACTGTTTTCAGAAAATACATAGGTTATATTTAAATCACTGTTAGATTTTATTAAATCAATTAATACATTTTCTTCCAGTTCACTTAATTTTCTATTGGTAAATTCAATAGCCATTTGTCCTTGTCCAATAAAGCTTCTAGCTTCTTTTACTTTTTCTACAAGACTATCTCTTAAAGCTAAAAAATCTACTTCATTATTTAGGTGAATGGATAATCTATCTTTTTTTCCTTTTAAAATAACATAATTATTCATAAGTCTCACCTTTTTTCTGTCCTTATACAGTGAGTATACCACATGTTCAACATTTAATCAATACTAGAGCTTATTATTATTGTAAGAATTGTGAAAAAATGTTATAATTTTAAATGAAATTATAAGAAGGAGCTAATTATATGAGTAAAAATATTTTTAAAGGAAGTGTTGTATTAAATCCAGTTCCAGTAGTAATGGTAACAAGTAGAAACAATGAAGGGAAAGACAATATTTTTACTGTTGCATGGACGGGAACAGTATGTACAAAGCCACCTATGTTATCTATTTCAATTAGACCAGAAAGATTATCTTATGAGTATATTAAAGAGAGTATGGAGTTTACCATAAATCTTCCTACTAGAAAGCTAACAAGAGAAACAGATTTTTGCGGAGTTCGTTCAGGAAGAGTAGTAGATAAAATATCTGAGATGAAGTTTACCATGAAGGAGGGGAAAGAGGTAAGTAGTCCATATATTGATGAATGTCCTGTAAATATAGAGTGTAAAGTAAAATCTATAATTCCATTGGGAACACACGATCTATTTTTAGCTGAAGTATTGTGTTCACATATAGATGAGAAACTTATAGATGAAAATGGAAAAATACATTTTGAATGGGCAAATCTTATAACTTATTCTCATGGTGAATATTTTCCAGTACCAAAAACAGCTATTGGAAGTTTTGGTTACTCAGTAGCAAAACAAGCTACCATTGAAAGAAAAAAAGCAGTAGCAAAGACAAACTCAAGCACTAAAAAGAAAAAAGATAAAATAAAAGAAAAAACTAAAAAGAAAGGAAGAAAATAATGTCAGATAGATTAAATGCTTTGGGACAATATATAATTGAACAAACTAAGAGAAATTTTAATTTTAAACAGATAAAAAATGATCCAATATATTATAATATTTTATTTACATTTGGAACAGATGATTATTTAGTAACTGATGATAAAGATGAGATAACAGCTACTATTCAGCTCATGGAATTTAGAGCTTTTCATAAGGACTATCCACCTAAACAACTAAAGAGATATACTCATAGAAAATTTGAAAAAATTCATAAAAAGAAAGAGGAATATATTACAGTTAAAGGAAAGAGATATATAATTATAAAATTATAAAATAAAAAGGACTTGCAATCACAAGTCCTTTTTATTTGCTATATCTATATAAAATATCTTGGGGAAAGATTTAGTATGTCTTAAGTATACACTTAAATTATGTCAATAGAGTTACAAAAGTAAGTAAATTATTTTTTATAAAAACTTTTAGGATTTGAGATATATAGTCCACATACACTACTAAGAGGCAACATTGCATAACTAGAAGTAAGTTTTATATCTAATTTATCCCCATCTAAAATTTTTAGAACTGTTTCTTTTAATTGATGATTGGGAAGAGATGGATAACCGATAGCAGGTCTGATACTTATTTTCCAAATATTTTTTGAAACAAAATCTTCTAAATATTCAGCTCCAGCTTCAACAATTCTATTATTTAATAACTCTTCTAATATTTTTAAATACTCTTTTTCTTTAAAAATCTCACTTTTATAAGAGAGAGCAAAAGCTCCAATATAATCATCATTGTTGATAAATTTATAGATAAAATCCTCTTTAGTAGAAATTATATTATCTTCAATAATAAGTTTTCCATCAATTTTTTTACTAGAAAAAATTCCATAGCTTCCTATAACTTTTAAATTATTTTCTTTCATCTTATTGAAGATAAAACTTAAATCCTCTTTTATTTTTAATTCTTCATTACTATTTTTAACTTTCAGAGTGTGTAACAGTATATCTAAATTTATGTATTTTTCTATATCTTCTAAAGAGATTTCTAAATATTTTTTTCCAATCTCTTTTGGAATTATAACTGGAGATAAAATTTCTTGAGTATCTTCAATACTTTCTTTTCTATTTTTTTCATATAGTTTTCTTAAAGTTTTAAAGTTTTGTAATTTTTCACTTAAAAACTCTTCTCTTTCATCAGAACAAAGTTTATTAATTGATTGTAAGGTATCTAAAGCTTCTGATACATGTAAAACTTTTCCACTGTATAGAGGTTCTAATCTTAGAGCTGTATGGAGAGGAGAGGTAGTAGCACCAGCTATAAGTATAGGAGTTTTCATACTGTTTTCTTGAAAATATTTTAAGACTTTTTCCATCTCTTTTAAAGATGGAGTAATAAGCCCACTTAAAGTGATTATATCTACATTTTGTTCTTTAGCAGTTGAAAGTATAGTTTCCTTAGGAACCATAACACCTAAATCTATTATTTCATAGCCATTGCACTTAAGAACTGTTCCTACAATATTTTTCCCAATATCATGCACATCTCCCTCAACAGTTGCCATTAAGATTTTTCCTTTAGCTTTAACTTTCTCATCACTTTTTAAATGAGGGGTAATTATATTTACAGCTTTATTCATTGTTTCTGATGAACGAATAAGCTGAGGAAGGTAAACCTCTCCCTTCTCAAAAAGTACTCCTAATTTTTTCATACCTTCCATTAAAATATTTTGAATAATATCTAGAGGAGAGTAAATTTTAAGAGCAGAGTTTATATCATTTATAAATTCAGGAGTTTCTCCAAATATTAGAGCATTTTCAATACGTTGTTCTAAAGTAAGCTCCTCTTTTATAACTACCTCTTTTTTTCTTTGTATATGTAGATTTAATATCTGTTCTAGGCTACTCTCTTCTCCAAATATTAAATCTCTCAAAATCTTTTTATCTTCTAAAGAGAGAATAGGTGGATTTTCATTTGGATTTAAGATGGCAAAATTTAATCCCCTATTTTTACCCTCTTCTAAAAAGGTAGAGTGCAACCCTGCTCTTAAATCATTATTTCCTCTAAAAGCAAAGGAAAGATTACTAAGCCCCCCAATGATACCTACACCTTTAAAATTTTTTCTAATCCATTCACAAGCTTTTAAGAAATTTAGACCATTATATCTATCACTTTCCATTCCTGTTCCAATAGTTAAGATATTTAAGTCAAATATAATATCTGAGTTGCTATACCCTATCTCTTTCAGAATAGAGTAAGCTCTACTGCATATCTCTATTTTTCTCTCGTAACTAACTCCTTGCCCTTTCTCATCAAAAGCCATAACTACCACAGAGGTTCCATATTTTTTTATTACCTGAGCTTTTTTTCTAAACTCCTCTTCTCCCTCTTTTAAGCTAATAGAATTAACAATAGATTTTCCAGCTATATTTTTAAGCCCAGTTTCTATTACTTCAAAATCTGAAGAGTCAATCATTATTGGAATTTTAGATACAAATCTATCATTTTGTATAACTATTAGAAAATTTTTCATCTCAATTTTAGATTCAAATAATCCGTCGTCCATATTGATATCTATAACTTTTGCTCCATTTTCTATCTGTTTTTTAGCTATCTCTAAAGCTTTGATGTAATTTTTATCAGCTATTAGATTTTTGAAAATTTTAGAACCAGCTACATTATTTCTCTCTCCAACATCAACAAATTTATCATTAAAATAAAGGATTTCATTTCCTGAAAGAAAACCCTCTAATTTAAAATTTTCCTCAAATTTTCTTGGAGCTCTATTTTTAACTAAATTAGCTATACTTTTTATATGTTCAAAGGTAGTTCCACAGCACCCACCTAAGATATTAACCTCTTGGTTATCCACTAACTCTTTTAAATAGTTAGCTGTGATATCTGGAGATTCAAGATACTCTCCATCTTCATTTGGAAGACCAGCATTTGGATATAGAGAGATAGGTTTTTTTGTAAATTTACCAAGCTTTTTAGTAAGAGGAATAAGTTCTTTAGCACCAAAAGAGCAGTTAAATCCATAGGAGATAATACTCTCTCTATCTAAGGCAACTATAAGGGATTCTATACTTTGCCCAGTAAAGATTTTTCCCTCTTTATTAACAGTGGCAGAAATCATAATAGGAAGATTTATATTTTTTCTTTTCATTACCTCTTCAGCACTTATAACAGCACACTTAGCATTTAAACCATCAAATATAGTTTCAATAAGTAGTATATCTACTCCACCATCTATCAATCCTTCAATTTGTTCACTGTATGCTTCCTTGAGATAATCAAATTCTAAATCTCTATCATAGGGATTTTTTCCACTAGGAATAGTAAGAGTTTTATTTGTAGGACCTATTGAACCAGCTATATAGATTTTTTTCTCACTAGTAGTGGTTACCTCTTTGGCAAGTTCGGCACTTCTTTTAGCTATCTCATATGCTCTCTCTGAAAACCCATATTCATTTAGAGAGATTTTATTACAGTTAAAAGAGTTAGTTTCAATAATATCAGCTCCAGCTTCAATATATTTTAAATGAATATCTTTTATTATATCAGGACGAGTGATATTTAAAATCTCGTTACAACCTTTTTTACCGAGATAATCATCAGAGTTTAAGTTATATTTTTGAATAGCAGTTCCCATAGCTCCATCTAATACTAAAATTCTTTTCTGTAACTCTTTTTTAATATCCATAATTTTCATCTCTCTTTCTTAAAATATTTCCAATATTTTCCATTATTTTTTTAGAAGCTTCCACTCTGTTCATTGTGTATATGTGTATTCCTGCTATATCATCAGAGATAAGCTCTATTATCTGTTCCATAGCATAAGCAATTCCCGCTTCTCTCATAGCTATTGGATTATCTTCATATCTATCTAATATCTTTTTCAATTTTTCAGGGATACTACAACCACACATAGAGGTAATTCTTCTGATTTGTTTACCATTTGTTATGGGCATAACTCCTGCTATCAGTGGAGTTTTTATATTAAGCTTTCCCAATTTTTCTTTAAATTCATAAAACTTTTCATTTTCAAAAAATATCTGTGAGATAAGGAAGTCAGTTCCACTATCTACTTTAGTCTTTAAATTGAATAGATCTAATAAATCATTTGTTTCTTGGTGACCTTCTGGATAAAAAGCTCCTCCAATAGAAAAATCTCCATATTCTTTAATGTATTTTATCAAATCATTAGCATGAGAAAACTCACCTATTTTATTTTCACACTCTTGTGGAATATCTCCTCTTAAAGCCATAATATTTTCTATATTATTTTTATTTAAATCTTTCAATATCTCATCAATCTCTTTTTTTGTTGCTCCTATACAAGTCAAATGAGCAAGAGCTTCTATATTATTTATATTTTTTATTTTAGAAGCAATATCTACAGTGTTTCTTCTAGTACTTCCACCAGCTCCATAAGTAACACTCATAAAGTCTGGTTTTAAAAGAGAAAGCTCATCTATAACTTCATAAACTTTTTCAAGAGTATATATTTTGTTAGGTGGAAATACCTCAAAAGAGATAGTAGGTTGTTTTTGTTTAAATAGTTCTTTTATTTTCATATTTTCCTCCAAGTGTTTTATAATAAAAAAACTTCCTTTATCTGATAGATAAAAGAAGTTAAAAACTTTATACTATTACCATCTATCAGGAATTAGCACCACACCATAAGGTAGGTTGCTGAGATATCACAAGGCCTGTCCTTCAATCTCTCTCTATGGATTTATTTTGTCAATTTTATCATAATAATATCTCTGTGTCAACAATAACTTGATTGTCCTTCAAAAAAATGATTTAATAGTAGTGGGGGGATATAATGAGTTTAAATAGAAAAGAGTTAGATATTCTTGAAGAGTTAAGTAGAGAAGAAAAATTGACATTGGGATATCTTTCTGAAAAATATGAAGTAAGTGAGAGAAATATAAGATATAGTATTGATAACTTAAATTATTATTTAACAAAGTTTTCTTTTCAAGAGATAGGAATAAAAAAAGGGGAATTAAACTGGCGAAGTAGTAGAGAGAGGTTAGAGGAGTTTATACAAAGTATTGATATAGATAACTATATTTTCTCGAAAGAAGAGAGAGAAAATTATATTTTAATAAAGTATTTATTCAGTGAAAATACTACTATAACAGAGATAGAAAAATATCTAAAAGTAAGCCGTCCTACAATAAAAAAGGATATAATCTCTCTTAATGAGTACCTTAAAGAGTTTGAGTTAGAGTTTGTAAGAGAGGAAAATGGAATAAATATAAAGGGAAAAGAGAAGAAATTACGTCATCTCAAACTTTTAAAACTTTTAGAGTATTTGGATATAAAAGATAATAAAATAATATTCTTATCTAAGATATATCTTACAGAAAAAGAGGAGTTAGAAGTAATAAAAAAATATGTAGGGAAAATAGATACAACTCTTTTTTACAATTTGCTTTTTAAAATAGAGAAAGCTTTAAGTGTAAAATTTGATAAACAATTTGAAAAATTAATATATATCTATCTTATTCCTACAGTGGAGAGAATAGAGAAAAATTTTATAATTAAAAAGAAAGATAATAGTGAATTTTTAAAAAATCTAACTGATTATAAAGTGATAAAAAATATTTTAAAGGAGATTATTCCAGAAGATTTAGAGTTTGAATTTCTACATCTCACAGAATATTTTATAAGTGGATATTACTCCGATGATTTTTCAGAAAATATTTCATTAGTAAAGGAGTTTGTTGAAAAATTTTCTGAAATTATATCACAATCTTTAAATTTTGAATTTTACAATAATTTAGAATATAGAGAGGAAATTTTAAAGTATCTTCTACCAGCAGTTTATAGAATAAAAAATAATTTTTTCCTTATAAAAACTGAAAGAAAAGTAGAGATTAATAAAAATATTTATGAAAAAATAAGAGAAGCAGTTATAGTTTGCAATTCAATAATGAAAGAGCCCTTTAGAGAAGATGAGATAGAGTATCTTACAGAGATAAGTGAGAAATATATAAAAAGAGAGGAAGAAGGAAAAATTTCATTGGCTAAACTGATGGAACTTATTAAAAAAAATGCAGATATTTATGATGAGAAAAAATTAGAAGAAGAGATTATGAAAGCTTTTAAAAATAAGATAGAAAATTAAAAACCTCCTTAAATTTTATTTCAAAAAATTTTGAAATATATTTGATATTAACAAAAAAATATCTTAAATATATAATAAATGTATTAATATAATATAGGAGGTTCTCAAATATGAGTAAAAAAGTTGGTTTCTGGGAATTTTTTCAGGGATTAGGAAAAACATTTATGTTGCCAGTATCATTACTAGCAGCTTGTGGTATTATGTTGGGGATAGGTAGTTCGTTTGCTAGTTCTGTAACAGCAGAGGTACTTCCATTTTTAAAGGTACCTGTAATAAAACTATTTTTTGAATTTATGTCTACTATTGGTTCTTTTGCTTTTTCAAATTTACCAATAATGTTTGCTATGGCTATCCCTCTTGGACTTGCAAGACAAGATAAGGGAGTTGCAGCTTTTTCTGGATATGTAGGATTTGTAATGTCAAGTATGACAGCAAACTTTTTCTTAAAAGTTACTGGTACACTTGCTACTCCAGAGAATATGAAAGCAGCTGGACAAGCTATGGTATTTGGTATTCAAAGTGTTGATATTGGAGTTCTTGGCGGAGTAATAATAGGGGTTATAGTTTATAAAATTCATGATAAATTTTGTGAAATAAAACTTCCAGATGCTCTTGCTTTCTTTGGTGGAGCTAGATTTGTTCCTATTGCTACTGCTGTTATAGTTGGTATAGTAGGACTTGTAATTCCTCTAATTTGGCCTTTCTTTAATGGAATTATTATAAAAATTGGAGAGCTTATAGGTAAAGCTGGAGTTTTTGGACCATTACTATTTGGAGCTGGAGAGGGAGTATTAAGACCATTTGGATTACACCATATCTTAGTTGCTATGATAAGATTTACTTCTGCTGGAGGAGAGGCTATTATTAATGGAGAGCCTGTATATGGAGCTTTAAATATTTTCTATAAAGAGTTTGCTAATGGTATTTTAGATCCTAATGTTACAAGATTTTTATCTCAAGGTAAGATGCCATCATATATGTTTGGTTTACCAGCAGTGGCGTTAGCTATCTATCATACAGCTAGACCAGAAAATAGAAAGAAAGTAAAAGGACTTCTTGCTTCTGGACTTGTAGCCTGTGTAATAGGAGGAATCACTGAGCCACTAGAATTTATATTCCTTTTCCTATCTCCAGTATTATATCTATTCCACTGTATAATGGTTGGACTAGGATTTATGACAATGGGAATTTTAAAAGTTGCAATAGGTAATACAGATGGTAACCTAATTGACTTTGTAGTATTTGGTATTTTACAAGGATTTAGAACAAAATGGTATTTAGTAATTCCTGTAGGAATAGTTTGGTTTGCTATATATTACTTTGTATTTAAATATGCTATTTTAAAATATGATTTAAAAACTCCTGGAAGAGAGTTGGTAACTAATGACTCTGATATAAAATTAGGGGGATATGATGCAGAGAAACTACTAAAAGCTCTAGGAGGAAAAGAAAATATAGTATCACTTGATAACTGTATTACAAGACTTAGATTAGTAGTTAATGATATGAGCGTTGTAAATGAAGATGAGATAAAAGCAACAGGGGCAATAGCTGTAGTAAAACTAGATGCTACAAACTTGCAAGTAATAATTGGTCCACAAGTGCATGTTGTTAAAAATAAATTAGATAAATTGATGAAGTAGTAGGTGAGATATATGAATTTTGATACTGTCATTGATAGAAAAGGAACATACTGCACACAGTGGGATTATGTAAAAGATAGATTTGGGAAAGATGGGCTTCTACCATTCACTATCTCTGATATGGATTTTCAAGCTCCAAAAGAGATAATAGAAGTACTAATAAAAAGGGTCAATCACGGGGTATTTGGGTATAGTAGATGGAATCATGAGGATTTCAAAAATTCAATAGAGTTTTGGTATAAATCAAGATTTAATTATCAAATAGATAAAGAGTGGATATTATATGCACCTAGTGTAATTTATTCAGTAGCAAAATTTATAGAGATGAAATCAGGAAAGGGCGATGGGGTACTTATTTTTACCCCTGCCTATGATGGATTTTTTAAAGTGATAGGAGATAACGATAGAAAAATTATCTCTTCTCCTCTAATAAAAAATGGAAATAATTATGAGGTAGATTTTGAAGATTTTGAAAAGAAATGTAAAGAAGCAAAAATCTTTTTAATGTGTAGTCCTCATAATCCAGTGGGAAAAGTATGGAGTAGAGAGGAATTAGAAAAAATTATATCTCTTTGTAAAAAATATAATATTTTTATAATCTCTGATGAGATACATATGGATATAGTATATAAAGGAAAACATACTCCTATTCTTGAGGTAGCTGGAGATTATATAGAAAGTATAGCTATCTGTACAGCAGCTTCTAAAACATTTAATATTCCAGCATTAGGTGGAGCATATATACTATGTACTACAAATTTAGATAGAGATGAGTATTTAAGAATATTAAAAAATAAAGAAGCTCTATCATCTCCAAGTATATTAGGAGTAATAGCTACTATTGTGGCTTATAATCAGTGTGGATATTGGGTAGATGGACTTTTAAAATATACAAAAGAAAATATAGAATATGTAAGGGAATATTTAAAAGAAAATATTCCTGAATTAACTTGTGATATTTCTGATGGATGTTATTTTGCTTGGATAGATTTTTCAAAATTAAATATATCTAGTGAAAGTTTTCAAAAAGCTCTAATAGATATAGGAAAAGTAGCAATTATGCCAGGAGTTACCTATGGAGAAGAGGGAAAAAATTACCTTCGTTTAAATATAGGATGTCCAAGGGAAAAAGTAAAGGATGGATTATCGAGATTAAAGTTAGCAGTAGAAAGTTTTAAAAAATAATTATTTTTCCTCTTTATTTATTTCCTTTTATAGAGTATACTTGTATTAGACAGATAGTTTATTCAATATCATTGACAGAGGGGGAGTTAACAATGACTAATCAGTACAATAAAGATGGTAAAAAAGAGGGGCTATGGGTAAAAACTTATGATAATGGTGCAATACAAGAGGAAAAAAACTATGTTAATGGTGTAAGAGAGGGAGAATATAAATCTTACTATATGAATGGACAGATAGAAACTAGAAAATTCTATAAAAATGGAAATATTGATGGAGTATATGAAACATTTTATAGTGATGGTAAATTAAGTTCAGTTCGTCATCTTGTAGATGGAGAGGCTAAAGGACTTTGTGAGGAATATTATCCAAATGGAAAAATAAAAAGGACAGCTTTTTATGAAACTACTTCTACTACAAGTAAAAATTTAAAATATTATCCAAATGGACAGTTAAAGCTTAGTGTAAATTTAAAAAATGGAGCTATGTTTGGATTATATAAAGAGTACTATTCAAATGGAACTCTTCATATAGAGTGCCACTATACAGATCATGGAAAATTACATGGAAGATATAGAGAGTTTGATGCAGCTGGAAATTTATTAAAAGATTGTACTTATATCGATGGTGTTGAACAAATTAAATAGATAAAAAATAAAGGTGTTGCAATTTGTGCAACACCTTTATTTTAATTGAAATCTTTATTCAGCATAAAGCTCTTCAAGTCTAGCTTGAACTCTCTCATCTTCTAAATACTCGTCGTAAGTCATAGTTTTATCTAAAATTCCATTAGGAGTGATTTCGATAATTCTATTAGCTACTGTTTGAATAAATTCGTGGTCATGAGCTCCAAATAGTATTGTTCCCTTGAAGTTGATTAAAGCCTTGTTTAATGATGTAATTGACTCAAGGTCTAAGTGGTCATTAGGGTTATCAAACATAAGTACGTTAGCATTAGTAAGCATCATTCTAGCTATCATACATCTTACTTTTTCTCCTCCAGATAGAACTGAACAGCTCTTTAATGTTTCCTCTCCAGTAAATAGCATTCTACCTAAGAATCCTCTTACAAAAGCTTCATGTTGGTCAGGAGAATATGGTCTTAACCAATCGATTAGATTTAAATCTTTATTTTCAAAGAATTTAGTATTATCCTTTGGCATATATGCTTGACTAGTAGTAACTCCCCAAGTGTAGCTTCCAGAATCTGGTTCCATCTCTCCACTTAGTATATTTAATAAAGTAGTTTTAACAATATCGTTTTTAGCTAAGAATACAACTTTATCTCCAGTATAGATAGTGAATGAAACGTTATCTAATACCTTTACTCCATCTACTGTTTTAGTTAAGTTTTCAACTTTAAGCATGTTGTTTCCAGCTTCTCTCTCTTGCTTAAACTCAACAAATGGATATTTTCTATTAGAGATTTGCATATCTTCAAGTTGTAATTTATCAAGTAATTTCTTTCTTGAAGTAGCTTGCTTAGATTTAGATGCGTTAGCACTGAATCTAGCAATAAATTCTTGTAACTCTTGTCTTTTTTGCTCAAGCTTTTTATTTTTAGCAGAGATAAGTTTTGTCATAAGTTGGTTTGACTCATACCAGAAATCATAGTTTCCAACATACATTTTAATTTTTCCATAGTCTATATCTGTGATATGTGTACACACTTTATTTAAGAAGTGTCTATCGTGAGATACAACTATTACAGTAGTATTATCTAAATCCATTAAGAAATTTTCAAGCCAAGTTATAGCTTTGATATCAAGTCCGTTTGTAGGCTCGTCTAATAGTAGTACATCAGGATGTCCAAATAGAGCTTGAGCAAGTAATACCTTAACTTTTTCTGGCTCTCCTAACTCTTTCATATATTTATGATGTAAATCAGTACCAATTCCTAATCCCATAAGTAGAGTTTCAGCTTCTGTTTCAGCTTCCCAACCATTAAGTTCAGCAAACTCCCCTTCTAACTCTCCAGCTCTAATACCATCTTCATCAGTAAATTCTTCTTTAGCATATATAGCATTTTTTTCAACAATGATATCCCATAATTTTTTATGTCCCATAAGAACAACATCTAAAACTTTATCCTCTTCATGTGCAAAGTGGTTTTGGTTTAAAACAGCCATTCTTTTATTTTTGTCAAAAATTACCTCTCCCTCAGTAGGTTCTAATACTCCTGAAAGGATTTTTACAAATGTAGACTTACCAGCACCATTAGCTCCTATAAGTCCATAACAGTTTCCAGGTGTAAATTTGATATTTACATCTTCGAAAAGTTTTCTACCAGAAAATCTCATACCTAGATTACTAGTTGCTATCATTTAAATAATTCCTCCTTATTTACTCTCAAAAAATTCCATAATATTATATCATTTATTTTGAACTTTTACAATTAAAAAAAATATATTGAGTTTTTTTAAATTTTATCATATAATATAACCTGAATGTTTTTAAGAAAAGGAGATGAAAATGGCATCTATATTTGATAGTCTAAAAATAAAAAATATAGAGTTGAGAAATAGAATAGTTCTTCCACCACTTGTAAGATTTTCTATTGTAGGTTTAGATGGATATGTTACAGATGAGTTAGTAGATTGGTATGAAGATGTTCTTCGTGGAGGAGTAGGATTTGTAATAGTTGAAGCTACTGCTGTTAGTGAAGATGGAAAACTTAGAGAAAATCAACTTGGAATATGGAGTGACTCCTTTATCTCTGGACTTAAAAGAATAGCAGACAAATGCCATGAATATAATGTTCCAGTACTTATACAGATACATCATGCAGGATTTAAAGAAGGAATAAAAGATATAGACAAGTCTATCCTTGATGAGATTTTAGAAAAATTTAAATCAGCTTTTAAAAGAGCAAAGCTTGCAGGTTTTGATGGAATAGAGATACATGGAGCCCATACCTATCTTATCTCTCAACTTAATTCAAGACTTTGGAATACTAGAGATGATGAGTATGGAGGAAGCTTTGAAAAAAGAATGTATTTTTCAAGAAGATTAATTGAAGAAACAAGAGAATTATTTGATGATAATTTTATATTGGGATATAGAATGGGAGGAAATGAACCAGAGCTTTCAGATGGAATAGAGATAGCTAAGTATTTAGAGAGTTTAGGAATAGATTTAATCCATGTTTCTTCTGGAGTTCCAGATCCTAAATATACAAGAAAAGAAAAAATTGATGTACCTAAAGATTTTCCACTTGATTGGGTAATTTATATGGGGACAGAGATAAAAAAACATATAAATATTCCTGTTATTGGAGTTAGAAATATAAAAAAAGAAAAACAAGCAAGTTGGCTTGTTGAAAATAATCTTCTTGACCTTGTAGCTGTTGGAAGAGCTATGATAGCTCGTCCAAATTGGGTAAATGTAGCTAGAAAGGAGTATATTGCTAGAAATGGAATTAAAAACTCTTGATATATTTTGTGAGATTATAGATAACTATGGAGATATTGGAGTAGTTTATCGTATTGCTAAGGAGTTGGATAAAATTTTTCCCAACTCAAAAATAAGAGTGTTTCTTAATAGATTAGAAGAATTTAAGAAAATAAACTCTCAAGTGAAAGATACTCCGTGTCAAATAATAGATGGGATAGAGTATATAACTTTTGACTATGTACAGAAAAAAGCAAAAGAGCTTTCTACATCTCAAGTTATTATAGAGGCTTTTGGTTGTAAGATACCAGATGAGTATATGGAAATAGCTTATGAAAATTCAGAGTTATTAATTAATCTAGAATATCTTTCAGCAGAGGATTGGATAGAGGATTTTCATTTACAAAGTTCTCCACTAGGAAAGGGAAAATTAAAAAAAGTTTTTTTTATGCCTGGATTTACAGAAAAATCTGGGGGAATAATAGCCGATTCTAATTATCTAGAGAGAATAGAAAAGGTTATAAAAAATAGAGACTTTTATACTAAAAAATATCTTGGTAATATTGAGAATAGAGATAAAAAAATAGTAGGAACTCTTTTTTCCTATGAGAAAAATTTTACAACTCTCTTTGAAGAATTGAAAAAACTTGACAGAGAAGTAGTTATTTTAGCTATGGGAGAAAAGACACAGGAGAGTCTAAAAAAAATTTTTGAAAAAAATTTAATAGAAGACTTTAGAAATTCTTTAAAATGTGGTAAAATAGAGGTAAGATTTTTAGAGTTTCTTAATCAGGAAGAGTATGAGGAATTAATCAATGTAGTAGATTTTAATTTTGTAAGAGGAGAGGATTCTTTTATAAGAGCTGTTCTTACAGGTAAGCCATATATGTGGCATATCTACTGTCAAGAGGATTATGCTCATATGGATAAGATTGAGGGATTCTTAGATAAATATAAGAGAGTGATTAAAGGCTTTGCTACTGAAGAGTTTTTAGTCAATATGGAAAAGTTTTTTAAAGATTATAATTTTAGGAAGGAAAACAGTTTGGAGCTTGGAAAGGAAAGTTATCTTTACTTTTTTGAGAACCTCACAGAGATAGAGAAAAATAATTCTATCTTTAGAGATTTTCTTATACAAAAATGTAATCTTATAAATAAATTAAAAGATTTTATAGAAAAATATTGAGGAGGTTTACAAATGAAAATAGCTCAAGAATTAAGAGCAGGAAGCACAATCAAGATTGGAAACGATCCATTTGTAATTTTAAAAGCTGAGTACAACAAATCAGGAAGAAACGCCGCTGTTGTAAAATTCAAAATGAAAAACTTAATATCAGGAAACATTTCTGACGCTGTTTATAAAGCAGATGACAAAATGGACGATATCAGACTTGATAAAGTAAAAGCAGTTTACTCATACCACGATGGAGCATTCTATGTTTTCTCTAACCCAGAAACTTGGGACCAAATCGAACTTAAAGAGGAAGATTTAGGAGATGCTTTATACTACTTAGAAGAAGAAATGGAATTAGAAGTAGTTTATTATGAGTCTACTCCAGTTGCAGTAGAGTTACCTACTTTCGTAGAGAGAGAAATCATCTATACTGAGCCAGGATTAAGAGGAGATACTACTGGTAAAGTATTAAAACCAGCTAAAATCAACACAGGATTTGAAATTCAAGTTCCTCTATTCGTAGAGCAAGGAGAATGGATAAAAATCGATACTAGAACTAACGAATATGTAGAAAGAATTAAAAAATAGTTCTATATAGTTTGGAGAGTGTAAAAACTCTCCTTTTTCTTTAAATCATTTTCACTATTTGAGTATTTACAAAAAGACCAAGGCATAAACACCTTGGCCTTTATATTAAAAACTATTTATTTTTCTTTAATAATGCTTTTCCAGGGATACCAGGTTTTGTCATCTCAAATGGATTTAAGATAACATCTAAATCCTCTTTAGATAGTAATCCTCTCTGAAGAACTATTTGTGCAACAGGTACACCAGTTTTTATAGATTCTTTTGCTATTTCAGCAGCATTTTTATATCCAATATGAGGGTTTAGAGCTGTAATTATTCCTACACTTCTATCTACCCAATATTTACAGTTTTCTTCTTGAGCTGTAATTCCTTTTAAACAGTTTTCAATAAATGTTATAATACCATTCTTTAAAATCTCAATAGATTGGAATAGGTTAAAGAATAAAACAGGCTCGAAAACATTTAATTCTAATTGCCCAGCTTCAGCAGCTTTAGTTATAGTTATATCATTACCAAAGATTTGGAAACAAACTTGGTTTAAAACTTCTGGTATAACTGGATTTACTTTTCCTGGCATAATTGATGAACCTGGTTGTTGTTGAGGAAGTAATATTTCAGCAAGTCCTGCTTTTGGTCCAGAAGCCATAAGTCTAATATCATTAGCAGTCTTAGATAAATTTACAGCACAAGTTTTTAAAGCTGAAGATAACCATACAAAGCTATCTAAGTTTCTAGTTCCGTCAACTAAATCTGGAGATTGTTTAAATTCAAATCCAGTAACTTCTGATAAAATTCTTACAACATTTTTTACATATTCAACATCAGCATTAATTCCTGTTCCTACAGCAGTAGCTCCCATATTAACATAAGTTAATTCTTCCACAGCAGCAGAGATTCTTTTTATATCTCTAAGTACAGGTTGAGAGAAAGCTCTAAACTCTTGCCCAAGTCTAATAGGTACAGCATCTTGTAAGTGTGTTCTACCCATTTTTATGACATGGTCAAATTCATTCCCTTTAGCTTGTAAAGTATCATATAGATATTGTAAATCTGTTAATAAATCTTTTATTAATAATTGAACAGTTAGTTTTCCAGCTGTTGGGACAACATCATTAGTAGATTGTCCATAGTTAACATGGTCATTAGGGTGACATCTATCATATTTTCCTAATTCTCCACCTAAAATTTCATTAGCTCTATTAGCTATAACTTCATTCATATTCATATTCATTGAAGTTCCAGCTCCGCCTTGAATAACGTCAGTTATAAATTGGTCTCTAAATTTACCTGCAATTATTTCATCAGCAGCTTGAATCATAGCTTCTTCTACTTCTTTAGAAATTACTCCAGCTTCGTAGTTTGCTCTTGAAGTAGCTTTTTTTACATAAGCAAGTGCAGTAATAAATGTATTGCTAAGTCCATATCCAGTAATATGGAAATTATTTTTTCCTCTTAAAGATTGTACTCCATAATAAGCTCCAGCAGGAACTTCTAAAGTACCAATTGAATCACTTTCTAATCTAAATTTTTCCATTATTTTTTCCTCCAACTTTTTAGAAATATATCTTATACTATTATGATACTTTTATTTTGATCTTTTTTCAACCAAAAAAATAAAAAATAATTTCAAAAAATATATTAATTATTATAAAAAATATATATTTGTTAAATAATTATATATAAAATAAATATTTTTAAAAAAATAAAAATAAAAAATAAGAAAATAAAAATAAATTATCATAAAAAAATATTAGATAAAGTGTAGATTTTTCATAGAATATTTACTGAAATTAGTTAAAAAAGTAAAAATAAAATAATTTTTTAGAAAAGATAAAATTGAAAATAATAAATATATGAAGATGAAATAAAATTTTTAAAATGACTATGTTTGAAAAATAAAAAAGATAAAAAAATAATCATAAATAAGAGTTGTTTAAATGAAAAAAGATAAGAAATGGATATAAAATAACATTTCTTATCTTTTGTAAAAAAATATTTTTATCTTAAATATTCAGAGAAAATAGAAAATTTAATTGCTTCCATTGAAATCTTCATATTACTTTGTATTTTTATTTTTAAAATACTGTTTTTATCTATTATAGATTTTATAGTATGATTGAAGATAGCATGGAAGTTTTTCTTATTATTAGGAAGAAGTTTATTGATAACATTGTTTATTTTCAGTTGTTCAGTTGAGATAGAATTTTCTCCCTCTATAGTTATAGAGATATTTAAATCATCACTATAATTTTCTCTTTTATCAATATTTTTTATCCTTACAACTGCTTCTATTAAATCCTCTTTTTTCAGTGTAGTTGGAATTTCTAATTCATATTCAAAAGAATTAGAAAATATTTCTTTAAATTCTTCTGTAATAAAATCATATTGACTGATAGTTTGTTCCCCACACATATCTATTTGCATAAGTCTTTTAACTTCTTGGATAGGAAGATTTTTTCCTAGTAGATACATAAGTTTTGTAACAGCAGCTTCTGGAGTTAAATCTACTCCACTTATTACTCCAACATCTGTAAGCTTAGCACTTGCTTCATATAGACCCATCTTTACAAATCCTCTAGTACATTGAGTGATATCTACTATGATTATTCCCTTTGATGAAATATACTCAAGAACATCTAAAAACTCTTTATTAGTAGGAGCATTACCATTTCCAAAAGTTTTAAGTATTACCCCTTTTATATTGTTATTTTCAAAAATACTTTTTAGGTAGCTTGGTTTTAATCCTGGGAATAGTTCTAAAACTACTACTTCACTATCAATAACAGCATCTACATAAAATTTTTCTTTAGCCGGAGGAAGTATTCTATCTTTGATTACTCTAATATCTGCTCCGACTTCTGCAATAGCTGGATAATTTGGAGAAGAGAAACCAAAATAGTTAGTAGCATCTATCTTTCTAGAACGATTTCCTCTAAGAAGAGTATCTCTAAAGAAGATACAAACTTCTGGAATTAATTTTACTCCATATAGCTCATTTCCAGCAATATGTATAGCTGTAATAAGATTTTGTAAAGCATCACTTCTAGGAAATTGTAGCGGAACTTGAGAACCTGTTAAAACTACTGGCTTATCTAAATTTTTTAACATAAAAGATAGAGCTGAAGCAGTAAAAGCCATAGTATCTGTTCCATGTAAAACTACAAATCCTCTATATTTTTCATAGTTTTTAGAGATGAACTTTGCTATATCCTTCCAAATCTCTGGAGACATATCAGAGGAATCTATTAATGGATTAAATTGATAGTAATCTGTAGAATATTTGTTGAGGATAGGATGCTCTTTAGTTATTTCATGCCAATCATTAGCAGGTCTAAGTGGACTATTTGGATCATTTTCATCGCTGTGAACCATACCAATAGTTCCACCAGTATTAATTATCATAATCTTATCTAACATTAATTCCTCCACTATTTAGTTATAATTTTATTAGAAACAGATTTTACATCATCAGTTCCAGTTAAAATCATAGCTTGTGAAAGCTGAGATTTTAGAGTATTCATTATAGTAGTAACTCCCTCTTTTCTTCCACCAATAGAACCCCAGATAAGAGGTCTTCCGACTAAAACTCCTTTAGCTCCTAGTGCTAAATATTTTAAAACATCTACTCCTTCTCTAATAGAGCCATCTGCTAAGACAGTAATTTTATCTCCAACAGCTTTAACAATATCTTCCAATACATCACAGCTTGCTTGGCAATAATCTAGTACTCTACCTCCATGGTTTGATACAACAATAGTATTTACTCCAGCTTCTACACAAGCAAGAGCTTCATCTACACTCATAATTCCCTTAGCTATAAAAGGAAGTTTTGTAGAAGCAACTAACTCTTTTAAATCCTCAACAGTTTTTGGACCTACTGGTTGTCCGAAAAGTTTCATTGTAACAAGACCAGCTCCATCTAAATCAACACCAACAGCAATAGCTCCAGCTTCTTCAGCCATTCTAATTCTTTTAATAATCTCTTCGTTACTTCTTGGTTTTATAATAGCAACACCTAAACCTCCAACTTTTTTTATAGCTTGAAGTCCAAATTCATAACAAGTAGGGTCTCCAGTATCTCCAATCATACCTATACTTCCTGCTTCTAAGCATCCTTCAATAATATCATTACAATATTCTTCTTCAGTTACTCCTCCACCCATATTGAACTTTGTTCCAGTAATAGGAGCACCAAGTACTGGAAAAGATAGTTCTCTACCTAATAAAGTGCAAGATAATTTTGGTTCAGTAGCATTATGTATTGTTCTTAGAAGAAGTTTTATATTTTTTAAACTTTCATAATTAACTTTAAATGATGAACCACTACCAGTTCCACCCATACCTGGAACTTTTCCAGCACACCATACACCATCACAAGTTTTGCAAAGATTGCAGAATCCTTTCATTTTTTCTCTAGCATTTTCTTTTAAAGTTTTAATATCCAATTCAATCCCTCTCCTTTAAAAATAGTGATAAATTACCTATTTTTATAATATACCATTATAATTACAATGTCAATTAAAACAGAACAAATTAATGACAACTTGATAACTTATTTAAAAAAAAATTGACAAATTTTGGAAAATGAAGTAACCTATAGATAATGAGAGAATTTTTATAAAGTTAAGAGAGGGTGGAAGAAACATGACAAGTAAAACTGTTGAAATTACAAATGAAACTGGATTACACACTAGACCAGGAAATGAGTTCGTTAGCTTAGCTAAGACTTTTGCTTCTCAAATAGAAGTTGAAAATGAAGCAGGAAAAAAAGTTAAAGGAACATCTTTATTAAAGCTACTTTCATTAGGAATAAAAAAAGGTACTAAAGTAACTGTATATGCTGAAGGTGCTGACGAAGCTGAAGCAGTAGAAAAATTAGGAGACCTTCTAGCAAACTTAAAGGACTAATTTTATGATGGAAGGTACTTATTTAAGTACCTTCTTTTTTTTGAAAAATTTTTTGAATAATGATTGTGAGGGAAAAATATGAGTAAGATAGTTAAGGGTATTGAAGCATCTCCTGGAATTGCAATAGGAAAAATATTTCTATATCAAGAGAATGAATTAGTAATCGATGAAAAAAAGAAATGTGATTCTGATTGTGAAAAAGAGAGATTATTAAGTGGTAGAGAAAAAGCAAAAGAACAACTATTAAGAATCAGAGAAAAAACTGCACAAAAATTAGGTGAGGATAAAGCTGCTATATTTGATGGACATATCACTTTACTAGAAGATGAAGACTTATTTGATGAAGTTGTAGATATTATTGAAGATGAAGAGACTTGTGCTGAGGCAGCTCTTCAAAGAGGAATAGATGATTATTGTGAAATGCTTGCTAATCTAGAAGATGAGTATTTAAGAGAAAGAGCAGCAGATTTAAGAGATATTGGTAAGAGATGGTTATATAATGTAGCAGGGGTAGAGATATTAGATTTAGGTGCATTACCTCCAAATACTATAATAGCTGCTAAAGACTTAACTCCATCAGATACTGCTCAAGTAGATTTACAAAATGTAGTTGCTTTCATAACTGAAATAGGAGGAAAGACAGCTCACTCATCTATTATGGCTAGATCATTAGAGTTACCAGCAGTAGTAGGAACTGGAAATATATGCTCATTAGTTAAGAGTGGAGATGATGTTATAGTTGATGCTCTTAAAGGAGATATAATAATAAATCCTACTGAAGAAGAAGTTGCTAAATATCAAGAGAAAAAAGAAGCTTTCTTCGCTGAAAAAGAGTTGTTAAAACAATTAAAAGATAAAGAAGCTATATCAAAAGATGGTGTAAAAGTAGGAGCTTGGGCTAATATAGGTTCACCAAAAGATATAGAGGGAGTATTAAGAAATGGAGCAAAAGGAATAGGACTTTATAGAACAGAGTTCTTATTCATGAATAATGATAGATTCCCTACTGAAGATGAGCAATTTGAAGCTTATAAAATAGTTGCTGAAAAAATGGAAGGAAAACCTGTAACTATAAGAACTATGGATATAGGTGGAGATAAATCTCTTCCTTATATGCAATTACCAAAAGAGGAAAATCCATTCCTTGGATGGAGAGCAATTAGAGTTTGCTTAGATAGACCTGAAATATTAAAAACTCAATTTAGAGCACTATTAAGAGCATCAGCTTTTGGATATATAAAAATCATGCTTCCTATGATTATGGATATAACAGAAATTAGAAGAGCAAGAGCAATATTAGAAGAGTGTAAAGCTGAGTTAAGAGAAGAAGGAGCTAAATTTGATGAGAATATAGCTCTTGGAATAATGGTTGAAACTCCAGCGGTTGCTTTTAGAGCTAGAAGTTTTGCTGAAGAAGTAGATTTCTTCTCAATAGGAACAAATGACTTAACTCAATATACACTAGCTGTTGATAGAGGAAATGAAAATATTTCTCATCTATACAATACTTATAACCCTTGCGTATTAGAAGCTATAAGAATGGCTATAAAAGGAGCTCATGAAGCTGGAATTACAATTTCTATGTGTGGAGAGTTTGCTGGAGATGAAAATGCAACAGCTATTCTATTTGGAATGGGATTAGATGCTTTCTCAATGTCAGCTATCTCTGTACCTAGAATTAAGAAAAATATTATGTCTTTAGAGAAAGCTAAATGTGAGGCTTTAGTTGAAGAAGTAATGGCTCAAAAAACTCCAGATGAAGTTTTAGCTATTGTTAAAAAGTTTAATAAAGAGAATATGAAATAAAATTTTTTAATTGAAGAGTTTAATTTTTACCTAGAAAAGATAGAAGTTAAGCTCTTTTTTTATATATAAATTGACTTTTGAAAAATAAAATAGTAATATTAATTAAAAAATAAAAAAATAATTTTAAAGGAGTATGATTATGAAAAAAATAAATAAAATACTGTTTTTTTTACTTGTAAATGGAGTAATATTAGCAGAAACAAATGACTTAAAATATTTAGGAACAAAACAACCATATATTTACAAAGAAATAACAGTTAAAACACCTGAAGGTTATGTTCCATTTTATATTAACCATATAAGTAGACATGGATCAAGGCATCTTTCTTCATCAAAATATGATAAAAGTATATATGAACTTTTAGATTTAGCAGAAAAGGAGAAAAAATTAACTTTTGAAGGTAAAAAATTAAAAGGCAAAGTAGAAGAAATATTAAAAATAGAAAAAGGGAATTATGGTTTGCTTACTTCAATAGGGGTTGAAGAACAGAAAGGTATAGCTAAAAGAATGTATGAAAATAATAAAGAGGTTTTTGAAAAAGAAGTAGAAGCAGTTGCTACTTATGTAAAAAGAGCTCAGGAAAGTAGAGATGCATTTTTAGAAGAACTTTCAGAATATACACCAAATATTAAGTTTAAAGTATCAACAAATGGGAAAGAAGATATTGAATTGAGATTTTTTGATATTTCTTCAGCATATTTAGAGTATGAGAAAAAAGAACCTTGGAAAACAGAGTATAAAAAATATTCTAAGACTAAAGACTATACTAATAGGATATTAGAACAATTTTTTGCTAAGGAATTTATAGAGAAATTAAATAGAGGAGAGATACAGTTAAAATCTGAAGAGGGAAAAGTTATTTTAAAAAGTGGGGATGATGCTGTATCTAATCTCTATGACTTATATGTTCTTCAAGCTGATATTGGAAAAGATTTTGATATTGGGAAATATTTTACAGAAGAAGAGTTAAAATGGTATGAAGAATTAGATAATATAAAAACTTTTTATGAAAAAGGTCCAGGGATGACAGGAGAAAATATAGCTACTGATATAGCAATACCATTATTAAAAGAGTTTATAGAAACAAGTGATAAGGCAATAGAGAATAAAAATATTTCTGCCAATTTAAGATTTGCTCATGCTGAAACAATAATACCATTTATTAGTATTATGGAAATAGAGGGAATGTCAGAAAAACAAAATGATATGTCAAAAGTTTATCAAACTTGGGATGGAAGCAAAATTTCATGTATGGCAGCTAATATCCAATGGATATTTTATAAAAATGAAACTAATGATATAATTGTGAAAATTCTCCATAATGAAGAACCTGTATCACTTCCAATAAAAACTGATATTGCTCCTTTTTATAAATGGAGTGAAATGAAAGAATTTTATAATAAAAAATTATATATAAAATAATATCTATAAAATTATATTTAAATAAAAAAAGAAAAAACTTGCAAAAGTATAAAAAAAGTTATATAATTGTATTAATTACAAAGTTGTTATAAATTAAGTAAAGGTTATTTTTAGAAAGAAAAGGAGAAAATATGAAGCATTTGTCTGAAAATATAAGGGTTCCAATAGAATTGGATAATCCATCAATAATGAGAAATGAGTCTCTATGTATTAAGTGTGGTCAATGTAAAGAAGTATGTGAAAAATATATTGGAGTACATAATACATATAAGTTAGTAGATACAAATAATATTGCTGTATGTATAAACTGTGGTCAATGTGCTAATGTTTGTCCAACATCTAGTATAACAGAGAAATATGAATATCAAGACGTAAAGAAAGCTATTTTAGATTCAGATAAAATTGTAATATTCTCTACATCTCCATCTGTAAGAGTAGCTTTAGGAGAGGAATTTGGAGAAGAGGATGGAAAATTTTTAGAAGGAAAGATGATAGCTTTACTTAGAAAACTAGGTGGAGATTATATATTAGATACAAACTTTGCTGCTGATATGACAATATTAGAGGAAGCTTCAGAATTGATAGAGAGAGTTAGCAAGAAAACTGCTCCACTTCCACAATTTACAAGTTGTTGTCCATCTTGGGTAAAATATTTAGAAACATATCTGCCAGATATGAGAGAAAATTTATCGTCAGCAAAAAGTCCAATAGGGATGCAAGGTCCAACTATAAAGACATATTTTGCTAAGATGAAAAATATAGATCCTAAAAAAATTGTAAATGTAGCTGTAACACCTTGTACAGCAAAGAAATTTGAAATTCGTAGAGAAGAGATGAATGCTGCTGGAAGATATTTGGATATACCAGATATGAGAGATATGGATTATGTTATCACTACAAGAGAACTAGCTAAATGGGCAAAAGAAGAGGGAATTGATTTTTCTTCTTTAGAGGATAGCAAGTATGATTCTCTTATGGGAGAAGCTTCTGGAGCTGGAGTGATATTTGGAAATACTGGTGGAGTTATGGAGGCAGCTTTAAGAACGGCTTATAAATATATAACTGGTAAAGATGCCCCAGAGGTACTATTAAATTTTGAACCAGTACGTGGAATGAAAGATGTTAAAACAGCCATTGTAAAAGTAAAAGATTTAGAATTAAAAGTAGCTGTAATCTATGGAACTAAGTCAGCAAAAGATTTTATAGAAAAAATAAAAAGAGAAAATGAAGAGTATCATTTTATAGAAGTGATGACTTGTCCAGGTGGATGTATAGGTGGAGGAGGTCAACCTAAAGGAACTTTAGAAAAGGGAGATGCTCTTCGTGAAAAGAGAATAGAAGGATTATATTCAAGAGATAGAGAGTTGAAAAGAAGAAGAAGTGATGAAAATAAAGAGTTAATGGAACTTTATGAAAAATTTTATGGAGAGCCATTAAGTGAATTGGCAAAAAGTATGTTACATACAGATTATATAGATAGAAGAAAGGATTTAGGAGGTAATAATATGAAAAAATATCGTTGTACAGTATGTGGATATATCCATGAAGGAGAGTTAACTGAGGATTTTAAATGTCCTATTTGTAAGCAACCAGCTTCTGTATTTGAAGAAGTAAAAGAGGAGAAAAAATCTGAAAATAAATATGTTGGAACAAAAACTGAAAAAAATCTAATGGAAGCTTTTGCTGGAGAGAGCCAAGCTAGAAATAAATATACTTATTTTGCTGAAATAGCAAAAAGAGAAGGATATGAGCAACTAGCAGAGATCTTCTTATCAACAGCTAGAAATGAGCAAGAGCATGCAAGACTTTGGTTTGATGCTTTAGGACATATTGGAAATACAGCTGAAAACTTATTAGCTGCTGCTGAGGGAGAAAATTATGAGTGGACAGATATGTATGATAGATTTGCTAAAGATGCTGAAGACGAGGGATTCCCTGAATTAGCAGAAAAATTCCGTAAAGTAGCTGCTATAGAAAAATCTCACGAAGAGCGTTATCGTGCTCTATTAAAGAATGTAGAGATGCAAAAAGTATTTGATAAAGGAGTACAAGTAATGTGGGAATGCCGTATTTGTGGACACTTAGTAGTAGGACCTAAGGCTCCAGAAGTTTGTCCAGTATGTAATTACTCACAAAGCTACTTTGAAATTAGAAAAGAAAACTACTAATATTTGAATTTAAAAAGAGAAAATTACTTTAATCTTATTAAGAGAAAAGAGATTTTCTCTTTTTTCTATTATTAAACAATTTTAATATCTAATTTTATAATAAATATTTCCAATAGTTTCCCAAAACCAAAGTTGAAATTTTAAAAGATTATAATATTTAGGTATGTAATAGAAAAAATTCTCTTTTTCTTTAGAAGCTAAAAAATTACAAGGAGCAGGAACAATTTCTACCCCATCTAAATTTTTTTCAAAGATAAACATACTTCTTTTCATATGAAAAGCTGAAGTAATTAGAATAATATTTTTTATCCCATTCTTTTCCAATTCTTGTTTTATAAAAAGAGCATTTTCATTTGTATTTTTGCTATTTTCTTCAACAATAATATCTTCAGAATTGACTCCTAATGAGATTAACTCTCTAGCATAGACAGAGCTTTCACTCTCTTGATTTTGTAGTGGACTTCCACCAGAGATATAGATTTTTTTAGGGTATTTTTTATAATATTCAGCAGTCTTCATAATTCTTACAGCTGGCATAATGCCAGGAATATTTCCCTCTCCAGTAGTAGTGATTATTCCACCACCAAGTAAAACATAGACTTCTCCTTTTTCAAGATTCTTTTCTGAAATAATAGAATAACTATTTTCAAGGTCATAAAGTTTTTTATCAATAAACACTTCACTAGATGCAAGATATAAAAATATACTAATAAGAATTAAAACTAATCCCGATTTTTTTCTTTTTTTAAAGAGATTTCCTACTCCTACAAACAGTAAGATAATAATTATAGGGAGAGGCGAAAGTAGAGAAAGCGATATAAATTTTTCAATTAAAAACATAGAGTCAACTCCTTCTATTTAGAAAAAAAGCTACCATAAAAGGTAGCTATTAATTTTTAGGTATTATTGGAAAAATTCCAAAGTAATGCCCTAATTATATATTAAATTTTTTAAAAAGTCAAGGAAGGTAATAACTAGAATTCGTCCCAACCTTCAACTGAAGAACTCATATTATAACTTGTAACAGTTCCTTCAAAGAAGTTAGCTTTTACATTCCCCTCTCCTTCTGTATCAGCAAATCTCTCTAAATGTTTATAAGGATTTTTTTCATATCCTTCATATAGAGGTTGTAATCCTATACTTTTTAATCTCTCATTAGCAAGCCACTTAGTGTAACTTTCAGTAGTTTTTTCAGTAATTCCTAAAATATTTCCACCGATTATATGATTAGTCCAAGATATCTCCTGTTCAATAGCTTTTTCAAACATCTCATAAATAATATTTTCATCAAAGAAATTAGGATTTTCATTTTGTACCTCTTTTATCATCTGTTGAAAGATAACAACGTGAGATAACTCATCTCTATTGATAAGTCTGATTATATCAGAAGTTCCCATCATTCTATTTCTACTAGCTAAAAGGTAGAAAAAATTAAATCCATTGTAAAAGTAGATAGATTCTAATAGATAGTCAGCTACTATTACTCTAGCAAAATTTTTGTCATCTGGATTATCTAAAAAGTTTTGATAAATTTCAGCTATATATCTGTTTCTTTCAAATAAAATCTTATCCTCTCTCCACTTATCATAAATATAGTTTCTAGTTTCCTTAGGGAGAATAGACTCTATAATATATTGATAAGATTGTGAGTGTATAGCCTCTTGGAAAGTTTGTATAGATAGTATAAGATTTATCTCTGGAGCTGTAATGTAGTCAGAGATATTAGGAATATTATTTGTTTGGATACTATCTAAGAAGATTAGAAAAGATAGTATTCCATCATAAGCTTCCTTTTCATAATTAGTAAGATTGTTGTAATCAACTCTATCTTGAGTTAAATCAATTTTTTCTGGTATCCAGAAATTTCCCATCATAGTTCTATAAAGGTGGTTAGCCCAACCATATTTTACATTGTTAAGATTAAAAATATTTGTACTATTTCCTTTGATAATCTTTCTCTCATTAAGTGAGTCAATACCTGATGGATTAAAAAGTTTTTTTCTATCCACTACAACTTTCACACTCCTCTTTATCCTTAGCTATATTTGTATTTTTCTGAATAGTTCTAATATAGTAAACAGATTTACATCCCTCTTTCCAAGCTGTAAGGAATGTATCATATATATCCTTTGCACGAATATTTTTATTCAAATCAAATAGAAGCTCCATAGAGACTCCTTGAGTAATCCACTTACCAATTCTACTCATCATCTTTACATAGGTTTGAGCATCTACATTTTTAAACTCTGGATAGAACCAAGCTCTATCTTTTAAATATTTTACAACTCTAGGGACAGCTCCCTTTTGATTTTTTTCTATAAAAAATCTAGAGAAGGTTGGATTTACAGAGGCAGTAGCTCCCATAAGTAATGATGTAGAAGTATTAGGAGCAACAGCAGAAAGCTCTCCATTACGAAGCCCATACTCTTTAACTAAATTAAATACCTCATTCCACTTATCAGCAAATTGAGAGTTTTCTTCATACCAAACTCTATCTTTTTGGAAAAATACTCCTCTATCCCACATAGAGTTTTTAAAGTATGGGTAAGCTCCTCTTTCTTTAGCAAGTAAGGCAGAAGCTTTAACTGTATAAAGAGCAATCTCTTCATATAGTCTATCTATCTCATCTAAAGACTCTTCATATATCATAAACTCTTTAGCCATAAAATCAGCAAGTCCCATAGTTCCTACTCCTATAGTTCTATAATTAGAATTATGTCTATCAGATTCAAGAATAGGAGTTTCAGTTAAATCTATGGTATTATCTAGTATTCTTACAGCTATGCCAGTGATATCCTCTAGCTCATCTCTTTCTATTTCAGCTAGATTCATAGATACAAGGTTACAAGTATGTACCATACCTAAATCTACTTTTCTAACTCCACTACCATTATTTTCCTCTTCAGTATAGTTTTTACTAGGAGCAAAGTTAGAAAAACTCTCCATACAAAGATTTCCATTTCCTATCATCCCAATATGATTATTATGATTCATTCTATTAGCCCTATCTTTAAAGAAAATATATGGCATACCTGTTTCAATCTGTACTTTCATTATCTCTTTAAATAGCTCTCTAGCTCTGATTCTTTTCTTTAGAGTAAGAGTTTCATCATTTTCTATTTGTAGATATATCTTTTCAAACTCTACACCATAGAGTTCACAAAGCTCGAGATTATACTTCATTCTAATCTCATATGGGTCAACTAAAGTCCACATCTCATCTTTTTCTACTCTTTTCATAAAGATATCAGATACCACTACTTGAGGATAGATATCATAAGCTTTTGTTCTTTGGTCTCCATTTTCTGTCTGTAACTCTAAAAACTTTTCAATGTCTAAGTGCCAAGTATCAAGTGCTACTGTAACAGCTCCAGCACGCCTTCCCTGTTGGTTTACAGCTACAGCTGTATCATTTATTATTCTTATCCAAGGAACAACTCCTCCACTGGCATTATAATATCCATTTACCATAGAGTTTTTAGCTCTGATACGAGAGATATTTACTCCGACTCCTCCACCATTTTTGCTAATCTTTGCTATTGTATCTATGTTATAGAAGATAGACTCTATATTATCATCAATAGCTGTAATAAAACAAGATGAAAGATTTCCTTTAGGAATTCTTAAATTTGCAAGGATAGGTGTAGCTAAAGAGATTTTTTTAAGAGATAGGGCATCGTAGAATTTTTTTGCTATCTCTACTCTATTTTTCTCATTTATAGCTAAAAGCATAGCTATACACATAAAAACCTCTTGAGGTAATTCATAGGTATTTCCAAGATATTTTATAAGATATCTATTAACCAACATATTAGCCCCAGCATAATCATACATCATATCTCTATCAGGAGCAATATATTTTCCTAACTCTTCAATCTCTTTATCACTATAATCTCCAAGTCTAGAGTCATATATTTTTTTATCTACTAGTTCTCTCACTGTTTGTAAAAACTTTCCATAGGAGAAGCCTCTTTTATGAAAAACTTCTCTCTCTGTTTCCATCATAAGAAGTCTTCCAGCTACATATGTCCAATCTGACTCTTCAAAACTTACCATAGCAACAGCCTGTGTTATAAGGGTTTCTTGAATTTTTTTTGTAGTGATTCCCTCTTGATAGATAGCATCTATATGACTTTCTAATTCTATCATATTCACTTCTAAATTATCACAAGCTTTGATTAATTTCTCTCTTATTTTTTTTATATCTAATTCTTCTTTTATTCCAGCTCTATTTACAACCCACTTCATTATAGAACCTCTAAAAATTGTTCCATAGTATAAATTTTATCCTCTTTTTCCACTACAGGGGCAGACATTATTCTAGCTTTGCTTGCTACCATCATAAGAGTTTTTAAATCTTCTATATATTCATAAGCTATTTTTTTTTCATCTAATATATTTTTTAAACTTTGACATCTTCCGCAATTAGTTTTTCCATAAATTTTAATCATAAGATTTTCCTCCTAATACAATATATATTAATTTGCTTTCTTAAAATATACTACATATAGTATTATTACATAAAAAATAGATTTTTTCAAGCATTTTTTATTAAAAAAGTATAGTATAGAATAGAGGCTCTAAAATACCTCTAAAAATGACTTTAGAATATTCTATGATATTTTATATGGTTATTTTAAATAGGTCTATGAGCTTATAAAATAGTGAAATAAAAGAGGGCTTCAAACCCGCTAAAATTAATTATTATAACAGATGTTATTTTACATTAAAAACTAAAAGTAACAAAAATATGTTAACTTTTTATAAAAATAAAACTATTTTTCATTTAGATATCTCTCTAAAACTTTATTCCACATACCATTCTCTTTCATAAGTTTTTCAAATATCTCTCTAACTGCTCCTCTTCCTCCATTTTTGCTAGCTATGTAATCAACTCTTTCTAAGACTTCAGAAACTGCATCTTTTGGACAGGCAGAAAATCCAACTTTACTCATTACTCCTAAATCGTTGATATCATCTCCAATATATGCTACTTCATCTAGTGAAAGAGAGTATTTAACTAGAAGTTTGTTTAACTCTACAACTTTGTTACTAACTCCTTGAGCTAACTCTTGGATACCTAATTCCTCTTTTCTTCTTCTCACTATTTCAGAAGTTTTTCCAGTAATAATAGCAACTAATCCTCCTAATTTTATCCATTGAGCTATTGCAAATCCATCTTTTACATCAAAAGCTTTAAGACAGTTATCTTTATCATCCATATATAATCTACCATCAGTTAAAGTTCCATCTACATCTAATACTATTAATTTTATCATAATTTTCCTCCTTAAGTCTTTGTAAGAAAAAAGGGTATCCTTTCGGATACCCTTGAAGTACAAATTAAAGTGCGTTTACTTTAGCTGCTAATCTAGCTTTCTTTCTAGATGCTGTATTTTTCTTGATGATTCCTTTAGTAACTGCTTTGTCTAACTCTTTGTAAGCTACTGATAAAGCTGCGTTAGCTGCCTCTACTTCTTTAACCTCTACAGCTGCTAAAACTTTTTTAACCATAGTTTTAACTCTAGATTTTACTGCTTGATTTCTCTCTCTGTTTCTTTCTGCTATTAATACTCTCTTTTTAGCTGATCTTGAATGTGCCAAATTAAAAACCTCCTAAGTTTTAAAAAACAAATTTTTTTATTTTTCCATAAGATGATAACATAATTTAAACAAAATGTCAATTAGAAAATTGACAGAAGTTCTTTTTAATTTGTTTAAGTTAAGCTACAAAAGAGACACCTTTTCTTGTACAATGGACCAACATTATTATAGCATATTTGTTAGAAAAAATAAAGAAATTTTTTTAAAATATCTCTTTAGTTCAAGCTTGCTATTTTTTAAAAAAAGAGGTATTATATAATATCGAAAATTGTAATTTTTTATGAAAGGATAATTATGGATATAAAGGAGAAAATCTCTTTAGAAGCTAGAGAAATTATGTGTGAAGAGATAAAAAAAGCTCAAGGAAATGAGGTTTTTTTTAGAGGTATTCCAGATGAAAACGGAGTAGTTACACAGGTACAGGTTCTAGCTAGAGGAAATGAGTATTCAGTTCCAGCTATTTTAAAAGCTATGAGAAAGGGAGAGGTAATAATTCACAACCACCCTTCAGGGATACTATACCCTTCTGATGCTGATGTAGAAGTCGCTTCTATCTATTCCAATAGAATGGATGGAGCTTCATATATAGTCAATAATGATTTGACTGATATATGGATAATAGTGGAACTTTTTAAAGATGAGAATATAAAAATAGATATAGCCCCATATTTTGAAAAGACAGGATTATTATCACAAGCTTTTAAAGGTTTTGAATATAGAGATGAACAACTTCATATGGCAACTCATATAGAAAAAGGATTGAATAGTGAAACTCCTGTAATAGTAGAAGCAGGGACAGGAACAGGAAAAACATTAGCTTATCTTATTCCAAGTATTGAGTGGGCAATAAAAAATAAGAAAAGAGTTGTAATCTCTACTAATACTATAAATTTACAGGAGCAACTTTTAAATAAAGATATTCCAATAGCAAAAAGAGTTATACAGGGAGATTTTAAATATATTCTTGTAAAAGGAAGAGGGAACTATCTCTGTAATAGAAAATATCATAATGTAGTTATGGGAGATAAATCTCTTTTAGAAGATCTTACTACTTCTCAAAAAAATCAGTTTGCCGAGATTATAAAATGGGGTAATCAAACAGAAACTGGAGATAAGGCTGAACTTACATTTGAAGCTGATAATACTATATGGGAGTTATTTCAAAGTGAAACAGATATGTGTTCTGGAAATAAGTGTCCATATAAAAATGAGTGTTTCTTTTTAAAATCAAGAGATGAGAAAAAGAAAGCTGATATTCTAATAACAAATCATCATATGTATTTCTCAGATTTGGCTATTAGAAAAGAGATAGGATTTAATACAGAATACTCTATTCTACCAGAATATGGATTAGTAGTTTTTGATGAGGCTCACAATATAGAAAAGGTAGCTAGGGATTATTTTTCTTATGAAGCTTCTAAATATAGCTTTACAAAAACTATGAACCAGATTTTTATAACAGAGGGGAAGAAAAAAAATACAGGAGCCTTAGATTCTGTTTTAAAACATATAAAGAGTGAAGAATTAGATAATCACGGAATTTTAGAAAGAGAGATAGAGGAGATAAAACTTAAACATAAATCTCTTTATATAGCAGGAAGAGAGTATTTCAACCATATTATTGAAGTATTTTCTAAGGGGGAGATGGGAACATTTACTTTCCGTGCTAGAAAAGAGGAGATGGAAAACTCTCCATTTTTAAATACTCTAAATGATTTTAAGGATAAATTTTTAAGCGAGTATAATTCCTACAATAGAAAAGTAAGAGAGCTAATAAAAGAGTTAAAAGATGAAGAGGATAGGGCTGGGCATATCAATGATTTTTCAAAATATATTGATAGACTAGATGGATTTATAAATAATTTTAGATTTATACACGATTTTTCAGATGAGGAGTTTATCTATTGGATAGAGGTAAATAGCAGAAAAAGTAACTCAAAACTAGTAGCAACACCTTTAAAAATAGATGGAGAGTTGCAAAAGAATCTTTATCTAAATTTAAATCAGATAATTTTTACTTCAGCTACAATAGCAATAGGAAATGATTTTACATATTTTAAAGAGTCAATTGGTTTAGATAAAAATACTTTAGACAAGGTAATACACTCTCCATTTGATTATGATAATCAGATGAAAGTATATATACCAAATGATATTCCAAATCCATCAGATAAAAATTTTATAGATGAGATTTCAGAATATTTAAAAACTCAGCTGATAGTATCAAGAGGAAAAACCTTTGTACTTTTTACATCTTATCAAACATTAAATTATGTATACTATATGATAAGAGATGAGTTAGAAGCTAATGGGATAGAGTTATTTATTCACGGAATGGCTCCTCGTAGTCAACTTGTAAATATGTATATCAATGGAAAAAATCCTGTATTATTTGGAACAGATTCTTTCTGGGAAGGAGTAGATATTAAGGGACATCAATTGAGTAATGTAATTTTAATAAAGCTACCTTTCAAAGTTCCTAGTGATCCAGTTACAGAGGCAATAATTGAGCATATAACTGCTCAAGGAAAAAACTCTTTTACTGAATATCAAATTCCAGAGGCAGTTATCAAATTTAAGCAGGGAATAGGAAGACTTATTAGAAGTAAGACAGATTCAGGAACAATAACTATATTAGACAATAGAGTTATTACAAAAAAATATGGAAAATATTTTATGGACTCCATACCTACTAAGAATATAAATATTTTAAGTAGAAGTGAGATATTAAAAGATATCTCTAAGAGTGTGAAAGGAGGAAAATAATGAAAACTATAAATCTCTTTGGTTTGAAACTTCAGTTTGAAATAAAGAGAAATAAATATAGTGATGAAAATATCTACTCTAGTGATTACTCTTTAAGAGAAAAGTTGATATATATTATTTTAATAATGTTCATAGTAGCTTTTTCATCAAAGATATCTCTTATCTCCAATCAAAATAACTACAAGGTAGGAGATATAGTACGAAGTGATATATATGCTCCTAATACAATTATTTTTAAAGATCAAAGTGCAAAAGAAAAAATAATTGAAGAGATGATAAGGGAATCAGGGAAAGAGTATATATATTCAGCTGATGCTGAAAAAGTTTATTTAGAGTATTATGATGAATTTTTTAATAGTATCTATGCAAGTAAAAATAATCATATAGAGGATTTAGAATACAATACAATAGAGAGAAATACCAATAAAAAAATTCCAAATACAATTATTCAAGAGTTATTAGCTTTAAAAACTTCTCAACTGAAAAATTTACAAGGAAGAGTGAGGGAGTTTTTAGTAGAGGCTTATAATGAGGGAATAATAAAGGAAAAAAATGGTGTTTTTTATAAAGAAAAAAGTCAGAAACAGTATAATAAGTTAAGTACTTTAGAAAAAGAAATAGCAGATATATTTACCTCTCCAAACTATGTTTATGATGAGTTAAAGACTAAAAAAAATATTCAAGAAAAAGTTTCTCAAATAAAAGACCAGTATATAGAGATAAAGGCTGGTACATTGATAGGAAAAACAGGAGAGATTTTAAATGAGAGAAGAATAAAAATTTTAGAGGCTTGTGGAGTTTTTTCTTATAAGAAAAGTTTTGCTTTAATTTTTGCAAATGTAATATATTTAGGAATTGTTTCATCACTTTTCTATATATTGTTCTTTAATAATTATAGGAAAAAAATTCTAAATAAAAATTATTATAGGTCATCGCTTTTAATAGTTGCTGGGACTTTGCTTGCTTTTAGAGTTTTCAACAATGATTTGATGTATTTGATACCAGCTGATACAGCTTTTTTCCTATTGATACTATTAGTAGGGAAAAATTATGCCACATCACTGTTTTCATTTATGTTATTTTTCTTGATGCCAATACTGAATTATGACTTGAAGTTTTTTACAATGTATTTTATAGCTATTGCTTTTGCAGCTCAAATAGTTTCTAAGATAACTACTCGTTCTGGAATAATTGCTGCAGGAGTACAGCTTTCAGTATTGAAAGTTGTAATTTATCTACTATTTTCATATTTTTCTGAGATAGGAAGTTTTACAACAGCAATAACTTCAGGAGCAATACTGCTATCTGGACTTATTTCAGGAATGTTGACAATAGCATTTTTACCATACTTTGAAAAAACATTTAATATATTAACAATATTTAAATTATTAGAGCTAGGAGATTTATCTCATCCTTTGCTTAAGAAAATTTCAGTAGAAGCACCTGGAACTTTCCAACACTCTGTAATGGTAGCAACTCTTTCAGAAAATGCAGCTACTTCTATAGGGGCTAATGCTGTATTTTGTAGGGTAGCTTCATACTATCATGACCTTGGAAAAACAAAACGTCCTAAATTTTATGTAGAAAATCAGCAAAATGGAGAGAATCCTCATAATAAAATATCTCCTTTTATGAGTACCTTGATAATCACATCTCATACAAAAGATGGAGCTGAGATGGCAAAAGAGTATCAGATACCTAAAGAGATAAGAGATATTATGTATGAGCACCAAGGAACAACATTTTTAGCTTATTTCTATAATGCTGCTAAGAAAATAGACCCAAATGTTGAAAAAGAAGAGTTTAGATATAGTGGACCAAAACCTAAAACCAAGGAATCAGCTATTATTATGTTAGCAGATTCAATAGAGGCAGCTATAAGGTCATTAGATGAAAAATCTCCAATGGCTATGGAAAATATGATAAGAAAGATAATTAATGGAAAAATAGAAGATAATCAACTATCAGAAGCTGACCTAACTTTTAAAGAGATAGAGATTATAATAAAAACTTTTGTAAAAACTTTGGTAAGTATTCATCATGTAAGAATAAAATACCCAGGACAAAAATAAGAAGGAGGATATGCAGCAAAAAGTTGTTGTATAAAGGAAAATGGATTTAGTATTAGAGATGTCATTAGAAATAGAAGGATTTGATGATTTAGTTAATGAAGAAGAGATAAGGGAGTATGTACAAAAAGTATTAGAGAAAGAGTATGAGAGTGAAGCTCCTATATATATGTCTTTACTATTTACAGGAAATGATGAGATACAAGTGATAAATAGAGAGTATAGAGATAAGGATCAACCTACTGATGTAATATCATTTGCTTATCATGAAACGGAGGATTTTGATATAGGTCCATATGATACACTTGGAGATATAGTAATCTCTTTAGAAAGAGTAGTAGAGCAAGCAAAAGAGTACAATCACTCTGACAAGAGAGAACTATTTTATGTATTAACCCATGGAATTTTACATCTATTAGGATATGACCATATAGAAGAAGAAGATAAAAAAGAGATGCGTGCTAAGGAAGAGGAGATATTAGGAAGTTTTGGTTACACTAGAGAGATGTGATAGTTGTGAAAGAGAGAAATAAATGGAAAAATATTGGAGTTACAGAAAAATTTAATGTAGCTTTTGAAGGAATATTTGAAACTATTCGTACAGAGAAGCATATGAAATTTCATTGTTTTTGTACAATAGTAATATTTATTTTATCACTATTTTTAGATATTGGAAAATATGAAGCTTTAGCTGTAATTGTAAGTGTATCTCTTATATGGGTAGCTGAGCTTTTCAATACAGCTATTGAAAGTTGTGTGGATATGGTTACAGAAAAATATCATCCTTTGGCAAAAAGAGCTAAAGATATAGCAGCAGGAGCGGTTTTGATAACTGCTCTCAACGCTCTTTTTGTAGGATATATAGTTTTTGAGAAGAAGATAATTTTAAATATGAGAGATATTTTTTCTATTTTAAAAACTTCATATCAACATACAGTACTTTCAATTTTTATTTTAATTTTGATAACGGTTATTTGTATAAAAGCTATAACAGGAAAAGGAACAGCTTTAAGAGGTGGATTTCCAAGTGGGCATAGTGCTCTAGCAACTTCTATCTTAACATTAATAATCTCTTTAACTGATAACCCTAAAATATTTTTCTTAACACTTATTTTAACAATACTTGTTATTCATTCTAGAATCGAAGGGAAGATACATACCTTTTTTGAAACTATGGTAGGGGCTTTTTTAGGTTGGGCAATAACTTATTTGATATTAGTTTTAGTGGAGTTGTAATGGAGGATAGAAAAGATGATTACAGTGAGAGAATATATACTTTTAAGTGTTTTATCCTATTGTAACTTTAGTGAAAACGAGTGTAAAAAGACGCTTAAAGAGATATTTGAAGCTACTAAAAATACCCATATTATAACAGGAACCTTTGATGTTTTATTACCTCAAAATAGGAAGTTATTTTTAGATTATTTTGGAGATGTATTGGGAGAATGGAAAATATATCATATAGATAATAGAACAGCTCATATACTAGGAAAAAATGCATCAGGATTTTATTCAGTTGTATTTGAAAAAAATGGAGAGTTTGTAATAGCATATAGAGGAAGTGAAAAATTTCCACTGGAAGATGCATACAAAGATTTTATAGAAACAGATTTGGCTATTGGTTTAGGAAAGATACCACTTCAATTTTATGAAGGAGTAGAGGTATATTATAATTTAGTAAATAAGCATAAAATCTTGCCTAAAAATATAAGTTTAACAGGGCACTCTTTAGGTGGAGGAATAGCACAATATGTTGCTCTATCTGTGGATAAAAATTCTCAAACTATTCCTTATACTTATACTTGGAATGCAGTTGGAATAAATAGAGATGGAATAGTGTCAGTATTAGACTATATTGATTTAGAAAAAATATTAAAAGAGCAAACTGATTTAACAGTAGAAGAGAGAAATATATTTTTACCATTTAAACAACCATATTTAGAATTTTTATCTAAAGAATTAAAAAAAATAAAAGCTATAAAAGATACAAGAACAACTTTAGTAGATAAATATGATACTGTCTTTTTTGATATAGATGAAAGTTTTATTAAACAGTTATTAAAGACAACAAATTTAGAAAAATGTATGATGAAATTACCTTTACCTAGAAGAAAAAGTTTAATACTTAAACAACATTTCTTCGATAAAATATTTCAACTGACTAATATGGGAGAACTTTTAGAAAAGGCACAAGGATTTATAGAGAGAGTTAGGAATAATAAGGTGTATGAAGAATACATTTTTAACTTTGGTCACTCTCAAGATCTGACTTTTTCATTATTTAAACATTTAGGAGCTTCATATTTGGTAGATGAAAATTTTTCAAAACGTAACAGTGTAAAAAGCTCTTTTTTTAATAATTTTAAGATTTTTACTAAATCTATTCAAGATCATCATTTTGAAGATGTTTTTCTGCCATTTATAGTAACTTATGGAGAGAATAAGGGAAATTTTGCTATGGATCTAAGTCTAGATTTTATGGCAAGCTCTTTAAGGAAACTTTTTACTATGGAGTATTGTTTAGAGAAAAGATTATTAGCAAATTATTACTCATTAGTAACCATTGATGAAACTAATTTTGAAGAGATAAAAAAAGATATAATCAGTGGCTTGAGTAGCAGTGGTGTAAATATGTTGTATAGAAAACAGATGATAAATCAAATAAGAGAGATGGAAAAAATAGAGTTTAATATTTTATGGGAAAAAGTAAAGAAGAAATTGCCAAGTCCTTATAAAAATTTAGATATTTTTGATATTTTTATATTTTCTGAATAAAATAGATATAAGATTAGGGGAGGAAATAAAAAGTGAAATACCTATTAGGAATACTTTTGTTAATTTTTACAGCTTGTGGTGGAGATAGGAATATAGAGACAAAAAAAGATGAAGTTTTAAAGGTAGCTTTAGCTAATAAACCACGTTCTTTTGATCCACAGAAAAATACTGATAGTTCAACTCTTGCAGTTACTAAGCAAATTTATAATAACCTATTTTCTCTTGGAGAAAATGGAGAAATTATATTAGAGTTAGTGGAAAGTTATGAGATAGAGGAAGATAACTCTATAATTCTCCAACTAAAAAAAGGTATCTTTTTTCATGATGGGAATGAATTAATATCTGAAGATGTGAAAAAAAGTTTGGAAAGAAATTTAGATATCCCAGTTTCTAGAATTTTAGTGGAATCAATAGAAAAAATTGAGGTGTTGGATAAATATAGATTAAAAATTGTTCAAAAAAACTCTCCATCTATTTTGATTCATAATTTAGCACATTCATCAACTGCAATAGTAAAAGAGATTAAAACAGATAGTGATATAGATTTGATTGGAACAGGAGCATATAAAATAAAAGATTGGAGTTTAAGTGAAAGAATTAGTTTAGAAAGTTTTGATAAATACTATGAAAAAACTCCAAAGATTAAAGAGATAATATTTCAAACTATTCCAGAAAGTTCAAATAGATTAATTGCTCTTGAAACAAAAGAGATAGATATAGCTTACGATATTTCAGCAAATGATATAAAAGGAATAGAAAAAAATCCTAATTTAAAGGTAATAAATAGTATATCACTAGGAAGTGATTTTTTAACTATTAATACTAGAAAAATTAAAGATAAAAGAGTGAGACAAGCTATAGAGTATGCTATTGATAAAAATTCTATAATAAAAACTGTATATGAAGGTTATGGTGAAATCCCTAATTCTATATTGACTCCTAGTGTTTTTGGGTATGATAAAAATGGATATAAGAGAGAGTACAATCTTCAAAAAGCAAAAGAGTTATTAAAAGAAGCAGGAGTAAAAAATTTATCATTAAAACTTTGGATATATGATGAACCATCAAGACAACAAATGGCTCAGATAATACAAGCTAATTTAAAAGAAATAGGAATAGATGTAGAGATAATAGTGGCTGAGGTATCTACATTTTTACAATATACAGGTATGGGGGAGCACGATATTTTGATAGGACTTTGGTATGTAAGTACAGGAGATGCAGATTATGGGTATTATCCTTTACTTCACTCTAAGTCTGTAGGTCCAGTAGGAAATAGAAGTTTTTATGAAAATTCTCAAGTTGATGATTTATTAGACAGAGCTAGAGAAATTTCAGACTTGAAAGAAAGAGAAAGATACTACCAAGATGTTCAAAAAATTATCTATGATGAAGTTCCTCTTTTACCTATTGCATATAAAAATTATACCATAGGCTTACAAAGAAATATTGAAGGATTTGTATTTAAACCGAATGGAAATCATATACTTTCAAAAATAGAAAGAAAATAATTTATTTAATAAAAAGCTTTTTCTTGAGCAAAAAATAAACTCAAAGAAAAAGCTTTTTGTTATATTACAAAATAAAAAAATAAGATCATAATTTGTATTGTTTATTTTGTAATTATTCGGATATAATTCAATATTTACAAATTTTAAAAATATAAAAATATAGTGTGAAAAAATGTTAAGTTTAAAAAATTACCATTTTTTTATGAAAAACAGTCCATAAATAAAAAAAATAAAATAATATATTGCAATTAAAATCACAATATGATAATATCTAATTATAAGTGAATTTAATAAAGGTTGTTAGGGGACCTTAAATTTAAATTAAATTGAATGGAGGATAAGGTTATGGCAAAAAAAGTAGTTTTAGCAGGTGCATGTCGTACAGCAATAGGTTCAATGGGAGGAGCTTTAAGTAACGTTCCAGCAGCAGAGTTAGGAGCAGTAGTTATTAAAGAAGCTTTAAATAGAGCAGGAATCCCAGCTGAAAAAGTTGACCAAGTACTATTTGGATGTGTAATACAAGCAGGATTAGGACAAAACGTTGCCCGTCAAGCTTCATTAAAAGCAGGATTATCAATCAAAACTCCAGCAGTTACTCTAAACGTAGTTTGTGGTTCAGGATTACATACAGTAAATATGGCTGCTGCAATGATTCAATCAGGACAAGCTGATATCGTAGTAGCAGGAGGAACTGAAAATATGTCTTCAGCTCCATATTTATTAAGAAAAGGACGTTATGGATATCGTTTAGGAAATGCAGAATTAGTAGACGCTATGGTAAATGATGCTCTATGGGATGCATTTAACAACTACCACATGGGAATTACAGCTGAAAATATTTGTGATCAATGGGGATTAACTCGTGAAGAGTTAGATAAATTTGCTGCTGATAGCCAACAAAAAGCAGTAAAAGCTCAAGAAGAAGGAAAATTCAAAGATGAAATTGTTCCAGTAGTAATCAAAGGTAAAAAAGGAGATATCATTGTAGATACAGATGAAGGACCTAGACCAGGAACTACTGCTGAAGGAATTGGAAAATTAAAACCAGCATTCAAAAAAGATGGAATGGTAACAGCAGGAAATGCTTCAAGTATCAACGATGGAGCTGCTGCAATCATAGTTATGTCTGAAGAAAAAGCTAAAGAATTAGGAGTAAAACCAATGGCTACTTGGGTAGATGGAGCATTAGGAGGAGTAGAACCATCTATCATGGGAATTGGACCAGTAGAATCAACAAGAAGAGTTCTTGAAAGAACAGGAATGGAAATAAAAGATTTTGATTTAATAGAAGCAAACGAAGCTTTTGCTGCTCAATCAATTGCAGTAGGAAGAGACTTAGGATTTGATTTAACAAAACTAAATGTAAATGGAGGAGCTATTGCTCTTGGACACCCAGTAGGAGCATCAGGATGCCGTATTCTAGTAACTCTATTACATGAAATGCAAAAACGTAATGCAAAAACTGGATTAGCAACTCTTTGTATCGGTGGTGGAATGGGATGTTCTGCTATCGTTAAGAGAGAAGACTAATTATATAATTTAATGTCAACTCACTTATCTTAATCTATGTATTGTTAAGAGCAGAAAATCTGCTCTTAACTTATATAACTAATCTAATAAGGAGGGTTCATAATGAACTTTATTACATATGAGCAAGAAGGATTTGTAGGAGTAATAACTATAAATCGTCCAAAAGCTTTAAATGCTTTAAATAGTGAAGTACTAAAAGAGTTAAATGCTACTTTAGATGCAGTAGATTTAGAAAATACAAGAGCTCTAGTTCTTACAGGAGCTGGAGAAAAATCATTTGTTGCTGGTGCTGACATAGCAGAGATGAGTACTCTTACAAAAGCTGAAGGAGAGGCTTTTGGAAAAATAGGAAACGATGTATTTAGAAAAATAGAAACTTTCCCTATTCCAGTAATAGCAGCTGTAAATGGATTTGCATTAGGTGGAGGTTGTGAAATAGCAATGAGCTGTGATATTAGACTTTGTTCTGATACAGCAATATTCGGACAACCAGAAGTAGGTTTAGGAATTACTCCAGGATTTGGAGGAACTCAAAGATTAGCTCGTTTAATTCCAGTTGGAAAAGCTAAAGAGATAATATATGGAGCTGTAAATATCAAAGCTGATGAAGCATACAGATTAGGATTAGTTAATTCTGTATATCCATTAGAAGAGTTATTACCAGCAGCTAAAAAATTAGCAGCTAAAATAGCTAAAAATGCTCCAATAGCTGTTAGAGCTTGTAAACAAGCTATAAATGAAGGTTTAGATTTAGATATGGATCAAGCTATTGTACTAGAGGAAAAACTTTTTGGAAGTTGTTTTGAAACTGAAGACCAAAGAGAAGGAATGCAAGCTTTCTTAGAAAAAAGAAAAGTTGAAGGATTCAAAAATAGATAAAAATATTTCTTAAATTTACTATAAAGTATAAAAATTAGGAGGCATAACATGAAAGTAGGAGTAATTGGTGCAGGAACTATGGGTTCTGGTATAGCACAAACATTTGCACAAACAGAAGGATACGAAGTATTACTTTGTGATATAAATGAGGAATTTGCAGCTAGAGGAAAAGCTAAAATAGCTAAAGGATTTGAAAAAATGGTAGCAAAAGGAAAAATGGATCAAGCTACTGTAGATGCTGTATTAGCAAAAATAACTACTGGAACAAAAGAAATTTGTGCAGACTGTGACTTAGTAATAGAAGCAGCTCTAGAAAATATGGAAGTTAAAAAACAAACTTTTAAAGAATTAGATGGAATTTGTAAACCAGAAGCAATATTTGCTACAAATACATCTTCTTTATCAATAACTGAAATAGGAGCTGGATTAAATAGACCTGTAATAGGAATGCACTTCTTCAACCCAGTACCAGTTATGAAACTTGTAGAAGTAATAGCTGGATTAAATACTCCAGTTGAAGTAGTAGAAACTATCAAAAAAATATCTGAAGAAATAGGAAAAGTACCTGTACAAGTAGAAGAAGCAGCAGGATTTGTTGTAAATAGAGTATTAATCCCTATGATAAATGAAGCAGTTGGAATCTTAGCTGATGGAGTAGCTTCAGCAGAAGGAATAGACAATGCTATGAAACTTGGAGCTAACCATCCAATGGGACCATTAGCTTTAGGAGACTTAATAGGACTAGATGTATGTCTAGCTATTATGGAAGTTCTTTACAATGAATTTGGAGATTCTAAATATAGACCTCATCCATTATTAAGAAAAATGGTTAGAGGTGGAAAACTTGGAAGAAAAACTGGAGAAGGATTCTTCAACTACAATAAATAGTATTTTTGACCATGACCATAATGTAAAAAGCCAAAGAGAATTAATTCTCTTTGGCTTTTTACATTATGAACTTTTTTGCTTTATGTTAATTTGATTAAAATTTATTTTTAGATACTTGCTAAGTTATTTTAAATATGTTATACTTTTCATTGACAAGACAATTGTAATACTAATGAATATTCTTGTTAGGGGGAGTTATGAATAAAATAGAATTAATTAAAGATTTAAAAAAGAAAAAGAAGGCTGTTATCTTAGCACACTATTATACTGAAGATGAAATTCAAAAAATAGCAGATTATATAGGAGATTCCTATTTTTTAAGTAAGAAGGCAAAAGAGTTAAAAGAACAGGTAATTGTTATGTGTGGAGTATATTTTATGGGAGAAAGTGTAAAATTATTAAATCCAAATAAAAAAGTTATAATACCAGATAAATCTGCAGATTGTCCAATGGCTCATATGGCAACTCTTAAAAGTATAAATGAAATGAGAAAGAAATATGAAGATTTGAGTGTTGTATGTTATGTAAATTCTACTGTTCAATTAAAAGCATTAAGTGATGTCTGTGTTACTTCTGCTAATGCTGTTGATATAGTAAAAAAATTACCTAATAGAAATATATTTTTTATTCCAGATAAGCATTTAGGAAACTTTGTTGCAAGTAAAGTCCCAGAGAAAAATATAATTATAAATGATGGATATTGTCCTATACATGATAGGGTAGAGGTAAAAGATATAATTGAATTAAAAGAAAAGTATCCTCAAGCTCTTGTTATGGTACATCCAGAATGTAGCCAAGAAATTTTAGAGTTAGCTGACTATATTGGAAGCACATCTGGAATAATAGATTTTGTATCAAAAAGTAAAAATCAAGATTTTATAATTTGTACAGAGATTGGTATTCTATATGAGTTGAAAAATAAAAATCCTAATAAAAATTTCTACTCTCCTAAAAATAAAATGGAGTGCTTGGATATGAAAAAAATAACTTTAGATAAGATAATTCAAGTTTTAGAAACAGAAGAAAATGAGATTATTTTAGATTTAGAAGTAGCTGAAAGAGCTAAAAAACCTCTAGAAAAAATGTTGGTATTAGGGAGATAGTTATGAAAAAATTTGATGTTATTGTTGTTGGAACGGGGGCAGCTGGATGTTTTTCAGCGTTACATTTAGATAGTTACTTAGATGTTTTAATAGTGACGAAAGAAAGAGCAGAGGAGAGTGACTCCTATCTAGCACAGGGAGGGATATGCGTTTTAAAAAATAAAGATGATTTCAATAGTTTTTTAGAAGATACTTTGAGAGCTGGTCACTATCAAAATAAAAAAGAGGCTGTTGAAGTTATGATAAATTCCTCTAATGAAGTGATAGATGAATTAATTGATTACCATGTGGAGTTTAATAAGGAAAATGGAGAATTACTTTATACTCGTGAGGGAGCTCACTCAAAATCTAGAATATTGTATCATAAAGATATAACTGGTCAAGAAATAACAAGTAAGTTATTAACTGAAGTTAAAAGGAGAAAAAATATAACACTTCTTGAAAATATTAGAGTTATAGATATAATAGAGAATAATAATAGATGTATTGGTGTGGTTTTAGATGATGGGAAAAATGGGATAGGAACTGTATATTCTAAATGTGTTATTTTAGCAACTGGTGGTATAGGAGGAATTTTTAAAAATTCAACTAATTTTCCTCATATAACAGGAGATTCTTTAGGGATAGCAATTAAACATCATATTAATTTAAAAGATTTGAGTTATATCCAAATTCATCCAACAACACTGTATTCTGAAAAAACAGGAAGAAGATTTTTAATTTCGGAATCAGTAAGAGGAGAGGGAGCACTACTATATAACAAAAAATTTCAAAGGTTTACAGATGAGTTACAACCTAGAGATGTAGTAACTAAAGCTATATTAGAGGAGATAAAAAAAGATGGGAGTGACTTTGTTTGGTTGGATATGAGACCGATAATTGTAAAGGGGATAGATATAACTAAAAGGTTTCCTAATATTATAAAAAGATGTAATGAGGAGGGGTATGACCCAACGAAAGAGTGTATTCCTGTTGTTCCAGCTCAACACTATTTTATGGGAGGAATTGAAGTGGATTTAAATAGCTCTACTTCACTTGAAAATCTTTATGCTGTTGGGGAAACTAGCTGTAATGGAGTACATGGAGCAAATAGATTAGCTAGTAATTCTTTACTAGAAAGTCTAGTTTTTTCAAAAAGAGCAGCTTTGGATATAAATAGAAAAATTGAGAGTATCCCAAATCCAGATTTGAAATTTTTTAATTCAAATTTAATTAATGCTGGGAATATTTTTGATGACTATAAAGCAAGTATTTTAGAGGAGATTGAAAAAGATAAAATACTAAAGGAGAAAGTACAATGAATTTAATAACTGATAAGATAAATGTAGATAATTTAATTTTGATGGCTTTGAGAGAGGATGTATCTAATGAAGATATCACAACTAATTCTATTATAAGTGAAAAAAGAGAGGGTAAGGTTCAGCTGATATGTAAAGAAGATGGAATTTTAGCAGGAATAGAGGTATTCAAAAGAGTTTTTCAACTATTAGATGAGAATATAAAATTTTCTATTCAAAAGAAAGATGGAGAAAAAATTAAAAATAAGGAACTAATAGGGGAGATTTATGGAGATGTACGAGCTATTCTTACTGGAGAGAGAACAGCTCTTAATTATTTACAACATATGAGTGGTATTGCAACTTATACTAATAATATGGTAGAATTATTAAAAGGGAGTAATATCAAACTTTTGGATACTAGAAAAACGACACCAAATATGCGTATCTTTGATAAATATTCTGTTAAAATAGGTGGGGGATATAACCATAGATATAATCTTTCTGATGGAATTTTAATAAAAGATAATCATATTGATGCAGCTGGAAGTATTACAAAAGCTATAAAATTAGCTAAAGAGTATGCTCCTTTTGTGAGAAAGATTGAAGTTGAGGTAGAGAATTTAGATATGGTAGCTGAGGCTTTAGAAGCTGGAGCAGATATTATAATGTTAGATAATATGAGTCCTGAGCTTATGAGAACAGCTGTGAAACTTATAGCTGGAAGAGCTGAAACTGAATGTTCTGGAAATATATCTAAGGAAAGTATAGAAAAAATAAAAGATACAGGGGTAGATTATATTTCAAGTGGGGCATTGACTCACTCAGCACCTATTTTAGATTTTTCTTTAAAACATCTTCAAATATTAAAATAGTAAAGATTGTGAGGGAAAAATTTGACAGGTAGAGAGAGACGTAAAAAAATTTTAGAAATTATAAAAAAATCAACTGTTCCTATATCAGGAACTGAGTTGGCAAAATTATGTGGAGTTAGTAGACAGATAGTGGTACAAGATATAGCTTTATTGAGAGCGGAGGAGTATAATATATATTCTACTACTAGAGGATATCTTTGTGAGGAACCTAAAAAATATATTAGAATTTTTTGTGTTTCACATAAAGATGATAAAATGGCGGAAGAGTTAAATTCTATTGTAGATTTTGGTGGAGTAGTTTTAGATGTATTTGTGAAACATGATGTCTATGGAGATATTAAAGCTGAATTAAATATTAATTCAAGAAAGAAAGTGTCGGATTTTATAAAAAAATTAAATTCAGGAAATGTATTACCACTAAAAAATTTAACTTCTGATATTCATTATCATACTGTTGAAGCTGAAAATGAAGAAATTTTAGATTTGATTGAAAATGAATTGAGAAATAAAGATATCTTATATGAGAAAGAAGAGAGGTAGGAGAAAAGTAGCTAGTAATTAGAAAATAAAATAAGAAAATTGAAAAAGGTAACTACTCATCTATTTCTTATTTAAAAAGAAAACTAAGAATTGTTTTATATTCCAAGAAGTTGATTAACTATAGCTTTCAAAATTCTAAGAGCTTTTAGCTCTCTAAGAATTTTGAGACACAGAAAGTAAAGTTTTCAGTGTTTCCTTAATGTAACACAGAAAATAAATTTCTGCGTCTCAATAGTAGTAGTCGTTTACACTCCTCTACTATTGGAAAACTCACTTCGTTCAAACAGTTGTGTTTTTTAGAATTGGATTTTGCTGAGTTAATCTAACTTCTTTTCATAAATTACACAATTTTTTGAGTTTTCTTAAATTAATTTATTGGCTGAGTAGTCACTCTCTTCATTTTCTAATTTGAAAAAATATTCACTTAACTCTTTAGCACATTTATCCATATCTTCATATTTAATAGATAATTCAAACTCATGTCTATCAATACTTACTTCATAGAGAGGGTCATAATATTGAACAATTAAAAGTTCTCCAAGCTCTCTAAGTTTTCCTTCATGTAATAGATTTAAATAAGTATTAATCTTTTCTTTAGAAACATAACGAGCCACTTTCATAATGCACTCTTCTATCTCTTGAGGAGAAACTTTTGTATAATCTTCTAATAAAATATCAAGTCTATTTGGAATAGAAGTATCTACAAACAGATGCCTACCATTGGTCATAGAAGTATAAACAGATTCTGGAACATAAAGATTTCCTATTCTCTTACTTTCACTTTCAACAACAATATATTTTGTTTTACAAGTTCTTAAAAATTCAAAAACCTCTCCATCAAATCTCTTTTGATTTTGTGGCAATTCTTCTCCTAAAGCTCCGAAAAGAGAACCTTTGTGAGCTGCCATTTTTTCTAAGTCCATTACAGAAACTCCAAGTTCAATCATTTTATTTAAAATTTTTGTCTTTCCAACACCAGTTCTACCATGGATAACAATATATTTAAATTTTTCGTTTTCTATAGGAAGATTATTTAAGATAAAATCTCTATATGCTTTATATCCTCCTTCTAGTTTTGCTACCTTATATCCTAGACTACCAAAAAGAGATGTAATAGATGAACTTCTCATTCCTCCTCTAGCACACATAAAAACAAGTTTAGAATATTTTTTAGAAAGTTCTTGTACTTGCTCAAAAATCTCAGGTAATCTTTTAGAAATAAATTCTATTCCCATTTTTTTAGCTGATTCCTTTGAACGTTGAACATATGTAGTCCCAACAGCAACTCTCTCTTCATCAAGAAGCACTGGAATATTAACAGAATTAGGAATTTTTTCTAGTAAAAATTCTTTTGGTGTTCTTACATCTATTAATATAGCATTTTCTTCTTTTAAAAAATCTTCAAAACTTATTATATTCATCTTTTTTCTCCTTATTATAAATAGCAATTTACCATATATTATATCATAAATAAGAAAATATTTGAATATTTAAAATATTATATTAATGATTATAAAAAAAATTTATGAGAAAAAATTTGTGAGTATAGAAAATAAATTTAGAAGAAATGGAAATATAAACATCTATGTAAAAAATTAGAAATACTATTTAAAATAAGAATAAAAAGTGTAAGGAAAGAGTGAAAAATGTGATGAGGTATAAAAAATATAAAAAGTCAAATTTATACTATATATAGGTAAAGTAAAAAAGATGAAACACAATATTTAGTAGAATAGAGTGTAAAAATTTAAAGAAAGTGATATAATGGAGATAGTAACTTAAAACAGGAGAGGGAAAATAATGGAGATAAGGGAATGGCTTGGTAAAGATAATAAACTAGGATTGGATATCTGGGAAAAAAAATATAAATATGATGGTGAAACTTTTGAAGCTTGGCTTAATAGAGTATCTGGTGGAGATAAAGAGTTAAAAGAGATGATTATAAATAAGGAATTTATTTTTGCTGGACGTATATTATCAAATAGAGGGCTAGCTAAACTTGGAAGAAAGATAACTTATAGTAACTGTTATGTAGTTACTCCACCTGAGGATAATTTAGAGTCAATATTTGATACTGCTAAAAAACTTGCTAGAACATACTCTTATGGAGGAGGATGTGGAGTAGATATTTCTAAACTTCGTCCAAAGGGAGCAGAGGTAAATAACTCAGCTAAATATACTACTGGTTCAATATCTTTTATGGATTTATATAATATGACAACTGATATAATTGGGCAGAAAGGAAGAAGAGGAGCCTTGATGATTTCTATAGATGTAAATCATCCAGATGTAGAGGAGTTTATAAAAGTAAAATCAGATTTAAATAAGGTTCAAAAAGCTAATATTTCAGTAAGAGTAGATGAAAATTTTATGAAAGCTGTTATAGAGGATAGAAATTATGAAACAGTTTTTAAAGTAGAAGATACTGGAGAGATAATAAAAAAGAGTATAGATGCTAAGAAACTTTTTAAGGAATTAGCTATACAAAACTGGAGATTTGCCGAGCCAGGAATACTATTTTGGGATAGAATTTCTAATTGGAATCTACTTAGTGAAGATGAAGAGTTTGAGTATGCTGGAACAAATCCTTGTGCAGAAGAACCACTACCAGCAGGAGGAAGTTGTCTTTTAGGTTCTCTTATCTTGCCTAGTTTTGTAGGAGAAAATGGTTTTGATTTTGAAAAATTAAAATCAGCAGTAGTAAAATCAGTAAAAGCTTTAAATGATGTATTAGATGAAGGATTACCATTACATCCACTCGAAGAACAGAGAGAATCTGTAAGAGATTGGAGACAGATAGGACTTGGAGTATTAGGAGTAGGAGATTTGCTTATTAAGTTAGGTCTTAAATATGGTGCTCCTGAATCATTGGAGTTTTGTGATAAGGTAGCAAGAACAATAATAGATACAGCTTTAAATGCTAGTGCAGTACTAGCTAAAGAGTATGGAGCTTTTCCAAGATATAAAGAGGAAAAAATACTACAATCTCCATTTTTATTAGAAAATGCAAGTGCTGAAACAATGGAGTTAATAAAAGAATATGGATTAAGAAACTCTCAACTTTTAACTATTGCTCCTACTGGTTCTATAGGAACTATGCTTGAGATAAGTACGGGAATAGAGCCTAATTTTGCTTTCTCTTTTACTAGAAAAACAGAGAGCTTACATGGTGAAGATGTTTATTATAAAGTATTTATTCCTATTGCAAAAAAGTATATGGAGGATAATAATCTTACTGAAGAGGATGAATTACCTGATTATTTTGTAACAGCTCAAAATTTAAATCCATATGATAGAATAAAGATGCAAGGTGTGTGGCAAAAAAGAATAGATGCAAGTATCTCATCTACAATAAATCTAGTTAATAAAGTTTCTGTGGAAGAAGTAGAACATCTATATATAGAGGGATGGAAAAATGGGCTTAAAGGTATGACTATCTATCGTGCTGGTTGTGATAGAGAGGGAATACTTACTGTAGAGAAAAAAGAGGAAAAAAATCCTGAGCAAGCTTTAAAAGAGAAAATGGAAACAATAGCAAGAGGAGAATTAAAACCAATAGCGTCAGATACTATATACTATCCTCATAAGATGAGAATAGGTTGTGGGAAATTAAAAGTTATGATAGGATATTCTCCTAGAGAGAGAGCGATTCAAGATTTATATGTAATCAGAAGTGGTACAGGAGGATGTGAGAAAAATATTCAAGCTGTAGCTATTTATATGTCTGGAATTTTAAGACTTGGCGGAAATCTATTTATGCTTGAAGATGCAATAGATGGTGTAAGTGGTTGCACATCTTTTGCTGTAGCTAGAAGTAAAAATTTAGATGTAAGCCAAGGAAGTACTTGTCCATCTGCTATTTTAAATGTTTTGAAAAAATTTGAAAAAAATATGGGGTTAAGTGGACATAGTGAGGCTATACAAAAAATAGATGAAGAGGAAAGAAAAGAAAAAGAGTTAGTAGCAGAATCAGAAAAAAGAAAAACTATATGTCCAGAATGTGGTGTAGAATTAGAGATAACAGGAGGATGTTACACTTGTAGAAATTGTGGATATTCTAAATGTGAATAGTTTACATTAGAGCTTGAAAATGCTATAATAATGTAAAAAGAGAGTTTCTCTATATTTTAATTATAGAGAAAATAATAAAAATAGAATTATAAAATAAGAGGAACTGTTAGAGCAAGAGTTTTTGACAGTTCCTTTTTTACAAATTAGAGGATAAATGATGATAAAAGAAGCAAAAAGATTATTGAAAGAGATATATGGATATGATGATTTTAGAAGAGGACAAAAAATAATAGTAGATTCAGTTTTGAAAGGAAGGGATACACTGGGAGTAATGAGTACAGGTGGAGGAAAATCTATCTGTTATCAAGTACCAGCTCTTCTTTTTAAGGGAATAACTATTGTAATCTCTCCACTGATCTCCCTTATGAAAGATCAAGTAGATAGTTTAAGGCTCTTAGGAGTAAAGAGCATCTATATAAACTCTACACTTTCAAAGGAAGAGTATTTGTTAAGTGTAAAAAAATTAAAAAGTGGAGAAGCTAAGATAGTATATGTAGCTCCAGAAAGATTAGCCAATGAAAAATTTGTAGAGTTTATAAAGAGATTTAAAATTTCTATGATAGCTGTAGATGAGGCACACTGCATATCACAATGGGGGCATGACTTTAGAAAAAGTTATTTAGAGATACCTACATTTATGCAAAAAATAGGGCAGAGAGTGCAAATATTAGCTTTGACAGCTACAGCAACAAAAGAGGTAAGAAAAGATATAGAGGATAAACTTACACTACATAATCCATTTGTTTATGTTCATGGCTTTGATAGAGAGAATATATTTTTTAAGGTAGTAAGAAATGTAGTAGCTGAAGCTTATATAGTTGATTATCTGAAAAAAGCTCAAAAAAAATCTGGAATAATTTACGCCTCAACTAGAAAAGAGGTAGATAACCTCTATGCTTATTTAAAACTTAGAGATATAAGTGTAGGAAAATACCATGCAGGACTTACAGAAGATGAAAGACGTGAAAATCAAGAGAGATTTATAAAAGATGAGATACAGATAATGGTCGCAACTAATGCTTTTGGAATGGGAATAGATAAATCCAATGTAAGATTTGTAATACATAGAAATATTCCTAAGGATATGGAAAGTTATTATCAAGAGGCTGGACGTGCTGGAAGAGATGGAGCACCAGCAGAAGCTATTCTTATGTTTTATGAAGAGGATGTAAGTACACAAACTTTTTTAATAGACAGCAACGAAGAAACAAGTGATGATTTAAAGAGAGAAAAGATGAAAAAGCTTGATGCTATGGTAGAGTATGCTTATTTAGAAAGTTGTTATAGAGAGTATATTCTTAAATATTTTGGAGATAAGAGAATAAAAAACTATTGTGGTAAGTGTGGAAATTGTAAAACCCTCAAAAATATAGAGGATTTGACAATAGAGGCTCAGAAAGTAATTTCCTGTATAGGAAGGGCAAAGGAGAGTATTGGGATATCTACCCTTGTAAATATTCTCTATGGAAGAAGTGATACTAAGATGGATAGAAAGGAGTTTAATAAACTTTCTACCTTTGGTATTATGAGTGATAAAGAGATAAGTTGGATAGAGGAGTTTGTGAATTTTTTAATCTCTGAAGGATATTTTGAGCAAAGTGCTGGAAGTTTTCCTGTACTTAGATTTAATGATAAGTCTAGAAGAGTTTTAAAAAATGAAATCTCAGTATTTAGAAGAGTAGATGAGAAGATTAGCTTTGATTACTTTGAAGATTCGTTATTTGAGGAACTTAATCAGTTAAGAAGTGAGATAGCAAAGAGAGAAGATGTAGCTCCATACATAGTATTTTCTGATATGACACTACTTGAAATGGCAGAGTACAAACCTAAAAATAGATGGGAGATGCTTAAAATACGTGGAGTTGGAAATCAGAAGTTTAAAAATTATGGGGAAGAGTTTTTAAGAGTAATAAATAGATATAGTGATGAGGATATAGCTAGATTAGAAAAAGAGGATACTAAATATGAATGGTTAGAGGATGAGAGAATAGAAAAATTGAAAAAAAGATTAGGATTAAATATAGATAGTGAAAAATTAAAGGATATCCTCTATGAAACTTTAATAATATAGGATAAAATATATTAGGGGAGATTGAAAAGGAGTGAGGCAGATGAAAAAGAAGATGGCACTATTTTTATCTCTTTTATTGGTAGCGTGTAATGGAGAGAAAAAAGAGATAGAGGAACAGAAAGAGGTAAAGGTAGTAGAGGAAAAAAATATTGAAGCAAAAGAAGAGAGAAATTTAGAGATAAAAAATATATCTACAACAACTGGAGGAAACCCAAGTATAGATATCACTATGAGTGAGGAGATAAAAGAGGAAAATCTTGAGGGATATATTAAAGTAAATCCAAAAGTAAAATATAAAGCTTTAAAAATGAGAGAGCATATTATAATCACTGGAGATTTTGATATAAATAGTGAGTATGAGATAGAGTTACTCAAGGGATTAAAAGGAGAGAAGAGTAAACTAGCCGAGAATAAAAATGAAACTATAAAGTTTAAAGAGGTAGAGCCAAAAATTATTTTTTCAAATGAGGGAATAATTTTACCAAAATTAAATGAAAATAGAATAGCTTTTAAATCAGTTAATGTTAAGAAGGTTAACTTAAAGATAAAGAAAATATTCTTGAACAATACTACACAGTTTTTACAAGATTTTAAATTTCAGGGAGATGGAAATATTTTTGACTACTATGTACAAAATAATTTCTATAAAGTAGGAGAAACTATTTTTGAAAAAGATTATACTTTAGATTATAAGAAAAATATTTGGAATCAAAATGAGATAGAATTAAAAAATCTTACTAATGAGAAGGGAATATATATAGTAGAACTCTCTTTTGATAAAGATGGAGTGGATTATACTTTTCCTAACAGTGTAGCACAGTGGCAAAGAGATAATTTTTTTGATACAAAGGGAAGAATAGGAAAGGGAATCCTAATCTCTGATATGGGAATAGTGGCTCAAAAAGAAAGTAACAATAAACTCATAGTGAATATTTTAGAGGTCATAAAAAATACTCCACTAAAAGATGTAGATATAAAAGCTATCAGTGTAAATAATCAAATCCTAGAGGAGAAAAAGACAGATAAAAATGGAGAGGTTGTTTTTGAAAAGGGAGATAAGATATTTTATCTATTAGCTCAAAACAAAGATGAAATCTCTATATTAAAACTATCTGATTCAAAACTATCTTATGATGGATTTTTAGTAGATGGAGAGTATAAAGATGATGGAATGAGAGCTTTTGTCTATTCAGATAGAGGAGTGTATAGACCTGGAGATACTATAAATATTGGAGTTATAGCTAGAGATAATGATGGAAAATACCCAGAGGGACAGCCTATAAAAATAGATGTATTTACTCCTAGAGGAGATAAATATATAGATGGTAAGGTAATAACTAGTGGAGAAAATGGCTTCTTCACTTATTCCTTTGAAACTAAAAAAGAGAGTGAAACTGGAATATGGGAAGCTACTATCTATGTAGGTGGAGAAAAGGAGAAAAAGTTTCCAATAAAACTTCCTGTTGAAAGTATAGTACCATATAAGATAGAGGTAGACGGAGATTTTCCTGAGAGTGTAGATGATGGAGCAAATCTTTTAGGAGAGGTTACAGCACAATATCTTTTTGGAGCACCAGCTGAAAATCTTAAATACCAAAGTGATTTAACAATTAGAGAGAAAAAATTAAGATTCGAAAGATATAAAAAGTTTACTTTTTCAAATCCAACTACCTATACAGCTGATATAAGATTGAGTCAAAGGGGAGAATTAGACAATGATGGAAAAGGAAAAATAAACTTCAATCTTTCAGATAACATACCTAAAAATTTAAATTTAGAAGGAGAGATAGTAACTCGTGTAATAGAACCAAATGGTAGACCAGTAATAGATATAGATAGAGTTAAGGTAAATAGATTCGATTCATATGTAGGAATAGAAAATCCTGAAGATAGATATATTAAAAGTGGAGATAAACTAAACTTACAAGTAGTATCTGTATCTGAAGATGGAGAAAAATTAATAAGTGGTAGAAAATTAAAATATAGAGTATATAAAAATGAGTACTCTTGGTGGTGGGATTACTATGACTACAATAATTTCTTAAAATCTATTAAGACAGATAAAAATAGTATTCTTCTATATGAGGGAGAGATAACTACAACTGATAAACCATATCTTTTAGATTATGAGATAGATGGAAGTGGAGAGATATTTGTAGAAGTAGAAGATATGAAAACTCATCAAAGTGCTGGAATAAATCTATATGCTTCTACTTGGCAAGATTCAAGTGTAAGTAAAAAAATAGATAAATTAAAAATAGAAGCAGATAAAAAAGAGTATAATATAGGAGAGAAGGCTAAGATAAATTTTGAAGGAGAAAAGGGAACTAAAGCTTTAGTAACTATAGAAAAATCTGGAGAGATAATACAAAGATATTGGAAAGATATAGAGGATACAAGTACTATTATAGAGATAGATGTAGATGAAAAACTTTTCCCAAATGGTTATGTAACAGTGGCACTTTTCCAAAGCTATGAAAATTCTAACAATGATAGACCTATTAGGCTTTATGGGGCAGTACCAATAGTTGTAAAAGATGAGAGTAAAAAATTGAATATAAAATTAGATACTCTTGTAGTTTTAAAACCTAATGAAAAATTCAAAGTCAATGTGGAAGCTGATAAAAAAATGGAGTATACAATCTCAGTAGTAGATGAGGGATTACTACAGATAACTAACTATAAAGCACCTAATCCATATGATTATTTTTATCAAAAGGAAGGATTACAACTTTCTGCTTATGACAACTATTCAGAGATAATAGGTAGAACTTTTGGAGATATACATCAGGTATTAACTGCTGGTGGAGATGGTTATCTAATGGCGGAAGCTAGAATGAATAAGTCAGCTAACTCTTTTGGATTTGAGCAATCAGAGAGATTTGAGCCACTTGCAATATTTAAAGGAGTACTAACTACTGATGATGAGGGAAGAGGAAGTGTAGACTTAGAGTTACCAAATTATACAGGAGCTGTAAGAGTAATGGTAACAGGAGCAAGTGGAGAGAGCTATGGTATGGCACAGGAAAGAGTGGAAGTAAAAGCTCCAATTGTAACAAATTTCTCTATACCTAGAGTATTAAAAGTAGGAGATGAGTTCCAAGTACCTGTAAAAATTTTTGCTACAGAAGAAAATATAGGAAAGATAGATGTAGAGTTTGAATTTTTAGGTAAGAGATATACTCAAAGTGTAGAGTTAAAAAATGGAGAGAGCAAAGATATCTTCTTTGATGTAAAAGTAGGAGATGAGATAGGAAACAGGGAAGCTAAACTAAGAATAAACTCTTCAAGTTACTCAAATGAAGAGATAGTAAAAATAGATATTACTTCTAATAATCCTTATACATATATCAATAAAGTTGAGTATGTAGAAAAGGAAAAAACTTTTAAATTCCCAGAAGAAAGTATAATAGGAAGTGCAAATGGAAAGGTTGTTATCTCTTCAACTCCAATTTTAGCAATAGATAATAGATTAAAAGAGCTGATTAGATATCCATATGGTTGTGTAGAGCAAACTGTATCTACTATTTTCCCACAACTATTTATTGATATACTATCAAATAGTAAGGATATATCTAAGGAGCAAAGTGTAAAAAATGTAAATGCTGGTATAGCTAAGTTAAGTAGTTTCCAATTAGAAGATGGTTCGTTTAGTTATTGGGCTGGAAATAGTGATGGAGATTTATGGGCAACTAACTATGTAGGACACTTTATGGTAATGGCAAAAGAAAGAGGTTACTATGTTCCAGATTCTCTATATAACTCTTGGCTTAAGTTTTCAATTGAGAAAAGTAAAGACAGTAGCTATAACTTAAACTATAAAACATATTTATTATATATATTAGCCCTTGGACAAGAAGCACAAATAAGTGAGATGAACTATATCTATGATAATAATCTTAAAAATTTAGATGAGATATCTAAATGGTATCTAGCTTCTGCTTATGCGTTGATAGGAGAAAAAGAGATAGCTAGAGAGATTGCCGACAAACTTTCAACAGAGATAAAAGATAAGCCTTTTGATTATTATACAGATAACTATGGTTCAAAATTAAGAGATAAGGCAGTTGTCCTTAACTCTTACTATACTATCTATAATAAAGTAGATAAAAAACTTTATGAAGATATAGTTAGTACACTACAATCACAAAATTGGTTATCTACTCAAAGTATAGGTTACTCTCTAATCTCTATAGCACAAGTTGTAGAAAATAGTAAGGGAGAAAAGGTAGTAGGAAAACTAATAGTAGATGGCAAAGAGATAAGTTTTGATGAAAAAGATGGAGTATGGAAGTACTCAGAAGAGAATATGAAAGAGGTAAAAGTCATAGGAGATAAACTCTATGTAAATCAATATTGGGAAGGAATACCTATCAATTATACTCAAAGTGATGAGAGTAAAAATATAAAAATAGAGAGAAAATTCTATGGAGATAATGGAGAGGAGATAGATGTAAAATCACTAGTAAAAGGAAGTAGTTTCTATATGGAATTAAAAGTTTTACCTGCTGATGATGTAAATGGATATTTCTATCAAGATAATATAGCTCTTACACAAATTATTCCTAGTGGTTGGGAGATAGAAAATAGTAGGCTATTAAAAATAAATCTACCTCAATGGGTAGTAGAAAAAACTTCTAACAACAATTTGGAATATGAAGATATAAGAGATGACAGAGTTAATTTCTTCTTTGATTTTAACAATTACAATAAACAAGGACAAAGTTTCTTTATCAAACTTAATGCTGTAACTAAAGGAAAATATAATCTTTCAGGAGCTAAAGCAGAGGGAATGTATAATAATGAGTATAGAGCTTATTTAAATGGCTTTAGTGTAGAGGTAAAATAATGAGAAAGTTAAGATTTTTACCTCTAATCCTCATCATACCTATAATATTCTGTATCAAAACATATAGTGAATTTGATATTGAAAAGATGAGAGATGAGATAGAAAAAAGATACAGTCAAGTTGTACTAGATGATAGAGATAATATAATAGGGGCTTACTTAAATAGTGAGGAGCAGTGGCAAATCAAGGGGGTAGAGATACCCCCTAGATTAAAATTAGCAGTACTTAACTATGAAGATAGAAAATTTTATTCTCATAATGGAGTGGACTATCTTGCAATAGTAAGAGCAGTAAAAACGAATCTTTTAGAAAAAAGAAGAGTGGGAGCTAGTACTATAACTATGCAGGGAGTAAAACTTTATAAGAGGAGAGAGAGAACATATCTTAGTAAAATAGAGGAGATAATAGAGAGTTATAAGTTAGAAAAATATCTCTCTAAAGATGAGATTTTAGAACTTTATCTAAATAATGCTCCCTATGGAAGTAACATAGTAGGATATGAAACAGCCTCACAACTTTATTTTGGAAAGAGTGCTAAAAATCTTACTTGGGCTGAAGGAGCTACTTTAGCAGTACTTCCTAACTCTCCTGGGCTTATATGGATAGAGAAAAATAGAGATAAGCTTTTAAATAAGAGAGATAATCTTCTAAAAAGTATGTACGAAAGAGGAGTGATAGATGAAAAACAGTATAGACTCTCTATAAAAGAGGAGTTACCAAAGGAGAGAAAATATTTTAACTCCTTAGCTCCACATCTCACTAGAAGATTAGTTAATGAATATGATGATAAAATAATAAAAAGTACAATAAATAGTGAGTTACAAAAAAATATTGAAAGAATAGCTAGAGAGTATGGAGATTATCTAAATAATAGAGGGATAAAAAATACAGCTATCATAGTGGTAGATAATCATAGTGGAGAGGTAAAATCCTATGTAGGTTCACAAAACTTTTATGATTTTCAAAGAAATGGACAGGTAGATGGTGTAGTAGCTCAAAGGTCAGTAGGCTCTGTGTTAAAGCCCTTCCTTTATGCTCTTTCTATTGATGAAGGACTCATTACTCCAAAGTCAAAACTTTTAGATGTACCTCTTTATTTTTCAAACTTCAATCCTCAAAATGCCAATAAAAAATATCAAGGATTAGTAGAGGCAAGAGAGTCTCTAAAAAAATCTCTAAATATTCCTTTTGTAAAGCTTTTAGATGAGTATGGAGTAGATAAATTTTTTTACTTTCTAAAAGATGTAATAAATTTCCCAGAAAGAGATTATTCTAACTATGGATTATCTCTTATATTGGGAACTAAAGAGATGAGTATAGAAAATATTGCCAAGCTTTATTATGGACTCTCTCAATATGGAGAGTTTAAAGATTTAAAATATATAAGAGATGATAAAAAAATAGATGGGAGAAAGCTTATATCCAAAGGGGCTAGTTATCTCACTCTTGAAGCTATGCAAGGTGTACAAAGATATGGGATAGATAATCTCTATTTAGGCAGAGATGGAATAGCTTGGAAGACAGGGACTAGCTATGGACAAAGAGATGCTTGGGCTGGGGGAATATCTCCTAGATGGACAGTAGTGGTTTGGTGTGGAAACTTCACTGGAGAGGGAAATAGAAATATCTCTGGAGTAGTTACTGCTGGACAGCTTTTATTTAAAATCTTTAAGGTACTTCCAAACGAAAATGAGAGCTTTATAAAACCAAGTGAAGAGTTAAAAAAAGTGGAGATAGATAGTGAAACAGGATATAGGTTGAGATATGATGTACCTAGTGAAGAGATAGATTATCCAAAAGATGCTAAAAGTTTAAAAGTATCTCCCTATTATAAAAAAGTTTTTATAAACTCCAAAGGAGAGGAGATAGATTCAAGAAACGAAGAGTTTATAGAGAGTAAAGAGAAAATAGTTTTAAGTTATCCAATAGAGTTATTAGACTATATGGCTAGAGAAAATATATCCATATCCAATGTAAGAGATGAGAAGATAAAAATTATCTATCCACTTAATAATATAAAAATATTTTTGCCTAAAGATTTTGAGGAGAGAAAAAGCTTGATAGTGAAAGTGGCTAATCCTAAAAATAAAAAACTTTATTGGTATCACAATGGAAAATATATTTTTAGTGGCAGAGATAGGGAGAGAGCTTTTGATTTTTTAGAAGGAGAGCATAGACTTACACTGGTTTCAGAAAGTGGAGAGGTAGTAGAGGTAAAATTTTATATATTGAGAGGAAAATAGACTTATATTGCAAAATATGGTAAAATTAATTGCTAAGAAAAAGTAATACATAAGGAAAAGAGGTAACTGATGATAGAGTTTTTTATAGCTAAGAAGCATATAATAGAGAGGAAAAAACAGAGTTTAATATCAGTAGTGGGGATAACTATTGGAGTAGTTGTATTGATGGTGTCTATTGGAATAGCTAATGGATTGGATAAGAATATGATAAATAGTATACTTTCAGTAACAAGTCATATAATGGTATCCAATGGAGAGAAGATTAGCAATTATAAAGATATAAAAAGAGATATAGAGAAGATAGTGGGAGTAAAGGGAGCAGTACCAAGTATATCTACCCAAGGAATTTTTAAATATAATGGGGTTTATGGTGGTTATGTTTCTGGAGTAAAAATAGAAGGCTATGATTTAGAGAGTGCTAAAAAAGCTATGGATTTAGATAAAAAAATTGTATCTGGAAATATTTCTCCAGATAAAATAAATGGTATTCTTATTGGAAAAGAACTCTTTAATTCCATAGGAGCAAAGATAGGAGATAAGGTCAGTATAATCTCTTCAGAGAATAAGGAGATAAAATTTGAGATAGAGGGAGTATTCCAAAGTGGCTATTATGATTATGACATAAATATGGTAATACTTCCATTAAAAGCTGTACAGTACCTAACCTATGGAGAGGATATATCATCTAAGATAGATGTAACACTTTTTAATCCATATAGAGCTCCTGAGATATCAGATAAGATAATGGCAGTTACAGGAATATATTCAAGAACTTGGGGAGAGATGAATAGAAATCTTTTATCAGCTCTCTCTTTAGAAAAAACTGTAATGATACTTGTCTTTTCTTTGATAGTTGTAATAGCTGGATTTGTAGTATGGGTAACTCTCAATATGTTAGTGAGAGAGAAGATAAAAGATATTGGAATAATGAGAGCAATGGGATTTTCTAAAAAAAATATTATGAAAATATTTTTAATACAAGGAATGATATTAGGTGGGATAGGTATAGCAATAGGAACTCTTATCTCCCTTACATTTCTTTGGTATATAAAAAATAACACATTGGACTTTATAACTTCTATATATTATATTACTAAAATTCCTGTGGAAATATCTTTCAAAGAGATTATTATAATTATAGGAGCTAATTTTGGAATAATATTTATATCAAGTATATTTCCAGCATATAGAGGAGCAAAAATGGAAACAGTGGAGGCATTAAGACATGAGTAAGGAAATTTTAAAACTGGAGAATGTAGAAAAAAAATATAGTGGAAGTGTAGAAGAGTTACATATAATAAATAATTTAAGCTTTTCAGTGGAAGAGGGAGAATTTATATCTATACTTGGACGTTCAGGTTCTGGTAAATCTACGCTTTTAAATATAATGGGTCTACTAGATAGAGTAGATGGTGGAAAAATATTTATAGGTGGGCAGGAAGTAGATAAACTTTCTGAAGAGGAAAGAGATAAAATAAAAAACCAGATGATAGGCTTTGTATTTCAGTTTCACTATCTTTTACCAGAGTTTACAGCATTGGAAAATGTAATGTTACCAGCACTCTTAAATAATTTTGATAAAAAGTTAGAGATAGAGAAAAGAGCTAAAGAGTTACTTGAAAAGGTAGGACTAGGAGAGAGAGAGAATCATAAGCCATCACAACTTTCTGGTGGAGAAAAACAGAGAGTAGCAATAGCTAGAGCCCTTATAAACTCCCCTAAAATACTATTAGCAGATGAACCTACTGGAAATCTTGATGAAGAAACAAGTGAGATGATATTTAAAATTTTAAAAGATATCAATAAAAATGAGAAACAAACCATAATAGTTGTTACTCACTCTAAAGATTTAGCAGAAATTTCTGATAAACAACTTTATTTGAAAAAGGGAGTTTTAGTAGAGGGGTAAATCTATAAATTAATTTAAATAAAAACTCAAGAATATTGCTTATAGATTAAATAAAAGTTATTCTTGAGTTTTTTATTAGTAAAATTATAGTTAACTTTTAAAATACATTGCTAGATAGATATTTTTCTCCAGAATCTGTAGATAAAACAACTATATTTAAATTTTTATTTGGATTATTTTTAGAAAATTCTAAAGCACAACTAAGAACTGCACCAGTAGAAATACCAGCAAGGATTCCTTCTTTTAGAGCTAAAGTTTTAGTTATATCAAAGGCAGATTCACAACTTGCAGTAAAAATATTATCAGCTAAGGTTTTATCATAGACACTTGGAATTTTTCCAGTACTCATTCCCATTCCTTGTATTTTATGATTACCAATGTATCCTTTAGATAATAGAGGGGAATTAAGTGGTTCAACAGGAAAAGTTTTTATATTTGGAAGAACCTCTTTTAATTTTTTAGATATCCCAGAAAAGCTTCCTCCAGTTCCAGTACCACAAAAAAATATATCAAGTTTATAATTTAAATCTTTTAAAATTTCATTAGCAGTAGTTTTATAATGAGCTTTAGGATTATTGATATTATCAAATTGATTAGGTATAAAGACATCTTTGATATTATTTTTTAATTCTTCTAATTTTTCTAAACAAGCTTTCATTCCTAAAATACCAGGAGTAAGAATAACTTCAGCACCATAAGCTTTCATTAATTGAATTCTTTCTATGCTCATAGTATCAGGCATAACTATTTTCAAAGGATATTTTTTAATAGCACAAATCATAGCTAAAGAGATTCCAGTATTTCCACTAGTAGCTTCTATTATAGTAGTACTATCTTTTATTATTCCTTTTTTCTCTGCATCCTCTATCATTTCTAAAACAATTCTATCTTTTGTACTTCTACTAGGATTATAACCTTCTAGTTTAAGAAAAATATTATTTCCATATGTATTTAAATTATTTATTTTTAACATTGGGGTATTACCAATTAAATCTAAAATAGAATTTTTTATCATAAATTTTCCTCCTAAAATTTTATAATAAGATTTTAAAATAAATTATTAGAAAAATGAAGAACTCAAAATTATAAAAATAATATTCATAAAAAATGGAAGTAATTTAATAAAATCTAGGAATTAATAAAAAAAATAACTCAATTAAAAAGAACTAAAAAAAATAAAAAATTTTTAAATAAAAAAAAGGAAATTGACAATTTGTGGAGTATAATAAAGTAACAAAACAAAAGATACAACAAGGAAGTGGTATTATGAAAATGACTATCCATGGAAAACAATTAGTTATAACAGATGCAATCAAAAATTACGCGGAGACTAAATTAGGAAGGGTTGAAAAGTATCACGACGGTATAATAGAACTAGCTATTAATTTATCAGCGGTAAAATTAAAAACTGGTAATTATCATACAGCGGAAGTTTTAGCTTATTTAGGTGGAAGTACAGTAAAAGCTTCTTGTACAGATGCAGACTTATATGCAGCTATAGATGGAGTTTCAGACGTATTAGAAGGTCAATTAAAGAAACATAAAGATAAAATAAGAACTGCTGTTCAATCAAGAGAACCAATGATTAGAAAAGTAAAATATGACCCAGAAACAAATACAGTTGAGAAAGAAGCAGCTGTAAATGTTGTAAAGGTATATTTACCTCCTAAACCAATGGACGTAGAGGAAGCAATACTTCAACTAGAAATTTTAAATAGAGCATTCTTCCCATTTACAAATGCAGAAACAGGAGAAATGAACATAGTTTATAAGAGAAAAGATGGAGACTATGGACATATAGAACCTTCAAAAAGATAAGTTAAATTTGAAAATTTAATAAAAAAAGGCTACCATATTGGTAGCCTTTTTGATATAATAGAGAAAAATAGTATTTAAAGGAGTGAGATATGAAAGTAGTAGATAAATTAGAAAAATTTTATGATAGAAATCTTATTTTAGTAGTAGAGGGAGAAACTAATTATTGTGAATATATGTCAGAGTCTGAGAAAGAACTAGTTGAAAAATTAAAAGAGAGAAATAATTTTACTGGTAAAAAAGGAGAGGTGCTATCATTAAATTTTATTCAAAATGATAGATTAATCTCTATGGATATTTTAGGATTTGGTAAAAAAGAGGAGATTACTGATAATCTTTTTAGAGAGGTAATATTTAAATATCTTTCAGATAAAAAAGGAAGTATACTAATCTCTACAAATACAAAAGAATTGGTTAAAGTGGAGATTCTTTGTGAAATAGTAGGAAATATCAACTACTCTTTTGATGAGTTTAAGGAGAAAAAATCTGAAAAATTAGATGTAGAGTTTTTTAATATTGAACTTACTAACTTAGAAGAGAGTCTAATTTTAAATGAGGCTACTGACGTAACTAGAAACTTAGTAGATTTACCAGCAAATATAATCAATCCAATAACTTTAGCTGAAAGAACAGTTGAATTAGGAAAAGAGTTTGGATTTGAGGTTGAAGTACTAGATGATAATAAGATACAAGAGTTAGGAATGGATTTATTATATAGTGTAGGAAAAGCCTCTGTTACAAAACCAAGACTTATAGTTATGAGATATTTTGGTGATAGAGATTCTAAAGATATAATGGGATTAGTAGGAAAAGGACTTACATATGATACTGGAGGACTTTGTATAAAGCCAGCTGATTCTATGATGAATATGAAAGATGATATGACAGGAGGAGCTACAGTAATAGGGGCTATGTGTGCTATCGCTAAAAATAGACTTAAGAAAAATGTAGTGGCTGTTGTTCCAGCTTGTGAAAATGCTATCAATGGGAATTCATATAGACCAGGAGATATTATAAAATCTATGAATGGGAAGTATGTGGAAATAATAAATACTGATGCAGAAGGTAGACTTGCATTAGCAGATGCTATAACATATATAGTAAGAAATGAAAAAGTATCAGAGATAATAGATGTAGCTACCCTTACAGGAGCTATGATGGTAGCTTTAGGTACTTTTACTACAGGGGTATTCTCTAATAGAGATGAAGTTTACTCTCTTTTAGAAAAATCTTGTAGTAAATATGGAGAGAGAATTTGGAGAATGCCATTAGATGAAGAGTTTGCTGAGGATTTAAAATCTGATGTAGCAGACTTAAAACATATGGGAGCTAGATGGGGAGGAGCTATATCAGCAGCAAAATTTTTAGAAATATTTGCTGAAGGAACACTTTGGACACATATGGATATAGCTGGAACAGCTTATAATAATTCAAGTAAATGGTATAAAAAGGGAGCTTCTGGAGTTCATGTAAGAGGACTTTATGAGTATTGCAAAAATAGATAAAAAAATTATAGACAAAACGAATATTAAGTGATATATTATATTTTGTTAATAATAACTGGGGAGCCTTTTGGCTGAGAATGAGTAAAACTCTAAACCCATTGAACTTGATTTGGTTAATACCAACGAAAGGAGTAGTTATAACTAAGATATTAATTTATAATTCCTCCTTTTGTAATTTAAAAGGAGGATTTTTTTATGGGATTGAAAGATTGTTTATGGTGTATTGGAGGTGCTAGCAAGGGAGTATCTGGAGCTAGATTTTCATTATACCCAATGAGTGACAACTTTGTTGAGATTATTTTAGGAGGACTTGAAAAAACAGATACAAGTAAAGTTTGGAAACAAACAGATAAATTGAGTACTTGTGTAAGAGGAAAAAGAGTGCATGTTTTTGATGTAGTAAAAGGGCTTTTTGTAAATGCTTACAGAGAAGATGTACATATGGCTTTAGAAGCTACTTTTTCTAAAGGGTGTCCTGGAGATACTGATGCTGATTCATTTATGGAAGTAGACGATGAAAAGGTAAATGAGAAAAATATCAGAGATAAAAAATTTGATGTAGTTAGTAAAATTTCTTTCTATCCAATGGGAGAAGAGGATTATATGGAACATATAGCAAAAGTTGTTATGACAGCTAAAGAGAGAGGAGTTTTTGCTAGAAGCTCTCACTATGTTTCTATATTAGAGGGAAATGTCCACAATGTTTTTGATGTATTGGAGGAGATTTTCAAATATGGAGAGGAAAATCTATCTCACTATATTTTACAAGTAACTATTTCTGTAAATAGTCCAACAAAGGAGTAAGAGTATGTTTAATTGGAAATTAAAAGATGTAATAATGGTTTGTATTTTTTCAGTGGTATTTTCATTTATCTATCTATGGGCTGTATATTTAGCTAATTTTATGGCGACACTATTAGCACCATTTGGATTAGCTCCATATGCCTATGAGATAGTTTTTGGTGTGTGGTTTATGGCTTCTACATTTGTTCCATATATTATTCAAAGAGCTGGAGTAGCTACAATTTCAGAAGTTTTATCTGCTGTAATAGAGGTAATTATGGGAAATATGTTTGGACCAATAGTTATTTTATCTGGAATAATTCAAGGAATGGGACCAGAGCTTGTTTTTGCAAGAAAAGGTTATAGAGATTTCTCTATGAAAAATATGTGTATAGCTGCTGTAGCTGCCTGTGTATTTAGTTTTATATGGGGATTTGTAAGAGGAGGATATGTAAAATTTACTCCTATGTATATTTTAGGAATGTTTATTGTAAGAGTGATTAGTTCTATATTCTTTGCTGGTATTATCTCTAAATTATTAGCTGAAAAATTAGCAAAAACTGGGGCTTTAAGTAGTTATAGATTAGGGCAAGACGAGATAGAGGAGTAAGATGGAAAAGTTAGTTTGTAAAAATATAACTTTTAAATATTCAGAAAAATCAAAAAGAGAGATAGTTAAAAATTTCTCTCTTTCTTTTAATTCTGGAGAAATTTATCTAATTACTGGTTTTTCTGGCTGTGGAAAATCTACACTTGCTTATATACTAGCTGGACTTTATCCAGAACATAAGGGAGTATTAGTAGAGGGAGATATTATTTTAGATGGCAAAGAGATAGAAAAATATTCTACACAGGATAGAGCTAAAAAGATAGGTATGATGTTTCAAAATACAGATACACAATTTTGTATGGAAAGTGTAAAGGAAGAGGTAATCTTTACCTTAGAAAATATTAATTATCCTGTGGAAGAGATGGATAAAAAGGTAGATGAAGTATTAGAGAAGTGTGGAATATTATATCTAAAAGATAGAGAGATAAGTACTCTTTCAGGTGGAGAAAAGCAAAAAGTTGCATTAGCTACTATTTTAGCTTTAGAATCAGAGATTATAATATTAGATGAACCTTTTGCAAATGTAGATATATTTTCAGCCCAAGAGATAATAGATATTCTTTTAGAATTAAATGGAAAAAAAGAGACTACTCTTATAATTATAGACCATAGATTATCCCTTTGGAAAAAAGTAAATTATAATTTAATTACTTTAGATAGAGGGTGTAAAATTTCAGATGAAAATTTAAATATATATTTGGAAGATAGAGAAATTTCAGATAAAAAAAGATATATAGATGATGAAATAGGAGATAATATATTTGAGATTAAGGACTTAGAGTTAGGTTATGGAAAAAATATTTTAGCTGAAAAACTTTCATTTAAGATATCAAAGGGAAAAATAACTTCAATAATAGGTAAGAGTGGAGCTGGAAAAAGTTCTCTTTTAAATCTTTTAGTTGGAATTGTAAAATATAAAAAGGGAAGTATACTGTTTGAAGGTAGGGAGTTTAAAAAATTAAAGGATAGAGAGTTATTACAGGAGATAGGAATAGTTTTTCAAAATCCTCAAAACCAATTTATAACCTATAAAGTAATAGATGAACTACTTTTTACTTTAAATAGAGTATACAAAAATCAAAGTGAAAAAAATATAGAGAGAGCTGAAAACTTACTTAGAGAGTTTAATCTTTACGAGTATAAAAATTTTTCTCCTTACTCGTTGAGTCAAGGACAGCAGAGAAAACTAGCTGTTCTTTCAATGTTGTGTGGAAACCAAAAGGTTTTACTTTGTGATGAGCCAACATATGGACAGGATAATAAAACTAGTAGGGAGATTATGGAGTTTCTGTCAAAAAAATCTAAAGAGGGGCTTAGTATAATTTTAGTTTCTCACGATATAAACTTAGTAGTTGAGTATTCAGATTGTATATATGAATTTAAAGATAAGGAGATGAGAAGAGTTGAGTATATCTAAATTAAATCCAGGATATAAAGGGTTGACAATATTTCTAATATCTCTTATTCTCTCTTTTGAATACAACTACTATATTAATTTTTCAATATTTTTGATATCTATTTTACTTATGATAATTTCAAAAGTTAATATAAAAAAACTGTGTATTTCATTTTTACCAGTAATAATTATGGCTCTTGGAATATTTTTTACTGGATATTTTTATGGTAGTGAAGAGGTAAGTACTAATATAAATGATATGACAAAAATTGTTGTAACTATGGAAAATAGTGAAAGTGGTTTACAGCTTTCTGCAAGAGTATTAGCTTACGCAGGATTGGGATTTTTATTTGTTTATACCACTAATCCAAGACATTTTATATTGAGCCTTATGCAACAATTTAAACTTTCAGAAAAATTTGCTTATGGTATAATGGCTGCTTATAATTTTATTCCCATAGTGAAAAATGAGTATAGAAATATCTCATATGCTTATAGAGCGAGGGGAGTAAAGAGAAATCTTTTTATGTTACCTATGTTGGTTACAGCTATCCGAGCTTCTGAAAATATAGCTATGGCAATGGAATCAAAGGGGTTTCAAGTTGGAAGTAAAAGAAGTCAGTATGTAAAGTTGAAAGTTAATAAAATAGATTATCTACTTTTGATTTTTTTACCTAGTTTGATACTGTTTTTAGTAATTAAATTTTAAAAATTGTAACTACTCAGCAATTTATGATTTAAAAATAAAACTAAGATTTGATAAATTACACAACTCTTTGAGTTTTCTTAAATCAATCTACTGGCTGAGTAGTTACAAAAAATATTACATTACAACAATTTTATAAAAAATATTTAATATTCATATAGCTCTAAAGGAAGACCATCTGGGTCTTTAAAAAATGTAAATTTTTTTCCTGTTATCTCATCTATTCTAATTTCTTCACACTCAATATTGTAACTTAACAATTTTTTTCTTTCATCTTCTATATCATCCACTTCAAAAGCTAAATGTCTAAGACCTCTTGCTTCAGGATTATTTACTCTTTTAGGAGGATTAGGAAATGAAAATAATTCTATTTGATAAACTTCATTAATTTTTAAATCTAATTTATAAGATTTTCTTTCTTCTCTATATGTTTCTTTTAAAATTTTAAATCCTAAAATATTAGTATAAAAATTTTTAGATTTTTCATAGTCAGAAACAATAATAGCTACATGATGAATTTTTTTAATATTTAACACAGTTGTTCTCCTTATGTTAATTAGATTTATAGCATTAGGACTTTTTAATTAAGAATTTATACTCCCATTTTTTGTAATATCTCCTCTATAATATCATCAGAACGATATCCAGCAAAATACTCTTTGCTTACATTTTCAAAACCAATATTTCTATATTTAGCAGGTCTTCCTACATATCTTGTTACAAATTCAAAATTTTCATCTAATATAGCAAGAGTAGGAACAACATATAACTCCTCAGAGATATTTAATTTTTCTCTAAGATATTTAAAACCTCTTCCTTCTGTTATGATTTTAAGTTTTATATTTGGGTTAATCTCTGTCATTTTAACAAGTACAGGTATAGTAGCTCTTACATATGGACACCAAGATTCAGCACTTAATAAAAAATTATAAGGTTTATCAAGGTTCTTTATTTTGTTAGTGTACTCTTCACAAATAGAAATAACCTTAGTTATCTCTGCAATTTTTTCTCTTTCACTAGCACTTGCAATACTTAAAAAAGTTTCATAACTCATTCCTGTTTCAAATAATTCTTTATACTCCATTATAATACCTCCTAATATTTTTAGGTTTAATATTTAACCTTTTTTAATACACATTTAATTGCCTCTTCAATAGAGGTAAATCCTCTTATCTCCTCTTTAGATACAAGAGAATTTATCTCTTTTTGACTGTACCCTAGAGCTTCTAATGCTTCATACAATTCATCTTCAATAGCAAAACTTTCAAATAGATTTTCATCTTGAGTAAATAGATTTCCAATAGCTTTAAGTTTTCCTTTTAAATCTAAAATTACTTGTTGAGCTTTTTTCTCTCCAAGTTTCGGAACTCTCTTAAGTGTAGCATAATCATTTTCAGCTACTATTTTTCTAAGTTGCTCTACATCAAAAGTAGACATAATAGAAAGGGCAAGAGATACACCTACACCTTTCACACCTAAAAGTATCTCAAAAAGATTTCGCTCTCTTTCCTCTAAAAATCCAATCAGCTTAAAAGCATCCTCTTTTATATAGTTAAATATGTAAAGTCTAACACTCTCTCCAGTTTTAATCTTATCATAAACTCTAAGGGATATATTTACCTTATATCCAACCCCATTTACATCAAGAGCTAAGTAATCAGGTTTCTTATACTCTACCTTACCTTTTAAATATTCAAACATCTATTCTTTCTCCTTTTTTTAAAGTTACTTTAAAGTAGCTTATACTCAAATTTATTTAAGAAAACTTAAAGAATTACGGAAGTTATGAAGAGAAGTTAGATTAACTCAGCGAAATTGAATGCTGAAAGAGCGAAAGCGAGTTTTGTGTTTTTAATGAAATAAGCTATAGTTAATCAACTTCTTTGAATATGAAGTAATTCTTTGTTTTCTTTTATTTTAAAGTAAGTTTATCTTCTGCTACTTCTAAAATTTCTTTTTTCTTTCTCCCTCTTTTTTTAGGTACAGGGATAATTTTTCTATCTTCTACTGCATTCTCTAGCATTCTTTTTATATATTTTCCTGTATAACTTTTCTCTACCATAGCTATATCCTCAGGAGTACCACAAGCTACAACAGTTCCTCCTCTATCTCCACCATCTGGTCCAATATCAATTATATAGTCAGCAGTTTTTATTACATCTAGATTATGTTCTATAATAACTACACTATTTCCTTTTTCTACAAGTCTATTTAAAACCTCTAGAAGTTTTCTAATATCTTCAAAGTGCAGTCCAGTAGTTGGCTCATCTAAAATATATATAGTTTTTCCTTTAGTCATCTTAGAGAGCTCTGTAGCCAGTTTTATTCTTTGTGCTTCCCCTCCAGATAGAGTAGTAGCTGGTTGTCCAAGTTTTATATAATCAAGTCCTACATCTATTAATACTTTTAGCTTTCTTTCAAGAGCAGGTATATTTTGGAAAAACTCATAAGCTTCTGCCACACTCATATTTAAAACGTCAGATATAGTTTTCCCCTTATAAAATACATCAAGAGTCTCTTTGTTGTATCTTTTTCCCTTACACACTTCACACTCTACATATACATCAGGTAAAAAGTTCATCTCTATTTTGATAATACCAGCTCCTTGACAAGCTTCACATCTTCCACCTTTCACATTGAAAGAGAATCTTCCCTTTGTAAATCCATGTGCTTTTGCATCTTTTGTTTCAGCAAAAAGAGTTCTAATATCATCAAATAGTTTTGTATATGTAGCAGGGTTAGAACGAGGTGTTCTACCAATAGGGCTTTGGTCTATATTGATTACTTTTTCTAAATGTTCAGTTCCCTCAATAGATTTATATTCAAGAGGATAGAGCTTTCCTTTATTTAATTTATTAAACAGTGCTGGGAAAAGAGTATGATTGATAAGAGTAGATTTACCACTTCCACTTACACCAGTAACAACTGTCATCACTCCTAAAGGAATCTCAACATCTATATTTTTCAGATTATTTCCCTTTGCTCCAATAATTTTTAGAGATTTATCCCAACTACGTCTAGTACTAGGGATATCTATTTTTAACTCACCTTTTAAATATTTTCCCGTAAGAGAGTTAGGATTTTCCATAACTTCTTGTGGAGTTCCATGAGCTACAATCTCTCCACCATAGGCTCCAGCTCTAGGTCCGATATCTATTATCTCATCAGCTTGAATCATAGTGTCTTCATCATGCTCTACAACAATTAGAGTATTTCCTAAATCTTTTAATCTTCCAAGAGTAGCTAGTAATTTATCATTATCTTTTTGGTGTAGTCCTATACTTGGCTCGTCTAATACATAGAGCACTCCAGTTAGACCAGATCCAATTTGAGTAGCTAGTCTTATTCTTTGAGATTCTCCTCCAGAAAGAGTTTTAGTCTCTCTTCCAAGACTTAAGTAATCAAGTCCTACATTTATCATAAAGGATAATCTTTCTCTTATCTCTTTTAATATCTCTTTAGCAATTTTTTCCTGTTTAGATGTTAAAGTTATTCCATTGAAAAAATTTAGAGCATCTTTTATACTCATATCACAAAGTTCCATAATATTTTTATCTCCAACTGTTACAGCTAGGACTTCAGGTTTTAATCTTTTACCATTACAAACTTTACAAACTCTCTCTATCATATATTTATTTTCTATCTCTTCCTTCATAGCATCAGAGAAAGTTTCATAATATCTTCTCTCTAAATTTTTTACAGCTCCTTCATACTCTTTATAACCATGGAATTGGAAGTCATCTCCCTCATAATCAAATCTAAATTTTTCAGTAGCTCCATGAAAAATTATATCTAAATCTCTTTTACTCATCTCTTTGATAGGCTTAGATATATCTATGTTGAAAGCTTTAGCCATAGATTTAAAAATCTCCCAACTATATCCTTTTCTGCTAGAAGCTCCTGGAATATACATACCACCATCAAGAATAGATAGTTCCTCATCTTCAATAAGTTTATTCTCATCTACTTCAAGTTTTTTTCCTATTCCTTTACATTCAGGACAAGCACCAAATGGAGCGTTAAAAGAGAAAAGTCTAGGACTTAAGTCTGGAATACTTACTTCATCATGTTCAGGACAAGCGTAGTTTTCACTGTAACTAAAATCCTCTCCATTTACATTCAGTATTATTTTTCCGTTAGATAGTTCTGATGCACTCTCTACTCCTTGAGTAAGTCTACTTTGGAACTCTTTATCCTCTTTTTTTAGAACTAATCTATCAATAACTACTTCAATATTATGCTTTTTATTTTTATCTAAGATAATTTCATCTTCTAAATATAAAATCTCTCCATTTACTCTAGCTCTTACAAAACCTTTTTTTAAAAGATTAAGAAAAAGATTTTTATGAGTACCTTTTTTATCTTTAACTACAGGAGAAAGAATTATCATCTTATCTCCCTCTTGAAATCTTTCTAAAGCTCCCTCTACTATCTCTTCTATACTCTGCTTTTCTACAGGTCTATTACACACAGGACAGTGAGCAGTACCAATATGAGCAAACAGAAGTCTCATATAGTCATATACCTCTGTAATAGTTCCAACAGTAGAACGAGGGTTTCTGTTAGTTGTTTTTTGTTCAATAGATATAGCTGGAGCTAATCCCTCTATACTATCTACATCTGGTTTTGTCATTTGTCCAATAAATTGTCTGGCATAGGCAGATAGACTTTCTACATATCTTCTTTGTCCCTCTGAATATATTGTATCAAAAGCAAGAGAAGATTTACCACTTCCACTTACCCCTGTTATTACTACAAATTTATTTTTGGGAATTTCTATATCTATATTTTTTAAATTATGCTCTCTGGCACCTTTTATAACTATTTTATCAAGCATAAAATTGTACACCTCTTTATCTATAAATATTTATTTTTCACTTTATATTATACACTATTTTTATCAGAATTAAAAGATTGATGATATTTTATTTTAAAATGAAGATTAAAATTGACAAATAAATTTAAAAAATATATAATAGTAACAATGTTTGGTAAATAAAATTTAAAATGAAAGGAGTAACAATGAGAGTAGATGCTATTTTTATAAATGCTCTAACACTGATAGCTGTTTTAAATCCCTTTGGAAATGTTCCACTCTTTATAGGAATGACAGAGGGAATGGAAAAAGAAATAAGAAACAAACTTTTTAAGATGATAGCTATAACAGGATTTTTTATAACATGGATTTTTAGTTTATTTGGGGAATTTTTAATGACTAATTTCTATAAAATAAATATGAATGAGTTGAAAATGGCTGGAGGTTTGATTTTAATTCTGATGGCAATTAAAAATTTAATCTTCTCTCCACAGAGAAAAAGAACTTCAGAAAAGCAACTTTCTCCAGATGAGCAGATAAAGCAAGCTGTAATACCTATGGCTTTTCCAATGTTAGTAGGGCCTGGAAGCTTGACTACAGCTCTAATTGGACGTTCTGAGAATGGACTTACAAGTAATAGTTTTTCTATTTTAGTAGCTTTTATTATAATCTATTTAGTATTAATGGTAGGAAACTATTTAGAAAGAATATTTGGAAAATTAGTACTTTATATATTATCAAAAGTGATGCAGATATTTATTATGTCTATAGGATTTAGAATATTCTTTGATGGATTATCACATATGATAAATTTTTAAAAATAATTTAGATAGATTTATTTAAGTTTAGTGATATAATATATAAAAAAGGGGAAGATATGTTATGTTATTAATAAATTTAGAAAAGGATGAAATGATTGTAGCAGAAGCTCAAGCAGCACATATTACAATGGTTTTAATGGTACCAAAACCTCAACCAGGAATATTATATATAACTAATAGAAAGATTGCATTTGCTCCAACTCAAGGAAGTATGTATTCAAAATTTGAGTATTTATTAGGAGAGATAGAAGCTTTTTCAGTAGGAATGTTGAATACATTAACACTTATGACAAAAGCAGGAAAAAAACATAAAATAACAGGAATGTTTAATAAGAAATTGATTGAAGGATTAAAAAAAGTAGGAGTAAAGGAGATTTAAAAAAGAGAGATTTTAGCTAAGAATTAACTTAGTTAAAATCTCTTCTTTATTTTAAAAACTAATTTTTTATTTTCCAAAAATATTTGTAGCAAATATACTTTTAAATCTTATTTTTTTAGCTTTTGTTGAATCTATATATCTGATACTAAATCCTGTATAACCATAGATTATAGAGATTATAGGATTGATAAGATTTAAGAAACAGTAAGGAACATAAATCCAAGGAGCAATACCAAGAGCAGCCATCATATATGCTCCACAACTATTCCAAGGAATTAGAGGTGATGTCATTGTTCCAGCATCTTCTAAAACTCTGGATAAAGTAGTAGGATGTAAATTTCTACTAGCATAAGCATCTTTATATATTCTTCCTGTTATTACTATTGAAAGATATTGTTCAGCAGCAAGTATATTAGTAGCTATTGAAGTAAATACAGTTGCTAGTATTAAGCTTCCAGTTGATTTTGCTATACTTAATACTTTATTTGCAACAGCACTTAACATTTTAGCTCTTTCCATAGCACCTCCAAGAAAAAGAGCACAAATAATAAGTGTCACTGTCCACATCATACTATTCATTCCACCTCTAGTTAAGAGTTCATCTACAAATTGATTTCCAGAATTAGATACATATCCAATTTGTAATGCTGTAATAAAATCTTTTACAGTAGCTCCCTGAAAAATTACAGCTCCTATCCCTCCTATTAAAGTTCCACAAAATAGTCCTGGAATAGCTGGAACTTTTTTTACAACTAATATTATTGTAATTAAAGGAATTATAAATAAAAGTGGAGTAATATTAAATTCTTGATTTAATACTACAAATATTTTATTTAATGATTCTGTATCTACTCCTATATCTGAATATTTTCTTCCTATAAAAATAAAAAGAATAATGGTTATTATAAAACTCGGTATAGTTGTATAGAGCATAGCCTTAATATGTTCAAAAATATCAGAACCTGCCATAGCAGGAGCTAGATTTGTAGTATCAGAAAGAGGAGAAAGTTTATCTCCCATATATGCTCCAGAAATTATAGCACCTGCGGTGATTTGTGGAGGAATTCCTAGTCCTGCACCTATTCCCATAAGAGCTATTCCGATAGTAGCTGCTGTACTCCAAGAGTTTCCAGTAGTTAGTGCTACTATTAAAGATAAAATAAGTGCAGCAGGTAAAAATATACCTGGAGATATTATTTTTAAACCATAAAATATCATAGTAGGAACTACTCCTGATATTATCCAGCTTCCTACTAACATTCCAATTACTAAAAGAATTAAAACAGCTTCCATAGAAGATTTTATAGTATTTAAAATTCCTTCAATTAAATAGGCCCATTTGTATTTTAAAAGGAACATAGCTATAAAAACAGCTAACATTCCTGAAATAATAATAGGGATGTGTGGGGAGGCTTGTGTATACCTTATAGTGTATGTTTAAAATACACACCAGAAATGTTAATGGTATTGCAGCATGAATAAATTTTGTTTCCTTGACTTCTCCAAATGAATCATTTTTCATAGGAAAATCCCTCCCTTTTTAATTTAGATAAAATAAAAAGCACCATAGTAGGTGCTTTTAAAACATAATTAAAAGACCCTCTCACTGGTTCCTCATATGACGAGGTTAGCAAGAGTATCGCTCTTTGAATGGGTCCCCCGCTTTTAGATTAATTATAATAGTAAAATTATAAATAAAAACTAAGCGTTAGTTCATTTCTTATTTTCGGACTTATTATAGTACAAATAGAGGTTCAAGTCAAGAAGTTTTTATATTTTATTTTAAAGTTATTTTTTATATTAAAAAATTTAAATTTTATTTAGAAAAAAAAGAATTTTTCTTTTTAAAGTGTAGTGAATCTCCCCACTCTCCATAAACTATCTCATCACCGATGGCTTTTACATTGTTGTCCATAATCTCTTTAGCCTTTTCAACACTATCATTAATTCCAGGTTTATTATCATAAAGAAGATATTTATTTTTATGTTCAAGTGCTGTAGCAGTAGGCATAAGAATATTAGCACCAGCTAAAAGTCCTTTTTCTCTTCCTTGTGGGTCAAGTCCTTGAAGAGCAGTAGTTGCTGCAATATTAACATCTTTTAAGAAAATTCTAGTAATAGCTATCATTTTTAATCCCAACTCTACTCTTTTTTCTTCACTGACTACAATATCTTTCCACTCTTGTCCAAGGGGGGTATCTTTATGTAGAATATATGGTCCCATACCTATCATATCTATATTCATATCTTTATAAAATAGTATATCGTTTACTAAATCTTCCTCTGTTTGATTAGGTAATCCTATCATTACTCCAGTCCCCACTTGATAACCTATATCTCTCAAATATTCAAGACATTTTTTTCTAACTTCAAAGGTATGCTTATTATCCATAGGATGTAGATCATTATAGATATCCAAATTAGTTGATTCAATTCTAAGGAGATATCTATGAGCTCCAGCTTCAAACCATCTTCTATATGTTTCTTTGCTCTGCTCTCCAAGAGATAGAGTTATTCCTAATTTACCATTAGAAAAGTTTTTGATCTCTCTTATTAAATCTTCTATAAATGAAACAAACTCCTCATCTTGTCTTTCTCCAGATTGAAGAGCTATTGAGGCATAATTATTTTCATATATCCACTTGACAGCTTCCATAATTTCAGATTTAGACATAGAAAATCTATCAACTTTATGATTATCTCTTCTAATACCACAGTACTTACAATTTTTGATGCACTTGTTACTTATTTCTATAAGCCCACGATAATATACTTTTTTTCCAACATACTTAGCCTTTACTTCATAAGCTTTTTTAAATAATAAATCTAAATCCTCTTTGTTATCTATTTTCATTAGTTCAATCAAATCATTTTTTGAAAAATCTTCTTGCTTTAAAATATTTTTTATTTTTTCAGACATATTTTCTCCTATCAATTATATCTAACCATAACTTGTTTTCTCTCTTGAAATCTATATTGCTTGAATCCTATATGTAGATGTCCACGTCTTGGATAATAGATTAACTGGTCAAAACTTTCCAATCTATTTTTTACTCTTTCATACTCTTTTTTTCCAGCACTTCCTTTTTTCAGTATAATATCTACAGCCATTCCCTTTCTATGTCCAGAAGATGAAGAACCACCTACTGCTCTATTTAATCTAGCACTTCTAAACCAGCTACTAACTACTACAGGTCTACCTAATATTTCTCTGACTTCATCAAGTCTTCTAGCTGTATACCTTATATTAGTTCTTTCGCTCCAACTAGGAGTATTTTTAATTCCTCTTCTAATAGCAGTACTACTATATGTAGCTTCTCCCATAGTGAAGTATTTAGAGATTTTTTCATTTTTATCTATTCCAATAGATGAACAACCAATAAAAAAAATTATAAAAAATAGAAAAGAAAGAATTTTTTTAATAATCATAGTATTCCTCTTTTCTTTTTAGCATATTCAACAGCTATGATACTTTTTCCATCAGAAAGAGAATCAATAGAAATAGTTTTTAAACTCTCTTTTTCTACTACTACAAACTCATCTTCATCTAGATTTTGCTGAGTTTTAACCAAATCTTCAGCATAATAGAGATAAAATTTACCAGCAGACATACCAGGGCTCATAAAATATTCACATATTTTTTCTATTTTATTAGCTCTATAGCCAGTTTCTTCCTCTAATTCTCTAAGAGCAGCATTCATAGGACACTCATCTTTTTCTAAAAGGCCAGCAGGAATTTCTAAAGTGACCATATTCACAGCAGGTCTGTACTGTTTTACTAAAAGGATAGTATCATCTTCAAAAACAGCAGCTACTCCCACAGCATCTCTTTTTCCAGTAAAAGTCCAATCAACAATTTTATTGTTAGGTAACTTTAATTTTCTACTAAAAACTTTTATATGCTCATTTTTAAAAATCTCTTTTTTTTCTAATTCTTCAAATTTATCCATTGTTAACCTCTATTTATTCATCAATTCTCTAACCTTATATAGGATTATTCCAGAAGCCATAGCTACATTTAATGACTCGGCACTTCCATATATAGGAATGATTACAGTTTCATCAGCAACTTTTAAGAAATTATCACTTACTCCATTTCCTTCGCTTCCAAAAATAATAGCATTTTTTTCACTTAATGTAATATCTGTGTATTCAATAGAATTATTTTCAAGAGCTGTTACAAGAAATTTATATTTTTTTTCTTTTAAAAATTGGATAAGTTGGAGCTCTTCCATATACACTATATTCATATTAAATATAGAGCCCATACTACTTCTAACACATTTTTCGTTATAACAGTCTACACTTCCCTTACTGAGAATTATATCCTTAAAACCTGCAGCATCAGCTACTCTAATAATTGTTCCTAAATTCCCAGGGTCTTGTACTTTATCTAAAACAATTATATTGTTATTTATTTTTTCTATATTAGCTTCACAATATGGATATACTAAGATTACTCCTTGTGAATTTTCTTGAGAAGTTAAATCTTTAAATATTTTATCATTTACTACAATTTTTCTACAATCAAATCTCTCTAATTTAGTAGTTATGTTTTCAAAATCTTCAAAATTTTCTTTTAAGATAATTAAATCTGGTGTATAGGTAAAATCTAAAAATTTTCTTCCTTCAGCTAGAAATTTTTTTTCTTCCTCTCTATATTTTCTTTGCTTTAATTTTTTTATTTTTTTTATTGTACTATTATCTAAACTATTTATAAATTCCACAATATCCTCCTAAAATTTAACTACTTCTCATTATAGCATAAAAACCTTATTATTTACAGATTATAAAATATGTATTATAATTCTATTGAATAAATTATTAATTAAGACTAACTATTAAATGTCAAATCAAAAATAAAAAAATTTAATTTAAATTTG
>OGJN01000074.1_pt1 | contig 103528 bp, 95 predicted proteins | sample 1572221 | NCBI WGS metagenome assembly OGJN01 (sample SAMEA2582148, study PRJEB24529) | metagenome | biome: Human gut stool | place: China | collected 2011 | reverse complement strand
ACCTCCTTCGGTGGTACTGTTTCTTACTATTATTATACGCTATTTCTCGTCAAAATCAACCATTTGTTGTGACAGAGCCTTAATTATTTAGTACCAGAGTACAGTTCCTCACTGTGAATTTTCTTTAGGCTACGTTGTAGCCTAGAAAATTTTACGTTCGGAACAAAGTGATGCTTGAGTTTAGCCCAGTGTCCAGGTCGCTCGCTGAGCATTTTTCTACGAAAAATTGCACGCTCCGACCAAAGTGATGTGTGGCTCCCATCGTCGCTACCGCTCCTCTGTTAGCTCACACCCTACTTTTACTTTTAAGAATTCGTGCGAACTGGTGTTACTACGTATGTATAGTTCGGATTATTGTCTTGGCGAATGACAACTGGACCGTTTTGTTTTAAGAACAAGTGGATATTGTCGCCTGTGCTATGGCGCAAGATATCAGAGATATAACGACCGTTGAAGGAGATTGTGAAAGGTGTGCCTTTAAATTCAACAGCTACGTCTTCTTTTGCCATACCGATTTCACTATTTTGAGTAGACAATGTTACATTACTTTCAGCCCAATCATAACGAATTACGTTATAGCTGATATCTTTAGCTAATAAGGATACGCGGTCAACAGCACCAGCGAATTCGCGGCGATCTATAACAGCGCTAGAGTCGAATTGGGAAGGAATTACCTTTTCATATTCTGGATATGTGCCTTCAATTAAACGAGAAATGATGTAAATCGATTCAAAGTTGAACACGATTTGTGTGCGGTTCCAAATGATGTTGATCATCGCTGGATTATCTGTTGGTAACAAACGAGATACTTCAGCCAACGTTTTTGTAGGAATGATAGCACGCATTGGCGTAGTTGCTGGCTCATCAATGGTAATTTTCTTAACAGCCATGCGGTGTGTATCAGTAGCAACCATGGTGACTTCGTTTTCTTTGATTTCAAGAAGAGCACCAGTAAATACAGGACGATCTTCGTCAGTAGCAGCTGCGTAGTTTGTTAAATCGATGAGTTCTTTCATAGCAAAGCTATCGATGTTCACATGATCTTGGTCGTGAATTTGTTCAACCAAGGAGAAATCATCTGGATGTAATGTTACGAGGTTAAATTCAGAAGAACCAGATGTGATTGTTAAAGAATTGCCATCTTCTGGTTTGTAAAGCTCGATTGTATCACCAGGTAATTTGCGAATTAATTCTTGGAAGTAGCGGGAACCTACAACTAATGTGCCAGGTTCTTTAATGTCGCCGTCGATAGTTAAACGAATACCCAGTTCAAAATCGTTACCTTGCAATTCTACTTGACCATTTTTTGTTGTCATGTAGATAGCGCCTGGTAAATTGGAACTTGTTTTATTTTGAGATACCTTTTGCAATACGTTGATTGCTTTTTGGAGATTTGCTTTTGGGAATGTAATATGCATTTATAACTCCTTTATGATTTCCATATAATGTAGAAGCACTGATAACTTCTTGTCTTGTTTGTAATATTCTATGTTTGATATTGTAGATGCTCTATAGATATTCTACGATAGATCTGTTTCTACTGGTTTTTTGATTGTTTGTTAGTTTTAGTAGTAGTAATAGTAGGGGCCTGTTCATATGTGTAAAAGTGAATTGGCGCTACTAACTGTGCGATTTCTCGGTTGTGTATAACTATGTTGATAGTTTGTAACCACTTATCCACATACTCACAGCAGAGTGCGGTTTTTAGGATATCCACAAAGTTACGCACAATATATCCACAGAGTTATCCACAGGTTGTTAATTTCTGTTTAATTTCAGAAATCATGTTCTTAGTTTCTTCGTTTCGTTCAATTTCCTTGGTGATTTTATCGTACGCATGGAGAATTGTCGTATGATCACGAGAGAAGGCTGTTGCGATTTGCGGATAACTTTCATTGATCATATCACGGCATAGATACATGGCAATTTGCCGTGGGAATGCGAACTGTGCTTTACGCTTCTTACCGAGCAAGTCTTGCTTTTTAATATTGAAATAAGAACTTACAAAATTCTGGATGCTTTCAATAGTGACCATGTTCACCTCTTCGGTGTGAACGAGGCCAGCCAAGGCTTGTTTAGTGTATTCTAGGTCGATAGATTCGAGACGTTGATCGATGGATGCGGTACCGATTAATTTGGTGAAAGCACCTTGCAATACGCGGACATTTTCACTAAATTGTAACGCTACGTAGTTGATGGAGTCATTATCGATGCGGATAATGCGATTTTTCTTATATTCTCGTTCTAGCAAAGATCTAAAGATAGCAATGCGCGTTTCTAAATCTGGATTTTCCATGGTAGCAATGTAGCCAGCTTGGAAACGAGAACGAAGACGGTCTTCGAATTGCTCCATATCGTTTGGCATCGTATCAGAGGTGAGGACGATTTGCTTGTTGTTATTTAATAACTCATTAAACGTATTAAATAGTTCAGTTTTCGTACTTTCACGACTTTCAAGAAACTGAATATCGTCAATCATGAGCACGTCGATATTGCGGAACGTGTTGCGGAATAATTTACCTTGGTTACGTTGCAATGTTTCGACGAAAATGTTCATAAAGTTTTCGCTCGTAATGGACATAACCTTCATGTGTGGATGATTTTCCTTGATAGCATTGCCGATAGCGTGCATCAAATGCGTCTTACCTAGACCTGATGGACCGTAGATAAAGAGCGGATTATAGTCGCCGCCTGGAAACTCAGCTACATTTTGAGCCGCCCCAAATGGAATGCGGTTCGCATTACCTGTAACGTAGTTATCAAAACGGTACGCTGGATTAAGGTTAGATAAGGATAAATCTACAGGTACATTATCAGATTGTAATGTAGGTGTTGTTGTTTCAGTCGTTTTAGTAGGCGCTACCATTGGTTCATCTGGAATATTCACAGGCGCTGGTGCGCGGTCGATATAGACAGGCTCTTGATACACCGGTGTGTAGAACTCATCTTGTTGAGCTTTTTCCTCTACCACAGGCGGTAATGGCATCGGTGGAGCTACTACAGGTGCATCATCGATGAGATTTTCATCAACAAAGGTAGTATCTACACTCTCTTGATTGAAATCGAATAACACCATATCCCGATGGGAACCGATAACCGTAGTAATAGCATCCTGCAAAGCCTTGCTAATCTGTGGCTGCTGATCGATTAAGTTTTTAACAAATGTTTGCATGACCCCTATATGGATCGAATGACTGTCGAGAGACATGGGAATCAACGATGACGTGACGCGCAAGTACAACGCGTCAGGCAAATGTTGCATGTTCTTTTTCGCCTCTTGCAATATATGTTCCCATATATTATTCAAATCAAATGATTGCATGACGTGCCTCTTGTGTATAACTATTGCGATAAATGTGTATAACTTTAGGAATAATGTGTATAACTATTGTGAAAGCTGTGGAAAAACCTGTTATTCCTGTGAATAACCTGTGCACAACCTGTGAATAAGTGAAAATAAAATTCTCTTCCAACCAGATAATAACTGACTTTATAGATTACACAGGTTAAAAGAGAAAAAATGTGGATAACCTTAAAAGTTATCCAACAAAAACTTATAAAAATATATACTTTTTCCTAATTTCAGTTATGATTGTACCAAAAAATCACTAGTTTGTCATTTATTCTGTGGATAACTTTTGATTATCTGAAGGAGAAATGTTAATAACTCAGTAATTACCTCATCTTTTGTTCATCAATTACTTTTGGGGGAGGACTGAAAACTACTTTTATGGAATTACAATTTGTATATGAACCATTTTTAACTTAGTAACGATGATTTATAAATCTAATTTTTATCCATCTATTTTTATATTTGTTTCTAGATTACTTTTAGGAAGGAATTGATACTAATTTTCTCGCTCCATTCTGACGCAAGTCGCTTAAAAATTAGTATCAATCCCCTTTCTAACAATAAAAGATAACCATGTTAATAAATAATAATTGTGGAAAAGTAATCTAGAAACTATCTAATCATCGTTACTAAACAATAAACTTCTGTTCATAAAACAAATTGTAATTTCATATGGCGTAGAGGAAAAAGGGAGAAAACCACATCTATTCCCTTCCCCCTTAAGTAGAGATCAAAAGGTAAATTTGTCCAAATATAAAAAGATTAGAGTGTGAGTTCTTGTATTTCTAATAATTGATGTTACGTTTACATCGTGTAGTGGTGTGTAAGGTGAGTTTAGGATTTACTTGGGGAGGGAATATAGGGTCCTTTTGAGCGACTTTACGCGTCGTATGGAGCGATGAAGGAGCCCTATATTCCTCCCCTGGAAACGTAACATCAATTATTGGATGGAATGTGTGATAGGATTATTATAGAAATACAAGAACTCACAAGCAGAATGCCTTTATTATATTGACAAATTTACGTTTTAACTCTATAATTACCCTGTTATGGTATAAGTAAAACAATACAAATGACGAGGAGGTGTTTTACTAATGAAACGTACTTACCAACCAAATACTCTTTGGAGAAAACGTACCCATGGTTTCCGTGAACGCATGAAAACTATCGGTGGCCGTCTCGTTTTAAAAAGAAGACGTGCAAAAGGCAGAAAACGCTTATCTGCATAATATAATAGCTGTTAGGCAGGAGAAAAAACTTGGCGCTGCTGCCAAGTTTTTCTATTCTTAGGACTTAAGGACAATGCATATGGATTATTGCCTCGATAAAGCAAGACGACTGACGCACAATAATGAATATCGCCTTGTGTATAAGCACGGAAAATACGAAGTAGGACGTATGTGTGTACTTTATCGTATGCCCGTGGCGAAGCAATCTACGCGCATTGGTTTTGTAACCGGCAAAAAGGTTGGTTGTGCTGTAGAGCGCAACCGAGCTAGACGGCTTATGAAAGAGGTGTATCGCCTCAATCAACATTCCATTCGCGAAGGGTATCATATCGTAATTGTTGGACGTGGCCCTCTGAAAAACGCTACCTACGAAAAAGCGGAAAAGGAAATTTTGTATCTCTTGCGAAAAAGCAAATTGTTGATACAAAATGATAAATAGGACCACAAGTTAGAAGGCTTTGGTCCTTTTTTGTGTATATGGAGGTTTCCATGAAACGCTGTATAACTACGCTTTTACGAATTTTAATTAGGTTCTATCAGCTTGCCATATCTCCCTTAAAACCTGGATGTTGCCGTTATTATCCGACATGTTCCACATATACTCTACAGGCCATCGAAAAATATGGTCCTTTGAAAGGTAGCTGGATGGGTTTAAAACGCATTCTTCGCTGCCATCCTTTTCACAAGGGTGGCTACGATCCAGTTCCTTAATCTATTTTGGATTAGGCTGGTTTTGCGTTCTGTGAAAGCAACTTTCACAAAAAAACATCTAGCATAGTTTTGGAAATACCTGAGCATCTGTATGGATGAAATTTAGACCATACCATAACGATATATAGATGCGCAAAGGACGGTTTCGGACTGTAAGAAAAAGGAGAAACAATGGAATTCTTAAGTAGTATATTCCACCCTATCGTTGAATTGATGACTACATTGGTAACTTATGCGTTCCAATTAACTCAAATGGTAGGCTATCCAAGCTACGGTGTGGCTATTATCCTTTTAACAATCGTTATTAAAGCGGTTTTGGCACCACTTACTGTAAAACAAATCAAATCCATGAAGGCTATGCAAGAGTTACAGCCTCGTATGAAAGAATTGCAAGATAAATACAAAAACGATCCTGCAAAACTTCAAGCGGAAATGGGTGCATTGTACAAAGAAATGGGCGTTAACCCATTGGCTGGTTGTTTGCCTCTATTGGTGCAAATGCCATTCTTGATCGCTATCTTCTACGCTTTACAAGGCTATCCATACGATCAAAACTATGTACAATTCTTATGGCTTCCTAGTCTTGGCGAACCAGATCCAATGTACATTTTGCCAGTATTGAGTGCATTATCTACATGGATTATGTCCAAGCAAACTAGTAGCGGTGCAACTGGTGCTGCTGCGCAACAACAAAAGATTATGACAATCTTTATGCCTTTATTCATTGGTTACATCTCCCTTAACTTCCCATCTGGCTTAGTTATTTACTGGATCGTATCCAATGTATTCCAATTTGTGCAACAACATTTCATTTACAAAAGCTTAGAAGCTAAGAAATAGGAGACACTATGGAATTTATCGATGTATCTGCTAAAACCATTGAAGATGCCATTGCCAAAGGCGTAGCTCAATTGGCTGCAGAAGGCCAAGAATTGGTAGAAACTAAAGTCTTGGAACAACCTTCTAATGGCTTCTTGGGCATTGGTCGTAAACCAGCAGTTGTTCGCTTATTCTTCACATCTGTAGCTAAAACTGCTACTCAAGAAGAAGTAGCTCATGTAGAAGAACAATCTGTAGCTGTTGCTTCCAAGCCGGTAGCAACAAGTGAAATAGAAGTACAAGATGCAGTAGTTGAAGTTTCTGAAGGTGATGTTGTAGAAAAACCTTCTAAAAAGGAACTTTCAAAAGAAGATCAACAAGAAATTGCTGAAAAAGGTAAACAATTCCTCGATGATATGTTTACACAAATGGGCCTCACTGTGGTTATCGAAAAAATGATGACTAAAGATAAGATTACATTCCAAGTACACGGCGAAGATTTAGGTATTTTGATCGGCAAACATGGTCAAACATTGGATGCTATCCAATACTTAACTAATCTCGTGGCTCACAAGGATGTATCCGGCCACTGCCACATCGTTGTAGATGTGGAAAACTATCGTTCTCGCCGAGAAGAAACATTGGTGAATCTCGCGAAACGCTTGGCTTATAAGGTGAAACGCAACCGTCAAAAGGTTTCCTTAGAACCGATGAATGCTTTTGAACGTAAAATCATTCACACTGCCCTTCAAGGGGATAAAAACGTTGTTACTAACAGTGAAGGGGACGAACCGTTCCGTCACGTTGTGATTACGTACAAAAAATAATATAGTGGTGCAGCTTTCGAGTAACTGGGTTTTTCGGTTATTTGGGGGCTGCCCCCTTTATTCTTTAGGTTATGGTGAAAGCTAACCTAAGTTAATCTTCGCATGCAAAGATTAGTTTAGTTTAACTTTCACAGGCGAAGAACATATACAAAAGCAAATACTAGATAATCGAAATACGGAGATATGTATGTATATAGATGATACAATAGCGGCCATTGCGACGCCGCCCGGCATCGGCGGGGTTGGTATTATTCGTGTTAGCGGCAAGGATAGTTTTCCTATTGTAAATAGCCTGTTCAAGAGCGCTGGCACCGTTCCTTTGATGGACCGCCAAAACAGAACGATTCAATACGGAACCATTGTGGATCCAGCAACGAACAAAACCATTGATGAGGTTCTTGTGTTATTAATGAAAGGCCCTCATTCTTACACCGCAGAGGACGTGGTAGAAATTCAATGTCACGGCGGTATTGTGCCGGTTCGACAAATCTTGAAATTGCTCGTAAATCACGATGTGCGCATGGCTGAAGCCGGCGAATTTACGAAGCGTGCCTTTATGAACGGACGTATCGACCTCACCCAAGCGGAGGCGATCATTGATATTATTGAAGCGAAAACAGAGGACTCCCTCTCCCTCGCTGTATCTCAGCTAGACGGCATAGTTTCATCCTTTGTAAAAGATGTGCGTGAACAGCTCATCGCCATGATTGCTCATTTAGAGGTAACCATCGACTATCCAGAAGAGGATATCGAGGATGTAACGAGCCAAGAGGTTCGGGATCAACTAGAGCCTATTTTGAAAGCTATGGATGAACTCTTGTCCACAGCGAATACAGGTCGCCTCATTCGAGATGGCATTACAACGGTTATTGTAGGCCGTCCAAATGCAGGTAAATCGAGTCTTATGAACGCTCTCTTGCGCGAAAACCGCGCTATTGTAACGGATATTCCTGGTACGACGCGGGACAGTATTGAAGAATATATGACCGTAGAAGGCATTTCTCTGCGCCTCATCGATACGGCAGGTATTCGCGATACTCAAGATACGGTAGAAGCCCTCGGTGTGGAACGGGCTCGCGATTATATCAACAAAGCGGATATCGTGCTCTGTGTTATCGACGGGTCTACGCTATTAACCCCTGAAGAAATCGAAATTTTGACCTCTGTCAGCGGTTTGAACACTATCGTATTACTTAATAAGTCCGATGTGGCACAAGTCGTTACAGACGAAGATATTAAAGAACACGGAACCTTTACGGCCATCGAACGCATTAGTGCTAAAGAAGGCGAAGGCTCTGCAGTTCTCTCTAAATGGGTACAAGAACTCGTCTATGGCGGTCGCGTAAAACAAGACAACAGCGCTATGATCAGTAACGTGCGCCACATTAGCCTCATGGAACAAGCAAAAGCACAAGTCGAAGAAGCCCTCTCCTCCATCGACATGGGCATGCCAGTAGACTTTGTCGCTACCGACCTGCGTAGTGCCTGGGAACTACTTGGGGATATCACGGGCGACACCATCCGAGAATCCATGATCGACGAACTATTCAGTCGATTCTGTTTAGGAAAGTAGGGTGTGAGCTAACAGAGGAGCATTAGCGACGATGGGAGCCACACATCACTTTGGTCGGAGCGTGCAATTTTTCGAGGAAAAATGCTCAGCGAGCGACCTGGACTCTGGGTCAAAATATCCACAGTGAAGTTAAAGTCGTTTTTTGAAAGCCCTCATTGACACTCTATGGAGAATAGGGAGAATTCGGCCTACGGCCTCGTAATTTAAATAAAATAAACTTTCAAAGTAAGTAATATATAAGGAAATTCATATGTACACAGTAGATAATTATGATGTCATCGTCATCGGTGGTGGTCATGCTGGTTGTGAGGCGGCTCTTGCCGCTGCCCGCATGGGTCATCGCACGTTGATGGCGACCATCAGTTTAGATAATATCGCGCTTATGCCATGTAATCCTGCCGTTGGCGGTCCTGGTAAAAGTCATCTTGTTTATGAGCTTGATGCCTTAGGCGGTCAAATGGGTATCAATGCTGACGCTACGGCTATTCAAATGCGTATGCTCAACATGGGTAAAGGCCCTGCAGTGCATTCCTTGCGCTGCCAATCGGATAAAATCAAATACCAACATTTGATGAAACAAACCATTGAAAATACAGAGAACCTCAATGTTAAGCAAATCATGGTAACTGAGCTTAAGGTTGAGGACGGCAAAGTAACGGGTATCGTTACAGAGCTTGGTGAATTCTATGGCGCTAAGGCTGTTATTCTTTGTACAGGTACCTATTTGAAAGGTAAAATCCTCATCGGCGATATCGATTACGTAGGTGGTCCAAATGGTCAACGTGTAGCAGAACATTTCTCTCAATCCTTGCTAGATAATGGCATTGAGTTGATGCGCTTTAAGACTGGTACGCCAGCTCGTGTAGATAAACGAACTCTTAATCTTGAAAATATGGAGGTTCAAGAAGGCGATACACATCATCACTCTTTCTCCTTCATGGATGAATGGATTAACCGCAACGAAGACGTATGTTGGTTGACCTATACTAACAAAGAAACGCATGAAATCATTACGAGCAATATTCACCGCGCCCCTATGTATAGCGGTAAAATTGAAGGTGTAGGCCCTCGTTACTGCCCTTCCATCGAAGATAAAGTAGTGCGCTTTGCCGACAAAGAACGACATCAATTATTCGTGGAACCAGAAGGTACTGGCACAAACGAAATGTACGTACAAGGTATGAGTACATCTCTTCCTATGGACGTACAATATGCGTTCTTGCGTACTATTCCTGGTCTTGAAAACGTAGAAATCATGCGCCCTGCCTATGCTATCGAATACGATTGCTTGAACCCAACACAATTGACGCCAGCGCTTCAAGTGAAACATATTGAAGGTCTCTACTCTGCTGGTCAAGCGAATGGTACATCTGGTTATGAAGAAGCAGCTGCTCAAGGTTTAATGGCTGGTATTAACGCAGCCTTGTGGATTGAAGGTAAAGAACCTTTCATCCTTGCTCGCTCCGAAGCGTATATCGGTGTTCTCATCGATGATCTCGTAACAAAAGGTACAAACGAACCGTACCGCATGATGACAAGTCGCAGTGAATATCGTCTATTGCTCCGTCAAGACAATGCAGATATGCGCCTTACTGAAAAAGGCCGTGAAATTGGTCTTGTAAAAGACGATCGTTGGGCTAAATTTACAGCTAAGAAAGCTGCTATCGAAGAAGCAATGGATATGTTGCGAAATACACCTGTTAATCCATCTAAGGAAACTCAAGACTTACTTGAAAGTTTAGGCACAGCACCGATTAGAACGGGCATTCACGCCTACGATTTGGTGAAACGTAACGAACTTTCCTATGCTACTGTAGCCGATGCATTTGGTTTGAAACGCTATACACCTGACGTTGAAGAAGCTGTCGATATCTCCATTACGTACGAAGGCTATATCAAAAAACAAATGGACCAAGTCGATAAGGTTCGCAAACTAGAAGAAAAAATTCTTCCTAAAGAATGGGATTATACACAAATTAAGGGTATCTCCCTTGAAGCTCAACAAAAGCTCAATAAAATCCGTCCACACTCCATCGGCCAAGCAAGCCGTATCTCTGGCGTATCCCCTGCGGACGTTTCTGTATTGTTGATTCAACTAGAACAATACAATAGAAGTAAATAAAATATGTGATTACATACAAAAAGCTAGTTAATCTTATGATTAACTAGCTTTTTTAGTAAATGTATGTATATTTATATGAATATTTATAAAACCCTTATTATTCTATCTATAAAATATGTACACTAGAGAAGTACATTAAGTGTACATTCAGAATAGACAAATTAATCTATATATGAAGAGAAATTCATGGTGATAAATTAGAAATAAACTATGAAATTTAGTTGATGAAAAGATGTATAAGGATTTGGAAATTTAACAAAAGGTTGAAAAAGCAGGTTAAAAAGATGGACCGATTTCTCAATTAATTGTTTTAAATGATAATGTAGGTATAACATTTCTCCCCTACCCTATTTTATGTTATGTAGTTTATATATTTTTACTTATAAATGAGAATGATTTGAGAATATGCTATAATATAAAGAAAAATGACTTAAATATTTCGCTTATTTGGTCATTTTATTAGTTTTCGTATATAAACTTATATAAAATAGATTAAAAGCGCCGTATAACGCAAATTTTTGAGTTTTATAGCATCTGAAAATCGAAATACTATTTTGATATCTCATATATTGTTAAATACATAGTTTTGCCTATATGATGTGTCATATGACATGAGTTTTGTTACATATATGTGGATTACTTTTACTATTATATAAATATCAAATAACTTATTAGGAGTACTTATGAAAGAGAAATACGATGTGCCTATCGCACCGGAGTCTGAATTTGTTTCATACATGATGGAGCAAATGACCAAATTCGGTCTGCCTTGTACGGAAGAACAAGCAAAAGACTTTTATGTGTATTACGCGCGCATGATTGAAACAAATAAATATCTCAATCTTACGGGCATCACAGATATGAAAGAGGTTGTAGTTAAGCACATGATCGACTCCCTCTCCTGCTATGATCCAAATATCATTAAATCCGGCATGTCTATCATCGATGTTGGTACAGGCGCTGGTTTCCCTGGCATTCCATTGGCTATCTATGATCGTAGTCTCAAGGTCACTTTGTTTGATTCTTTGAAAAAACGTCTTACCTTCCTTGAATCTGTTATAGATGGCCTTAAATTAACGAACTGTACTACTTTACATGGTCGTGCCGAGGATCTTAGTCATCAAGAATACCGTGAAAGCTTTGATATCGCTACAAGCCGTGCTGTGGCGAGATTACCTATTCTTTTGGAATGGACTGTTCCATACGTAAAAGAAGGTGGCTACGTAATTGCTTTAAAAGGCGCTATATACGAAGAAGAAGTGGGAGAATCTAACAAAGCGCTCAATACATTAAAAGCTAATATTGAAGAAGTACGTACAGTTACTCTGCCAACCTTGGATGATAAACGAGCAATCCTGTACATCAAGAAAACAGGTAAAACACCAAAACAATACCCACGTAAACCAAAAGACATTAAAGACAAGCCATTGGTATAACAAAAAGAGGATGCAAATCACAGATTTGCATCCTCTTTCTTTTCCCTAGCCTATTAAATGATGTCGTTTACAACAAAATTATATATTTCGTTCACTATATAAGTCGGATATAAAGATAAATAGAACACCTTTCCCTAAGGCCGACTTAGTTCACTATGGAGGTCGTGGGAAAGGTGTTCTATGTTAATCTCAGAATGACTTATACGTGGTCGATAATATGTAATGTTGTATCGATATCATTTAAAGGCATAATATGTACGCCTGCAGCGATTTTCTTGATTTCTTCTAGTGTTTCGATAGCGATTTCTGTACCCGCTTCTTTACCGCCCTTTTCTACGCGGTCTAGGATCTCTTGAGTAAGGTTGATCCCAGGCACTTTTTCGTGTAGATATGTAGCCATTTTGAAGCTTTTAAGTGGAATCAAGCCAAGCATAATAGGCACATCAAATTCGGACATTTTATCGATGTAACGTTTTGCTTGTTCTAAATCGTAAATTGGTTGTGTTTGTACGAAGTGCGCACCGTTTTTAATTTTAGCTGCCAATTTTTGACGTTCAATTTCTAAGTCTGGCGCACCAGGATTGCCAGTAGCGCCGATGTAGAAGTTTGTAGGCTCATCTAAATCATTACCTGCCAAGTCCTTACCAGCATTTAATGTTTTAGCGATATTGAGCAAGCCCATACAGTCTACTTCAAATACGGATTGTGCAAATGGGTGGTCCCCATTATCTGGTTTGTCACCAGTAAGGGTTAAGATGTTATTTACGCCCAGTGCTGCAGCGCCTAGTAATTCGGATTGTAAGCCAATGATATTACGGTCGCGGCATGTAAGGTGGAAGATAGTTTCGATGTCTTTATTATGTTGTAACAAATAGGACAAGGAAATTGGGCTCATACGCATCTTGGACATAGGGCTGTCAGCGATGTTAATAGCATCTACTTTTCCTTTTAAACGGGCTGCTTGGTCAAATACCTTTTGAGCAGAACTGCTCTTTGGTGGATCTAATTCAACAGTAATGGTGAATTTCCCTTGTTGATGTTTCTCTCTTAATGTCATCATGTACCTCTTTATTACAAATTATTTCTCTAAAGTTTCAAAGAAATCATTGGCATGGTTAACTGCAGCGATGCCGTCTTTAGCGTAGATATCTGCGCCCGCTTGATCTGCGTATTCTTGAGATACTACGGCACCACCAACCATGACCTTAGTATTAAGGCCTGCAGCGCGGATAGCAGCAACAGTATTATCGATTTGAGGCATTGTTGTAGTCATCAAGGAACAGATACCAACGAGAGCCGCCTTGTTGTCCTTAATAGCTTGAACGATGACTTCTGGATCAACGTCTTTACCAAGGTCAACGATTTTGTAACCATTGTTTTCAAGCAAGGCTGCTACGATATTTTTACCTAAATCGTGGATGTCGCCTTTAACTGTTGCTACAACAACTGTGCCTTTATCTAAACTTTCACTAGCAGGAATGATTTCTTTAATTGTGTTGAAAGCAGCCTGCATTGTTTCAGCAGCAAGCATTACTTGTGGCAGGAATAATTTACCAGAACCGAACTTGTCCCCTACTACGTTCATCGCTTCGGATAAGCCTTTTTTCGTAAGATCCAATGGATCAATGCCATCTGCTAATGCTTTTTTTACAAGATCTATAATGGCTTCTTTTTCACCTTGTTCTACACAAGCACGAATATTTGCTAATGGATCATTGCTGTCGAAAGATTTCTTTTCAGGACCTTTTGGCGCAGCATTGCCAGGAGCACTTGATTCGTCTTCGTAGCCGTATTCTTTGATGAATTGAGCGGAACCTGGATCCCAGCCTAATAATGTAGTACTAGATACAAAAGCTTTTTTAGCTGGATAGTTTAGAGGGTTCATAATTGGTGTTGTTAAACCACAAGCCAAAGCCATTGTTAAGAATTGGCCGTTCAAGTAAGGGCGTTGTGGCATACCGAAGGAGATGTTAGACAAGCCCATTACTGTTGGGAAGCCAAATTTCTCTTTATATAACTGTAATGTACGCAATGTTTGGCGTGCACTATCTTCACCGCTAGCAAGTGTTAACACTAATGGATCAAGTAATAAGTCGTGTGGTTGAAGACCATAGCCATAGGCACGATTTACGATGCTTTCAGCTAAAGCAACGCGGTCTTCTGCTTTTTCAGGTAAGTCGCCACTGCAGATTGGCAAGCAAAGCAAAGCAGCACCATAACGTTTAGCCAATGGCATAACGTGTGTGATGGACTCCTCTTCCCCATTTACGGAGTTGATAAGAGCGCGACCTGGGTAGTTTTTAAGGGCTACTTCCATAGCTGCTGGATCCAATGTATCGATGGATAATGGAGTTTCAACGAGCATGGATAATTCGAAAATCGCACGTTCCATCAATGGAGTTTGGTCCATGCCTGCTACGCCCATGTTTACGTCGAGAATATCGGCACCTGCTTCTACTTGGTCTAACGCATCGCGTTTTACACGGATGAAAGAGCCATCGCGTAATTCTTGAGCAAGCACTTTGCGACCTGTAGGATTGATACGTTCACCGATGATAAGAGGTTTTGTATGATGACCTAATTCCAACAATTTTGTACGGCTCGTAATGATTGTTTTAGGTTCAATATGAGCACGTTCTTTAGGTGTATGTGCTTTTACAGCGTCGGAAATAGATTGGATATGAGCTGGTGTTGTACCACAGCAACCGCCTACATAGCTTGCACCTGCATCTACGATTGGAAGCATTAATGGACCCATTTCTTCTGCTGTAAGTGGGAATACAGTTTGTTTGTTAATTAATTGAGGCATGCCTGCATTTGGTTGGCAGCTAATTGGTAAGTTTGTAACGCTAGCGATTTCCTCGATAAGTGGTGTAATTTGTTCAGGTCCAAGGGAACAGTTGATACCGATGATATCTGCACCCATTGCTTCTACGATAGTAGTTGCAACTGCAGGCGGTGTGCCTGTAATAGTACGGCCGTCTTCACTGAAAGAAAACTGACAGATAATTTGTACATCTTCTTTTGTCTTCCCTGCTGCTTCACGAGCGTCAAGAGATGCTAATAAAGCGGCACGCATTTCTTGTACGTCGATGATAGTTTCAATGATAATGAAATCTACGCCACCTTCAATCAATGCATCTGCTTGTTCGCGATATGTGTCATAAATAGAATCAAAGCTCATATTGCCTAATGGTTGTAAGAAACGACCTGTAGGACCCATAGAACCAGCTACACGGGCGGATGGTTTAACCTCTGCAATAGCTTCTTTTGCTACTTTTACAGCTGCAATATTGATTTCTCTTACGCGATCTTGTAAGTCGTAATCTTCTAACTTAAGTCCACAAGCACCGAATGTATTTGTAGTAATAACATCACTGCCATGTTGTAAGTATTGAGCGTGAATATTCTTTACTACTTCTGGTTTTTCTACGTTAAATAATTCTGGACAATAGCCCTCTTCCAAGCCTGCAGCTTGAAGCATTGTGCCCATAGCACCGTCAAATATATACATAAAAATCTTCCTTTATCATCCTAAATTTTGAATTGTTTCACGTGAAACATTATTCTGTTGGTTGGCCTTTCATGGCGATACCAGAGGCTTCAGCAGTCGTTTTACTACAGCCCTCTTCTCCTTTATTATTAGTGGTTACAGATGCCTTTTCTGGTAATTTACGAGATGCACAATCCTTTTGGGAACAAGATGTGCAACCACGCTTTGTATTGATATCTTCATTAGCTGGCATTAAACCAATGATAGCTGTTACCGACTTACGTGGGAATAATAAATAATTTTCTGTAACTTGTAAGCCAATCATCTCTGTTTTGATGATTTTAGCTAATTGTGGCTGAATTTCTAGTGGCCAGTTACCATAACCAGGGCTAAAGCGCCATGTTGGTTTATAACCTTGCTTTTTAGCGATGGTATTGATAACTTCGTTAACTTGATCAGCTACTTGTTCTACTGCTGTAGTAGCCGCTGCATCAAGCAATAAACCTACAGTGTAATTACCTTGTTTAAAAAGCTGTTCACTGCGAATTTCTACATCTTCACCTACTGTTACGCCTAATACATAGACCTTTGTAGATTTTTCTAAGTGTTTTTCGATGATGGAACCTTCAATTTTAAGCGGTGGATTGCTTAAAATTGTCTTTGTTTCTGCATCATAATCGTATTCTTGATATACACCTTTAGGTGTAGCTAATAACTGAATTTCTTTACATGCTTCGTCCACATATTGTTGCGGAAAATCCTCTGCATGACGAAGTCCTGCGTATCGTTTTACTTCTGCTTTATCGATGGCAGGAAGCATTCCGTTATAAATGGGCATGGAAACGCCTCCTATTCAAAATAAAAAGCTCTGCGTATCCGTAGAGCGTGTATGCTTACTATAATTTATATATTTAGATCATGTAATATAATCAATTTAACTATATTAAAGATAATCAATCTAATTACTATCTAGTTAATAGTATATAGATATGATGAAAGCCTGTCAAAGCATATAGGGCCTGTATTCTCATATAATTTAGTGGTGTGTTGATATAACTTAAAGCTATATCAGAATATATTTTAATCTTAAAAGTTATTATTGTAGTGTTCTAACTATTTTAGGTTGTTACAGTTACTTAATAACTTTACTGTTGTATATTAAATTGTTTCACGTGAAACAATCTAATTATTTTATCTGTAAATTTTGATCAAGATATTAAATTTTATTTTTAGTAGTGATGTTTGATTATTAATTGTAAACTTAATGATAAGTTGTAATAAATTGTAAACTTAATGATGTTTGTAATGAATTGTTTTTCTAAATGATTTATTTTTCCTGACTGAACTATTTTCATTGGCCTAATTTTGATTTTTAATTGATTGTTTTAGATAAATTTTGGATTAAAAATTTTTTGTGTAAATTTGGATGATTGGTATATGTTTATATACCAAAATTATTTTTTCGTAATAAAATTTTTTGTATTAAAACTATATGTTAAGGGAGTAAATTATTGGTATTTATTTTTATTAACCATAAATGTTTCACGTGAAATATTTACGAATATGTTTTAAATCAAAATTTTGCTATGAAGAAGTAAAGGCAATTTGTTTCACGTGAAACAATTAAATTCTTATAGTAACTTTTGAGAAATACAAAATAAGGTTTAAAAATAAGATTTAATCATATTATTTGCTAATATGTAAATGTGTGTATTATTAAATAATGTAGTTAGTGAATAAAATATAGATATTTTTCTGGAATTTGATTTGTAATTACCGTAATTATCGTTGTTTTATGTTATAATTAAAAAGAAATATTTTGAACGAACATGTGAGGTGAATTAAGTGGGCAAAGTGATAGCTATTACTAATCAAAAAGGCGGTGTTGGTAAGACGACGACATCCGTGAATTTGAGTGCTTGTTTGGCTGATGCTGGTAAAAAAGTATTGCTTGTCGATTTAGATCCACAAGGTAATGCTAGCTCTGGTTTAGGTATTGAAAAAGATGATTTAGAACTCTGTGTACACGATGTTCTAATCGATGGTGAACCTATTGCTGATATTGTTCAGCCTACAATGCTTAAAAAGCTATTTGTAGCGCCTGCAACAATTCAATTAGCTGGTGCAGAAGTGGAACTCGTTTCAGTTGTTTCACGTGAAACAATGTTGAAAAAAGCTTTGGCACCAGTACGTGACAAATATGATTTTATCATTATTGACTGTCCGCCATCCCTTGGTTTGCTAACATTAAATGCCTTTACAGCGGCAGATAGTGTACTAATTCCGATTCAAAGTGAATTTTACGCATTAGAAGGGGTTAGTCAATTAGTAAAAACTATAACAATTGTGCAACAAACATCTAATAATAATCTTGAAATTGAAGGTGTTTTGTTAACTATGTTTGATGGTCGTACGAACTTATCTATTCAAGTTGCTGATGAAGTGAAAAAATTCTTTGGCAACAAAGTGTATAAGACTATTATTCCACGTAATGTACGTCTTAGCGAAGCTCCAAGTTATGGTGAACCTATTATCGTATATGATCCAAAATCTAAAGGGGCAGACGTATATACTAAACTAGCTAAAGAAGTGATTAAAGCTTCAAAAGATAAATAGTTTAATAGTTCAATAGATAGCTAATTGTTTAGTTAAATAGATAGATAGTTAGTTGTTTAGTTAAATAGTTAAAATGACTAGACTAATACCTTGGCTATTAAATAAATGAGTGCTATAAATTGATATATAGTCGCATATGTAAGGTGAGAGAGGTTAGTTATGCCTAGAGAAGTAAAAAGTAAAAAAAGTAAATCATCCGGCTTGGGGAAGGGCCTCGAAAATTTAATGAAGGTAGATACGGTAGAGTCTGTATTGCCTGAAAAGGAGATTCACGAATTACCAATCTCCGAGTTAGTTCCTAATGCAGATCAACCTCGTAAAAGTTTTGATGAAGATAGTTTGGCAACATTAGCTGAATCTATTAAAAATCTTGGTATTTTTCAACCAATTGTAGTACGTAAACAAAAGAATAAATACCAAATCGTAGCTGGTGAACGTCGTTACCGTGCTGCTATCATTGCAGGTCTTGAGACTGTACCAGTTATTGTAAAAAAATATAATACAGAAGAGATGACAGAAGTGGCCCTCGTTGAAAATCTACAACGTGAAGGCTTGGATCCTATTGAAGAAGCTTTGGCATACCAAGGTTTAATGGATACGTATAAACAAACTCAAGAAATGATTTCTGCTCGCCTAGGTCGCAGTCGTTCTTATATTGCAAACATGGTTCGTTTGTTAAAATTATGTGATTCTGTACAAAAAGATCTCATCGAAGGTGACTTAACAGTAGGTCAAGCGCGTCCATTGTTGGCATTGCGTAGTGCAGCGCAACAAATTGAAGCTGCTGAACGTATTAAAGAGGGCGAGTTAAGTGCTCGTCAAGCAGAGGCTCTTGTGAAGTCTATGCAAAATAAGACACCTAAAGCGAAGGCTGCTAAGCCGCAAAGTACTGCAGAGGTACGTGCTCTTATGGACCGTTTAAAACTAAGCTTAGGGTCTCCTGTAAATATTAAATTCCGTGCTGGTAAAAAGGTTCAAGGTAAGATTGAAATTGCCTTCTCCTCTGAAGCAGAATTAGAACGTCTTATTGCCTTTATGGATGGTCAAGATAACACAGATAATACTGAAACCGTAGAATTTAGAGTATAATTAATATACTTAAATTCGAATCGAATTATGTGAATTTAGTAATGACAAATAGATAACAATTCTGTATAATATAAATACAATTTACAATCCACGGTGAAAGCGTAGTCTACGGACTGCGCTTTTACTGTATATAAGGTATTTTATTGAGTTATAATAATATTGTAAGATAACTTAGTAGATCATAATACATGTTGTAAGATGATTAACTATATTTTGTAAGATATATAAACGTTAAGTAACAAGGATAGACAATGGAACAAACACCTAAAGCAAACCGCGTTCATATAGGCTTTTTTGGTCGTTGTAACGCTGGTAAGTCTACATTGATTAATATGTTAACAGATCAGCCTGTATCCCTTGTATCTGAGGTGGCAGGAACAACGACAGATCCAGTGAGCAAATCCATGGAGATTTTGCCATTAGGTCCTGTAGTGATTACCGATACAGCTGGTATAGACGATACAACTGAATTAGGTACATTGCGGATGGAGAAAACAGAAGAGGTTGTGAAAAAGATCAATCTTGCTGTTTATGTGCTTCGTACCGATGAAGAACCAACTACTGATGATATGCATTGGTTAGGCCTATTAAAACAAAATAATGTGCCTATTGCATTATTTATAAATGAAATCAATGCAGAAATTGACAAAGGAAATAATAAAGAAAATAATATAGAAAATAAAACAGATGCATCTACTTATGTAGAAACTCATAAGGGATTATCTGAATTAGTTACTGTCATTGGTTCAGCTGATTTTACATCTAAAGCTAAACGTTTAGAATTACTTGATCTCTTGGGTGGGTTAACACCACTTGATGTAGAAGGAGATCAAACTCTATTACAAGGCCTAGTAGAAGAGGGGGATACTATAATTCTTGTATGTCCTATCGACAGTGCAGCACCAAAGGGCCGTCTCATTTTGCCACAAGTACAAACTATTCGTGAAATATTGGATTATAAAGGCTTAGCGTTAGTGTGCCAAACAGAAGAATTACCTGCTATGATTAACTCTCTTAAATATCCACCCAAGATGGTTATCTGTGACTCACAAGCTTTTGATCGCGTCGATGAGTTAACACCTGATACAATTCCGTTGACATCATTCTCTATTTTGATGGCCCGTTTTAAGGGCAAATTACAAGATTTAGTAGCTGGTGTAGAAGCGATTAAGAATTTGAAAGCAGGCTCTAAGGTGCTTATCAGTGAAGGCTGTACACATCGTCGCCAATGTGATGATATTGGTACTGTAAAGATTCCTAATCTTCTTAAAAAGCAAGGTCATACAGGTTTACAGCTAGAATTTACTAGTGGGGGCGCCTTCCCAAAAGATGTATCCCAGTATGATTTAATCATCCATTGTGGTGCTTGTATGCTCACACGCCGCGAGGTGTTACGACGCATTGAATGTGCCGTTGTACAAGGCACACCAATCGTAAATTACGGTGTACTCATAGCGGCTCTACATGGTATACTAGAACGAGCAATAAGCCCATTTATTGACGAAATAAAAGGGTAGGTATAATTAATCTATCGTTACACATATTAAATTAAATTGCATGCAGTCATTTAACTTTCACAATAAGAATGGTATAATTAAGTGTTGGAGTTTGAATGATTGTATAGGAAGGAATATACATGTTCGAATCGATTCAACCGTGGATTGGCATGGCGACCATCGTCCTTGTAATAGCGTTGTTAGTGTATTGTGTAATCTTGCACATTCGCTTAGGGAGCCTTAAAAAGAAATATGATTTCTTTATGCAAGGGGACAATGGTGCGAGCCTAGAACGTAAATTATCTGTAGAGGTTAGCGAAATTCGCGATGCTGCTAAGGGTCTTGAGACTATGATGACCGAACAAGCGGCGATCCGCAATATTCAAAGCAATACGATACAAAAAATTGGCTTTGTTAAATATAATGCCTTTGAAAATATCGGTAATGATTTGTCTTTTGCGCTAACATTACTTGATGGCAACAATAACGGTATCTGTATCTCCAGTATTTACGGTCGTAGCGAATCCCGTATTTTTAGTAAACCTATTGTGAAAGGTAAAAGTCTCGTCAGTCTTTCACAAGAAGAATTAGAGAGTTTGAACGAAGCGTTGGGCGAGCGCACCAATGAGGAAGCGTTAACGAGCGCCATCGTTTCTAAATAAGGAAGGTTTGTATTGAAAGTACCGGCATTTATTTCAAACAAAGTTGAAAGAAATGGTGACAACTGCATATTGACATTAACAACCAAGCAAGCGAAGGTTGCAGCTATTGTAAGCTCTATCATAATTATCGCCGCATTGGTTCTCGGCATTTGGGGCATCGTGCGCCAAGCTGAGGTTGTGCAATTACGTCAACAGACACAATTACAATCTGAACAGCTAAAATTATTACAACAAAAGACAGATGTTTTAGATAAGAAAATTCAAAATTTAAATCAAATTAGCGAAGAAAACAAGCAAATGCTGAAGGGCGCTGAATCTGGCACACCATCTCAAGGTGGCGGGGACGGTAGCGACCCAAAGCAGCCAGCCGCTGATGAAAGCGAAGTAAAGACGCTAACAGCGGCACAACTATCAGCTCGTCTGTCCAAAATGGACAAGGACGCACAAAAATTGCTAGTTAGCTTCTATACAATGCGTAATATCCTTCGTGATGGTGGGGCGCAAGACCTTATGGCTATGCAATCCATTAACTTCTCAGCTGGCTCTGGTGGTGTTACGAATAACACCACACCTAGTATCTGGCCGAGCAAGGGCGTTATTACCTCTCCATTTGGTAGCCGTGTGGACCCTGTAACGGGCGCTATCGGTGCATTCCACGAAGGGGTAGATATTGCGGATGACTATGGTACACCAATTGTGGCGACTGCTGCGGGTGTTGTAACCTTTGCAGGTTATACAGAAGGCGGTTATGGTAACCTCGTTGAAATCGACCATGGCAATGGCTTCGTAACGCGTTATGGCCATAATAGTGCTGTACTTGTAACTGTAGGTATGAGCGTAAAACAAGGTCAAACAATTGCCTTGATGGGTAGTACTGGTAAAAGTACAGGTGCTCACGTTCACTACGAGGTACGACTCAATGGATCTCCTACAGATCCTATGATCTTCTTACCAATTAGTAACTAAAATAAAATATAATTCATAGGACAAAGAACTTGTTATGCGTGCAAATGCACTAATAACAAGTTCTTTTTCTTTATTTTTGCATATATATATTGTAAAATAAAAGTATATGAACGGAGGTATATCTATGAAGGCCTATGTACAAGTTTATACCGGCGAAGGCAAGGGCAAAACGACCGCTGCTATCGGTCTAGCTATCCGTGCCATCGGTGCTGGCAAGAAAGTCCTCTTTTTGCAATTTATGAAATCTAAAGTATATAGTGAACATACTATTTTACCTACCTTACAGAATTTAACCTTAGAAACCGTGGGTAAGCCATTCTTTATCATCAAAGAAGGGATGAAAAGCAAGGATGAACTCGCTAAATGGGGCGATGAAGTCGTTGTCTTTGAATCTGGTAATCCGCCAAAAGACTATGTAGCACTCATCGAAAAAGGCTACGAACGTGCACTGGCTGCTATCAGCAGTGGAGAGTACGATCTTGTCGTTCTTGATGAATACAACATGGCGCTCTTCTTTGAACTCATTACATGGGATAAAACAAAGGCTTTGCTCGATGCTCGTCATCCGGAAACGGAACTCGTATTCACAGGCCGTGGGGCTCCTCAAGAATTAATCGACGAGGCAGACCTTGTAACGGAAATGAAAGAGGTTAAACATTACTACCTTCAAGGCGTAATGGCTCGAAAAGGTATTGAAAACTAATCATAGGTACACCTAAGGAGGTGATGTGGTTGAGTACAGTGGCTATTGTGGCCCTCGTTATTGTGGCCATCATTGCAGCACTCATCTTGATTATCCTACTGACACCAATCACATATAGCATCGAAGTTGACGGACGCTCGCCATATCGAGGCGAGGTGCGTGTCAAATGGCTGTGGCGTGTATTTTCACTGCATCTAGCGTATTTGCAGGACAAACCATTTTTTAAGGAATTATATATTTTGGGCATGCTCAAGATTGGTCCTGTGAAAGACTATGAAGAATGGCTTGAAAATCGTGTAGACGAAGAATACCAAAAAGTTGTGGACGAAGACGATGATATGTCACAAGCAGAGGCCTTTGCTAAGGCGATGCAAGGGGGCGGACAAGGTCCTTCTGCAAGCTCTAGTGGCACTAGCTTTGAAGATTTGAAGAGCTCTCAACGTTCTGACGCTACCTTTGGTGATGAAGAATCACCAGGGGCTGGTAGATCTGAAAATCCAAATGAACGCATTGAACGTCCTGAACAAGTTTCTAAGGATATGGATGCACAGGCTCGAGCTGATCGGTATGACTCCATTCAGCAAGATCCAACATCCCATATTAAAAGCGATGACGAAACAGTGAGCCGCGTTACTTTCAACAGTGACGGTTCTATTAAGGAAAAGGTATTTACGAAGGTGAAAGACCTCAAAACGACGGTGAAACATCGTTTTGAAAAGCCAGATCCAAATGATCCGGTGGCATCATTCAAGTCTAAAATTCCTACATTCTGGTTCATGAAACATGTAACAAATACAGAATTATGGCACCAGCTATTTCTTGTTTCGAAGCGATGCTATGACCACTCTAAACCACGTGATGTGGCTATAGAAGGTCGATTTGGTATCGGTGACCCATATCGTATGGGGATTATCGCATCTATGCTGTACAGCATTTGGCCTGAGCAAGCTGAGAACATCGAGCTCGATTATGTAAATTGGGCCGGTGAAGGTAGTGGTCATATTAAAGGGCGCATCATTTTAGCTGTCATGGCTTGGCATGGTACAAGATTCTTGCTATCTAAACCAATGCGTTTCCTATTGGGTGAAAGCGCTCGCGTCTTCTGGATTAAACGGAAGGAAGCTAAGCAGTTAGAAAAGCTGAAAGCCGAACAAGGTCAAACAGCGTAAGGATATATTAAGTCAACTAAGTAAATGAGCTGTATTAAGATAATATATAAGGTCTACAAATAATGTATATGTCATATAGAAGTAAATACATAGTATAAAAACCTAAGTATTGAACGTACAGCAATGATACTTTCACAAAAAGCGGAGGTACTGTGATGGAAAACAGTAATGTAAAAGAGAATTTGGAAGTCCTATTCGAGAAATTCAAAAATATGATTAAGGTGGAAACTGTAGTAGGCGAAGCTGTGCAAATCGGTGATACTACACTTGTTCCATTCGTAGACGTAACATTTGGTTTTGGTACTGGTACAAACCACAACACGGCTAATAAAAACCACGAATGTGGCGGCGGTGGCGGCGGTGCCAAAATGGAACCAAGCGCTATCCTCGTTATTAAAGGCGAACGCATTGAGTTGTTCAACATTAAAGGCAACCCTTACAGCAGCAGCTTCGATCGTCTTATCGGTTTGGTGCCTGACCTCGTGTCCAAATTGAAATCCGATAAATACATTTATTTGAACGATGAACAATAATTCGACGTCGAATTATAAATAATAGGTGAAAGCCGTAATACCCACATGTGTGCTCTGAATATGTCCGTAGCGACTGTAATTTTAGCTTCAGGGTATGCTTGTGGGTATTATTTTAACTTCTATAGACTTTCATAAGCATTTCATAGGGCTTTATTATCCTATGTAACAGAGTCTTGTGAAAGTTAGCGAGATTTGTTATAGTAAAAATAGTACACTATTGGATTGTATAGTGACACTTTTAATCGAGGAGGATTTCAGATGAAATTATCTAAAAAATTGACTACCTTAGCTATCGTTGGTGCTATGTCTGCTACTGCTGCAGTAGCAAGTGCTGCTAACATTGGCTTAGTAAATATGAGCCAAGTAGTAAATAGCTACCCTGGCTATGGTGCATTAGATATGAAAATGCAACAAGTAGACGCTCAATACCGTCCACAAATTGAGAAAAAAGTACAAGAAATTGAAAAAATTCAAGATCAAACTCAAGCAGAAGCTGAGTTCAATAAATCCGTAGCTCCATTGCTTCAAAAAGAAAATGATGAAATCAACAAAATTGCTCAACCTATGATGCAAGCAATTCACAATGCAGTTGAAACTATTCGTGTTGAGAAAAAAATGGATGTAGTATTGGATGATCCATACACAATCCGTGCGGCTGACGCTAACAGCAAAATCGAAAATATTACTAACGAAGTAATTAGCCGTCTTAAAAAATAATACGACTAAACATGACCCCTTATCTAATCTCGGATAAGGGGTTTTTGATTTAAAGGACTTTTATCGTAAGATAGAGAAATATATTAACAGAAGTAGTCTGTATAGAGATAACATATGGTAAATTAAATTTATATCGTCACGTAAAGTAAGGAAAGAGACTTGTCAGTTTTATATCCCATAGTTATTGCTAGTTAGTTATTTCTTGTGACAATGTGTAAACTGTTGTAGAAAGGATTTATTATGAAAGATAGTATTGTGAATGAAGTTATGGAAATGGTTGATACATTTCTTAGCTTGGTTACGATTGATTTAAAGGATGAGCTTGATAGAGAGTTAGCGGCAGCATATATTTTTGGAATGTTAAATGGGACGGCTCAAAAGGAGTCCCTTACACCAGAGGACGTCCAAGACTTGATGTTTAATATTGGTATTGATAAACTTACTTATTCAGAGGAAGTAGCTTATCAAATGACGCAATTCGTAATTGATGCGACAGATGAGGAGTTTCACCCAACAGTAAATGCAATTATTCATAGAGGTTTAGATGGTTATTTTTTATATTCAGACCGTCAGTTTGATGAGCTTTCAGAAGATTTTAATGAAGTTGTTCAAGTGGTAAAAGGAGAGCTATAATAGGGAATTAATATATTTTAAGTATTATATAGGTTAATATATTATAAGTATTATATAGGTGTTTTCTTTAAAATAGATTAGCTTATTTCAACTAAGGAGTGAGATCTAATGAAAGATTTTAAAGCATTAGCCACAGAGCGGTATTCAGTACGAAAATTTGATACGAAGCCCGTTGAGCAAGAGAAGTTAGATATCTTGTTAGAGGCAGTGAGATTAGCACCTACGGCTCATAATTATCAGCCGCAACGCTTACTCGTGTTGAATACCGCAGATAGTCTTAATAAACTAAAAGACTGCACGAATGGACACTTCAATGCGCCGCTGGCGATTATTGTTTGCTATGATAATACAGTGAGTTGGAAACGGGAATACGATGATGCGGATATGGGCGTTGTAGATGCTAGTATTGTAGGTTCTCATCTCATGTTTACTGTGGCGGATATAGGTCTAGGAACAACTTGGATTGCTCATTTTGATCCTTCCAAAGTACGGGAGGCTTATGCATTGCCAGATCATATCATTCCTGTAGCGATATTCCCAATTGGTTATCCTCATCACGATTGTGTACCTGCGCCAGGCCATACAAAACGCTTTGATATAAGTACTTTTACAATCTATAATTCCTTTTAAGTGATGCGGCATTGTTTTAGTGCCCTAATCATTTATATCCTAAGCATTTATATAATGTATTATTAAGAATAGAGTATGTTAGAGAGAGAATATGTTAAAAAATTTAGTAAAAAAAATCTTTGGATCACAAGAAGTGGTGTCTACAGGTGCTGAGACATCAAATGTTTTATCTTTATATACACTACAACATGCTGAGCATTTTAAATGTTTCTCATCAACTGACGAATCAGAGATGTTTATTGATTTAAATTCCGTACGAAGTGTGGAGCATAATCCTCCAAACTATACCTTGCTATTTAATATATATCTTGTTGAGTATAAAAAGAAACATACTATTGAGTGGGTTGTTACGGCAGACTATGATTATGAGTATTCTGTTAGTTCGATTGTGAAAAAGGAAAATCTAAAAGATTATTCTCGTGAGCAGGCTAAACCAATTATTATTAAACATAAAGAACAAGAATCTGGTATAAAAGGGATTGCTCGAGCGACTAAGTATTATGATTTTGATGGTAACTTAGAAACAGATCTTAAGGCTATGAATGTGAATGTTAAGCATGAAGGTGCCTTTGAGTATGGCGACCCATTTTATACAGCGGCGCACTATGCATTTGATAGGGCGTATCATGTGTTCTTCTAGTTGAAAGATACCGATTAGATAATACATAGATTAGATAGTACATAGTTTAGATAATACATATAAAAAGGACAGTTGATCAACTCAACTGTCCTTTAGTGTTTTATTCAGGTTTATGGATAAGGTTTACTACGAATTCGCTGTCTTCAACGAGTGTTGCTTGGATGTAGTTGTCGCCGTTGAATTCCAATACTTGGCCTGGTACAAGTACGTGTTCTTCAGTTTCGTTAAGGAACACTTGTACTTTACCTTTTACTACTGTAAAGATTACGTTTGCTTCTGGGTGATTGTGTTTTTCAACTTGTTCACCAGCTTTGCCGCCTTTTTTAACGATTACATAGTTAGGACCTTGGAATAATAAACCTAATTCTTGATTAACTGTGCCTGCCATAATAGACCTCCTAATTCTAGCTTTTTATGTTTTGAAAGCTGACGCTATCACTTAATTAAATTAATTTGTGTAATTACCTTATGCTTATATTATAAATGATATTACTTATCAATGCTGTGCCTATAGCTACAGTTTTGTAAAAATATATAGAAAATTTCAGACATGAAAAAACGAACGTAAAATTTTACGTTCGTTTTTACGCTCGTTTTCGTTCATTTATAGTTCTTAAACAAACGAACGGTTATGTATTTATTACTTATTTTTTCTTGATTGTATATAAACGTGTGCCGTTTTCTTCAGTCGTTACAAGTTCAAAGTTAGGATCTACCGCTTTTACAAAAGCTTCGAACCATGTTTGGTAAGCTACAGCCATGAATTTAGGGTCAACGCCCGCTGTACGCCAGTAGCCTACTTGTAATCTGTGGTCACCCACCCATGTGAACTCATCTGGGCTTTCAGAAACCACTTGGTCACCGCCATCACAAGGCATGCCATTTACGTAGAAGTTTTGCAACGCATTGTAAATCGCTGGAGCTGTGTGTTCTTCAAGGTTGTCTTGAGCCACAACGCCACATGCTTGGCCTTGTACTGCGAATGCATCGAGAATTGCTGTTACTACGTGTACAGCTTCGTCGCCGGAGTTAGTATCAAGCAAATCTCTAATGAAAGCTGCTTCGCGAACAGATGCGATGTTGATTTGGTTAGCCAACCAACCATGGATATTGCCGTGGTCGATGATGTTTTCCAGTGGAATGCTTGGATTGATTGGTTCTCCGTATGTATCTACAGAGATAGAGTGTAATTCCTCTGCCAAATCATCAACAACCTTAGTTGTTTTCTCTAAAATCAAGTTTTCACGCTCAACGAGCAATTGAATTTTACGATATAACCAGTAATGGATGTGACCTAAGAATGCGGACATATTAAGCTCCTTTTCGTGCTGTTTCTAATTTTTGAACTAAATCGTATACGTTAACACCGTGAATTTCTGCAGCTTGCCATAATGGCTCCGCTGTAGAAGATGGGCAACCAAGGCAACCCATACCGATGCTTTGTAACACAGGCACGACATTTGGATATGTATCTACGATATCACGAATGATTGTGTCTGGTGTAATAGGGGCACCTTCTTCGAGGCGTGGTGCTTCTGGTTCAGGGTCGTTGCCATGACCAGGTAAGAACACAGCTGGTTCATCGGATTTGCTTTCAGCTGGAGCACCTTCAAGGTCGCCCAATACAGCTGCTTTGAAAGCCTCTAAACCAATGCGGTCGATGAATTCGCCCATGCGCTCGATTTGTGCATTTTCTTTATAGTATGCAATGATACGATCTACTAATGCAAGAGCTTCTTTTTCAGTTGCTACCTCTGCGATGAGGTCGCCAATGCGTGGATGAGCACCGCCGCTACCGCCAGCGTAAACATTCCAGCCCTCTACCGTACCGATAATACCAACATCTTTCATGCGGCTTTCAGTACAAGAGTTAATACAACCGGCCACGCCGATTTTCATTTTACTTGGCATTTCTTGAGATAAATATTTGCGTTCAAGTTGCATACCTAGATGTACGCTGTCTTGTTTAGCACGTTTACAGAATGTAGTGCCAGGGCAAATTTTTACGCTGCGCACGCGGTTAGAAACCATGTATGCTGGCTCCATGCCGAGCATTTCCCAAGCTTTATCTACGTCTTCTGCTTTCAAATTCGTAATCATAATGCGTTGGCTGCCAGTCAATTTAAGAACGGCGCCGAACTCATTGGCTACGTCGATATATTTTTGTAATTGTTCTGGTTGAATGAAACCTGCAGGAATGCGAGGTGTAATTGCATAACGGCGTTGGCCGTTTTTAATGCGTTGTAAGTTTGCTGCAATTTGTGCCATGTTAAATCCTTTCTCGAGCCCTCTCTGCGGAGAATAGTGGCTAAAACTACTTAGTTAATCTATATGATTATTTATTTGTAATTTTTACACGCCATTGGGTTTTGTGAAAGCTTCGCACGTATACGAACAGCGTGATGAGATCAACTAGGCGATGCCTCATCAAAACCCGGCGTAACGATCAGTACGGGTATTAAATACTGACCTGATGTTCCTAGTATAAACTATTTTAACACGTAATAATGTAACCTAAGCTACAAAAATGAAAAATTTCAATATTAATTATTAATAGCATACATGATTTTTGATACTACATAGTGTTATTAAATTTACCAAATTGGTAAATTATATATTTACATTTATATTTGAAGAGGTATAATAGAATTAACCTAATAGGTAAATTATTATAAATGGCCATTTATATTGTATCAACCATTCACTATGATTTGAGAGAGTCGGTGACATATTGGATATACGATATAAGAATAATAAGATACGTAAGGTATGTACAGAAGCCAGATTGGCACGAAGAAAATATGGGCTTTCCATGGCGGATTTATTAGAGGTAAGACTTAAGCAACTTATAGTAGCAACATCAATAGATTGGTTAGTTAAAAAACGAATTGGTCGTTGTCATCCTCTATATGGGGACCGATTAGGACAATATGCTATGGACTTAATACACCCATATCGTTTAATTTTTACTCAATATGATAATACTGTAGATATTGTAGAAATCCAAGAAATTGTAGACTATCATTGATAAGGAGTGTAAGTAGTATGAAAATTTATAGAAGTAAAACCTTTACAGCAGTCCCACCAGGGATGACTATTAAAGAAGTACTAGAAGATCATCATATGACTCAAAAAGAATTGGCTGTACGTTTAGGATTAAGTGAAAAACATATTAGTAAACTAATTAATGGGGAAGTGCCACTGACTCAAGATGTGGCGATACGTTTAGAACGTGTTTTAGATATTGAGGCTAGTTTTTGGAATGGTCTAGAAGCTGCATATAGAGAAGCTATCTTAAAAGTCGAGTACGAAAACTCCATTGATGAAGAAATCAACTTTGCCAAACCTTTTGGTTATGCCAAACTCGCTCGGTTAGGTATCGTGCCAGAAACAAAAAAGGCAGCTGAGCAGGTCAATAATTTACAAAAGTTTTTTGAGGTAGCTTCTTTAAAACATGTGGCTGATGAAATGATTATGCCCTTAGTATATGAAAATATTAAGGATATGGATCCTCATAAAAAGAGTGCGATTTATACATTGGTACAAATCACGAAAGGGAGGGCGCGCTTTGTAGAGGTAAATCCCTACGATGCAGAGTTACTAGAAAAATTTATACCAAAAATTAAGGATCTATCTAGTGAACCTTTAATCGGTGTGAAAGAGCCGCTCAAGGACATGTTAGCAGCATGTGGTGTGATTATTGTGTATTTGCCAATTATTGATAACATAACCTCCACATGTATTACATATTCCAAAGGAAACTCCATTGTTCTTGGTATACCAACGGAGGATTCGGATGCTTTTTGGACGTTATTAGATGAGGCGCTACATAATTTGTTAGAACGAGATTATCCACGTAGTAATCGCAAATACCGTAATAATGACCCTGTAACTGTGGTGAATTATTAATTCATTTTGTGAATATTTAAGGTGTTACTTCCTAGGCCTTTTTAGGTGTTACTTCTTAGGCTTTTCTTAGGTCTTTCATCATGCAAGTTGTAAGGACTTTCAAAGTAGAATCAGTAAGGACTTTAAAAGTACAATCCGTAAGACTCTCATCCTGTAACAAAATAGCGTATAATAGAAACATAGAATATTCTTGATATAGGAGTGCCAATGAAAGTCCTTTACGATACAATTTTAAAAGCAAAATATACAGGTCGTCCGAACCGTTTTGTGGTGACCTTAGATTTAAATGGTGAAAGCGTGCTCGCTCATTTGCCGAATCCTGGTCGCATGTGGGAGCTCTTGTTCACCGGTGTAACGATGTACATCGTGCCGCATGATAAGCCTGATGCAAAGACAAAATACCGCGTTGTAGGCATCGAGCGCGATGGCGTAGTGATTATGCTTGATACAAACTACAGCAATGATGTAGCGCAGCATTTGATTGAAAATAAACTCATCCCTGGTTGGGAGGAGTGGCGCGTTGTAAGGCGGGAGTATACGGTTAAACTACATGGCACATCATCACGTTTTGACTTGCTCCTCACCAATGATAAAGGTGATGAGTTCTTGCTAGAGGTTAAGTCTTGTACGCTATTCTCCAAGACTGGTGCGATGTTCCCTGATGCTATTACAGAACGAGGGCGCAAGCATTTATTACATTTGAAAGAATTGCAAAAGGAAGGGTACCACACCGGTGTTTTATTCCTCGTACAATGGGATAGGGCGCAGTGGTTCTTGCCAGACTACCATACAGATTTGGAGTTTGCTAAAACCTTTAAAGAGGTCGCAACTTCTTTAGACTGGAAAGCCGTTGGTGTGGCGTGGGATGAGACTTTTACCATGCCCACTGTAACCCATGAATGTTCCTATCCCAGTAGCATTCTCGACACAGAGGCTCACGATAGCGGCGTATACGTGATGGTCATGCATCTGGACCACGATTTAGACCTTGAGATTGGATCTAAAGGGATGATGCATTTCAAGGCGGGGTACTATATGTACGTAGGCTCTGCGAAGGCGAATTTAACGAAACGCATTGAGCGCCATAAACGAAAACGGAAGAAAATGCACTGGCATCTAGATTACTTCCGCGGACACTGTGAAATGATAGCAGGCCTGCCGATTCGCACTAGCCTAGATGATGCGGAATGCGCTCTCGCTGATGCGGTCCGTGGCGTTGCTGAATGGGACGTACCTAAATTTGGATCCTCCGATTGCGACTGTAAAAGCCACCTATTTGGGATGACGGAAAATCCTATTCATAACAAATTGTTTATGGATGTAATAGAAGACTTCCGTATGAATAAACTAGATGCGTTAGTTAAGTGATTGTTGTTGGGGCCCCGTCATATAGTAGTTTACTGGTTAAAAAAGTTAGACACTTATTCCTTCGCTCCATAGTGACCTAAGTCGCTCATTCATAAGTGTCTAACTTTTTTATAACCCTATATGTTAAGCGGTCCCAACAACAAAAGCCCTTTTCCTTTCGCATGGGGCAGGGCCCCTAATTGGGAGAAGCGGATAAAACAAAAGCTAAGTATTTGATCTCATTTAGATTTATGGCAAAAAATGATTGGAAAGAAACCATGCTAACAGGCATTGTCAGTACTGGTACAGATACTTCCACTGTGGAACGAGACTTTGTTAAGGTCTTGGACCATATGATATACCATGCAGCTCATTAAATAAGAAGCAGGAATAGCTTATAAGTATGAAATAAAATGAGATATAAATATAGAGGGGAATTATATGACATCTTTAGAAAATGCGATTACAGGAAATGTTATTGTATATCAAGCAGAGAATGAATCTGTTTCTACGAATGTACTATTCAAAGATGAAACATTTTGGATGACACAAAAAGATATATCAAAACTATTTGATGTTAATCCACAGGCTATATCCAAGCATTTAAATAATATTTATTCTGACGGCGAATTAGAAAAGCTAGGAACTTGTTCCAAAATGGAACAAGTTCAAATAGAAGGAACTCGTACTGTTAAACGGGTAATAGATTTTTATAATCTTGATGCTATCATTGCCGTAGGATATCGAGTAAATAGTAAAAAGGCAACACAATTTCGAATTTGGGCGACAGGAGTTTTACGGGAATATATTATCAAAGGTTTTGCTCTTGATGATGTTATGCTAAAGAATGGACGTTCATTTGGACAAGATTATTTTAAAGAATTGCTACGAAGAGTCCGCTCAATTCGCGCTAGTGAACGACGTATATATCAACAAGTGACAGATATATTTGCTGCATGTGCAATCGATTATGATGCACAATCACCTATTACTAGAGAATTTTTTGGAACGATACAGAATAAGTTTCATTATGCTATTACTGGTCAAACTGCTGCAGAAATCATTCATAGTCATGCAGATGCTACAAAGGATCATATGGGATTGACTACGTGGGAATCTGGACCGGAAGGGCGGATTTATAAGAAGGATGTAATTGTAGCAAAAAATTATTTATCTGTTGAAGAGATTGAACAACTTGAGGGAATGGTATCCTCATTTTTTGATTATATAGAACGTATTATTGAACGACGTGAAACATTTACTATGAAAGCGTTTATTGAAAGTGTAGATAAGTTTTTAGACTTTAATGAGTATCAAATTCTAACAAACAAAGGACTTATTTCTATGACACAAGCACAGAAGAAAGCTGTTAGTGAATATAAAACGTTTAATACACAACAGAAAGTAATTTCTGATTTTGATAAGTTTGTGAAAGAACATAGTTAATAATAAAGGGTTTATAGCCTTTATCCCCTAAAAATGCTATAATATTATGATGTATTATAATCAGTGTTAGTAAAATGAGGTGAGATTGTGGCAGACCAACAATGGTCCCATGGGAATATTCATCCCGTTCAGATTGATAAAGAAATGAAGAACGCCTATATCGATTATGCGATGTCCGTAATCGTAATGCGTGCTCTTCCAGATGTGCGCGATGGCTTGAAACCAGTACATCGTCGTATTTTATACGCGATGCACGAAACAGGCATGACGCCAAATAAACCATACAAGAAATCCGCTCGTATCGTCGGTGACGTACTCGGTAAATATCATCCACATGGTGATAGCTCCGTTTACGATGCAACGGTTCGTTTAGCGCAAGATTTCAATACGCGCTACCTCTTGGTAGACGGCCACGGTAACTTTGGTTCCATCGACGGCGATAGTGCCGCTGCGATGCGTTATACCGAAGTACGTATGGCGAGAATTACGCAAGAAATGCTCGCTGATATCGACAAGGAAACTGTTGATTTCATGCCGAACTATGATGAAAGCTTGCAAGAACCTACCGTATTGCCAGCGAAGATCCCAAATCTTCTCATCAATGGTTCCAGCGGTATCGCCGTAGGGATGGCGACAAATATTCCGCCGCACAACCTTAACGAGGTATGTAATGGCCTTACAATGCTCATCGATAACCCAGATGTAACTGTGGACGAATTGATGACGCAAATCAAAGGTCCAGACTTCCCGACTGGGGCGCTCATTTTGGGCAGGGAAGGCATTAAAAAAGCATACTCCACAGGTCGTGGCAGCGTAAAAATGCGCGCTCGTGCAACCATTGAAGAAATGGCAAAGGGCAAGCATAAAATCGTAGTGACTGAGATTCCATACCAAGTTAACAAGGCTCGCGTTATTGAAACGATTGCAAACTTGAGCCGCGACAAGGTTATTGATGGCATCACAGCACTTCGCGACGAATCTGACCGTCAAGGTATGCGCATCGTTATCGAATTGCGCGCTGACGTGCAACCAGATATCGTTCTTAACAAATTATATAAACACACTCAACTTCAAGAATCTTTTGGCGTGATTATGTTGGCCCTCGTAGATGGTCATCCTCGCGTATTGAATTTGAAAGAAGTATTGGGTTACTACTTAGATCATCGTCTCAATGTAATCGTACGCCGTACTCAATTCGAGCTTAACAAAGCCGAAGCGCGTGCACACATCTTGGAAGGCTTGTTGATTGCCCTCGACCACATCGATGAAGTTATCGCTACAATCCGCAGTTCTCAAACTGACGAAATCGCACGTAACGCATTGATGCAAAAATTCGGGCTTTCAGAAAAACAAGCAGTAGCCATCCTCGACATGCGTTTACGCCGTTTAACAGGCTTGGAACGCGAGAAAATCGAAGACGAATACAAGGAATTGTTGGCATTGATCGAAGATTTGAAAGCTATCTTGGCTAGCGAAGCGCGTCAACGTCAAATCATCAAAGACGAACTGGAAGATATGAAGAAGAAATACGGCGACCCTCGTCGTTCTGAAATCACCATCGATACGTCCGACCTTGATGTAGAGGACCTCATCGCTGACGAAGAGATGGTTATTACCTTGACTAAACAAGGTTATATCAAACGGATGAACGCGAACGTATATCGCAACCAACATAAAGGTGGCGCTGGCGTTATCGGCATGAAGACGAAGGAAGACGACTATGTAACGCAAATTATGCATGTTCGCACGCATAATACATTGCTATTCTTCACGTCCACAGGCCGTACATATCGCCTCAAAGCGTACGAAGTGCCAGAAGCAGGTTCCCGTAATTCTCGCGGCACTGCTATGGTTAACGTATTACCACTAGCTGTAGGCGAATCCGTTACGACTATGATCGACCTTGAACGTGTTCAAGAAGATGTAAACTTATTCATGGTAACTGAGTTTGGCGTTGTTAAACGTACAGCTATCGAAGAATACCGCAACATTCGTCGTTCTGGTCTCAACGCTATCAACCTCGATGAAGGGGATCATTTGATTTCCGTTAACATAACGAATGGTAATCAAGACATCTTGATTGGTACTAAATTGGGTATCGCTATTCGCTTCAGCGAAAATGATGTTCGTCTCATGAAACGTGCGGCTCATGGCGTGCGCGGCATTAAACTCAATGCAGGCGACGTGGTTGTAGGTGCTGGTGTTCTTAATGCTGATGAAAGCGAAGCACAAGTGTTTACTATTTCCGAAGAAGGTTTTGGTAAACGCAATGATGCGGAAGCTTATACATTGCAAAAACGCGGCGGTAAAGGCTCTAAGAACTTCAAGATTACGAACAAAACAGGTGACGTAGTTGCCGTTGAAGTTGTTCATAATGATGATGAAGTAATGCTTATCTCTGAACAAGGCAAGATCATCCGCTTCAACATGAATGATATTGCTGTTAAAAAAGGCAAAGCTATTTCTGGTGTGAAAACACAAAACCTCGACGAAGGTGATAAAGTAGCTAGCATTGCTGTTATTCCAGGTTCTGAAATCGAAGAAGATGTAACTGAAGAATAATAAGCCGAAGAACATTAAGCTCATAAGTTCATAAGCTAACGAGCTAAACAAGCTATAAGCTAATGAGCTAGAGCATACTATAAGTCATATAATTATGTAATTAAGATACAAATATGTAAGTAACTATGGGCGGCCATCTTAGATGGTCGTCTCTAGCGTTAAGGAGTTAGAAATGAAAAAATGGTTAGCTGCTATGTTTGCAGCAGGGGTTTTCTTTGTAGGTGGCTTTGGTCAAGCGAGTGCCGCTGATTGGTACTATATCGATGCTGACGCTGACGATGCAGCATGGTTTATCGACAACTCTTCTGTATATAAAACAGATGATGCGGCTACAGTACTTGTTAAAATTAACAATGTAGAAGGCTTCACATACATCTACACAGTACGTATCGATCGTAAAGAAAAAACATGGACAGAACTTGATACAACAGTATACAGCGCTGCAGGCGTAGCGTTATTGTCCAGCAAAGACGCACAAAAACCTACAAAAATTGAAGATGATACCATGGGCGCGGAAGTTATGCAGGCCCTATGGGGTAAATAATCCAACAATTTAATAGAAGCTGATATTCGCTCTGTCTATTTAGATATTCAGAACGTATGAGGAGCCCCGAACTATCCTGAAAGCCTCCATAGTGAACTAAGTCGTTTTCAGAATAGTTCGGGGCTTTCTGTTTTCTTACAAATCTTACAGGGCGAATATCAGCCTTCAAATCTATTGGATTATTTAAAGCGCATAGGGTCCTCGCTAGACGTTCCTAGAGGAATAAGCTAAGTCGTTTTCATAGAAGTGTTAGGCCTTTTTATTTCTAATTTACGCTAATCTTAGAATGGGCATCTCTATTACAATACGATTATTTAATTCCATAGAGGCCTCGCTAGACGTTCCTTAAGAGTTCTATATAATTTATTCATTTAATAGAGTTTTTATTAGTAATATGCAATTATGGTGTTATAATGAAGGCGTAGGGAATTTATGTATGTAGATTGCATAGTTATTTAATTTTACAGTCAGGAGAGAACGGTTATGAAAAAATGGTTTGCTTGTTTAGCAGTAGCCGGTTTGTTATTTAGCGCTGGTGTGGGCGTGTCTCATGCTGAAAGTTGGTATGCGCTTGATACGGATCAAAATGGTCGTACTGGTTATATCGACAATGATTCTGTTGATAAAAATGATGCGCGCGCTACATTGCGTTTGAAGATCGTAGATCCTAATGGAGATCACTCCATTTATACAATGACATTCAATCGTGCTGATAAAACAGTGCAGCTTATTGATGTTACAACATATAATCCACAAGGCTATATGATTGGATCTGAAACATTAGCAAATACAAAAGTACAAATACAAGAAGGAAGTAACCTAGATCACGTGTATCACTTGATTTGGTAAATTTCCTCTTTAGTTTTAGAAAACGGGATATATCTCTACGTCCTCCAAAGCGAGCTAAGTCGTCCTACGAGATATATCCCGTTTTCTTCTAATCTTAATGAGAAAATTTACGATATCTGCGTTCGGGGAATAGCGAGCTAAGTCGTCCTACGAGATATATTCACCCGTTTTCTCATTTCCTGATGAGGAAATTTATCCAAAACGGCGTTTCGGGAGAAAGTGACCTAAGTCGGTCTCAAAGAGATAGAACCCTTTCTGTACGTATGATTAAATTTACTCAAAACTTCGCAGGAAAATAAAATTATTCCCTTATTTTATGGTATAATTTAAGGGAATAATTTTATTTGTAAGGGATTAGCCGTGATTGGAGGTGTGTGTATGCGTCGTTTTGAGTATGATTGGATTCAGTCTTTGTCGTGGGATATGGATATCTTAAGTCTTATTGCAGGGATTTACCGAGCGAATGGCAAGGAGGAGGTTTTGCTTTCTCAGAGTCCTGCGGTATTGGAGTCTCTTGTGGAGTTGGCAAAGGTGCAGAGTACAGAGGCTTCGAATGCAATTGAAGGGATTGTGACGACGAGTACACGCCTTCGTCAGTTGGTGGCGGATAAGACGACGCCTCGTAATCGGGATGAGCAGGAGATCATGGGGTATCGTGATGCTTTAAATGTTATCCATGAAAGTTATGACTCCATATCCTTGTGTCGCAATCATATTTTGCAGTTGCACAAGATTTTGTATAATTACCAGTTCAATACCCGTGGTGGTCAGTTAAAGAGTGTACAGAACTATATTAGTGCTACCTATCCCGATGGACGGACAGAGGTGTTATTTACTCCTCTAGCGCCCTATGAGACAGCGGAGGCTCTTGACCAGATTTGTGCGGAATATAATCGCGTTGTTGGCAATGGTGAGATGGAGCCTCTCTTGGCGATTCCTATATTTATTCACGATTTCTTGTGCATTCACCCATTTAACGATGGCAATGGTCGCATGAGTCGATTGTTGACGACATTGTTGTTATATCGAAGTGGTTTTATGGTTGGTAAATATGTGTCTTTAGAGGCTAAGATTGCAGCCAATAAGGATATGTATTATGCGGCTTTACGTGAGTTTAGTGATGATTGGTATAGTGAAAGCTCTTGTCCTACGGCTTTTATTCGGTATTGGTTACAGATGGTATTGGCTGCGTATCATGACTTTGAAGACCGCAGTTCTTTATTGGTAAATAGCGGTTCTGCGATACATCAGGTGAAAACTGCTATCGATAATCATTTAGGGGCTTTCACCAAGCAACATATTCGAGAATGGTGTCCAAACCTCAGTGATAGTGCTATTGAGGGTGCAATGCGTACACTTGTGAAAAATGGTAGTATCTATCGCAAAGGTGGAGGCCGTTCTACCTATTATGTGAAGTCTTAATAATTGAGCACGTTTGTCTTTCATAAAATATTTAGTTTCATCGAATATACTAGTTTTCGTATTCTTGTATTTAAATCGAGAGGTAAACATATGAAAAAAACATTGGCAGCTGTTTTGGCAGCAGGCGCTTTATTGATTGGTGGTATCGGTAGTGTTGATGCAGCAAATTGGTATACTGTTGGTACTGATAGCAATGGCATCACTTGGTCCATCGATAACGATTCTGTTAAAAAAGATGACAAAAAAGCAACTTTGGACATCAAAGCTATGGATTACGAAGGTTACCATTACATCGTAACTGAAGAGTTCAATCACAAAAAACGCGAAGTAAAAGACGTTAAGGTTACTCTTTACAATCCAAAAGGCGAAGTAGTAAAACAAGAACAACCTAACAAATCTACTCGTAAGGTTGAACAAGGTACTCCTGCATACGCTGTATACACACTTATCTGGGGTGACAAATAATCTGATCCTCCGAGGGTTATGATTTTTGGTGAAAGCCTACATACGCACGTTCTCATTTGAGGGTGTGCGTTTTTTATTTACCTTTAATTCCCTAAAATTTGGTGAATTATTTATCCATTCGTGGTACAATGGGAACAATATTGCGCATTTTTGCACAAAAGTGTGACATTTCTACATAGTATAAACTTTCACTATAGCGTATACTAAAGGTAAGATGTGGAAGTACGCCTTGAGCACGGTGCTCTATAGTTTGGCTTATTTCTCCAAAAGGTTTGCTAGTTTTAGTTTGTTAGAGGAGGTCCTCATGTCTCAATACGAATTTATCGATAAACGCGTGCCGATTGCGCTCGACAATCCATCCATTTATCACGACATTTCTAAGTGTAAAAACTGTACGTTATGCCGTCGCGCTTGTGCGGACGTAATGAGCGTACTCGACTACTACGATCTCGATGCAAATGGCGACGTGCCTGTATGTATCCACTGTGGTCAATGTGCGGCTGCATGTCCATTCGACTCCATGCATGCTAAATCCGAGCTTGAAAAGGTGAAAGCAGCTCTTGCAGATCCTGAAAAAGTCGTGGTTATTCAAACAGCTCCAGCTGTTCGTGTAGCTATCGGCGAAGGCTTCGGTTACGAACCAGGTACATTCCTTGAAGGTAAAATGGTTGGTGCATTGCGTGCATTAGGTGCAGACTATGTAGTAGACACTAACTTTGGTGCGGACTTAACTATCATGGAAGAAGCATCTGAGCTTGTAGAACGCCTTAAAAATGGTGGTCAAATTCCTCAGTTCACAAGCTGCTGCCCAGCGTGGGTGCGCTTTGCGGAAATCTACTTCCCTGAATTGATTCCTAATTTGTCTTCCACACGTTCTTGTATCGCTATGGAAGCAGCTATGATTAAAACATATTTTGCTGAGAAAAAAGGCATTAATCCTAGCAATATCGTATCCGTATCTGTAAACCCTTGTACGGCTAAAAAAGCAGAAACAAAACGGGAAGAAGAAAATGCAGCGGCTCGTTACCATAATGATGAATCTCTTGGTATGGATACAGATATTTCCATCACCACACGTGAGTTCATCCGTTGGATTCAAGAGGAAAACCTTGACTTCAATGCTATTGAAGAATCCCAATTCGATGACTTAATCGGTATGGAAACTGGGGCCTCCATCATCTTCGGTAATACTGGTGGTGTTATGGAAGCAGCTATGCGTACAGCGTACAAGCTTATCACTGATAAAGAGCCACCTCCATATGCTTTGACACACCTCGAAGACGTTCGTGGTATGGAAGGCGTTAAAGAGGCCACTGTTCAATTAGGTGATGATGTAACCTTGTCTGTTGCGGTAGTGCATGGCGGTAAAAACACACGTGACTTCCTTAATGCCTTGAAAGACAGCGATAAACACTATGACTTCATCGAAGTTATGGCTTGCCCAGGTGGCTGTATTGGTGGCGGCGGTCAACCGCGCACTAAATTGCCTCAAGCTGTGAAAACTAAGGAAGCTCGTATTGGCGGTCTTTACGAAGCTGATGCGAACTACAAATGGGTTGCTTCCTATGAAAACCCAGAAATCCAAGCCTTATACAAAGACTTCTTAGGTGAACCATTGGGCCATAAGGCACATGAACTTTTGCATACACATTACACAGACCGTAGCGCGGTTCTTGGTGATCGCAAAGACGTAACACCTGAAACATGCCCAACATCCCCTAAATATAAGGGCTAATCGTATTACCATGTAGCTAATTCGGTCAGTACGAGTCGGTTCGAATGTAATCTGCCGATACGTACATCTATACATTGGCGTGATTAGACTGGTATATGGGTAACTAACTGAACATACATAAATCCTACGGGTCATGAGTGACTTGATACTTGTGTAGATATTGACTACTGAGTGTCAACTTACATGCGATTCGTAGGATTTTTATATTTATCCTTCTTATAGTTTTGTATATGTTATATGTATGGATCTCATAAGGCACTAGATTGTGACTGTATGTACTATCATAATAATTTCATATCAATGGATTGTTTTGTATAGTAATTGTTACTGTTACTGTCACTTTATAACTTTATTATGATAAATTAGTATAGAAAATCAGCTTTTATATGAGGAAAAGATGAATTATATAGTGTATAATATATAGATAAGTAATGTGTAAGAGAGTTCAGCAAGGAGTTTTGTGGAGAGATGAACTTGTTTTTACGGCGTGCCTTATGTGGCATGGCCTTGATAGTCGCCGCCATCGGTACTGCGGGATGCCAACATGAGAGTCAGGCAGAGCAGGAAGAGGTACGAACTGTATCGTATCGGGCTGTCATGCAATCAGACAAACCTGTCCCTGAGAAGGTGAACACCTGGCTTGGGGCTATGTCCCAAGAGGACAAGATAGGCCAGCTGATGATGATTAGCCTTCACGGCAGCACGGTAGGACAGTCCCAAAAGGACGTCATCAGGAAATACCGTGTGAGCGGCGTTATGCTAACTAATGAAAATCTACATAATAAAAATCAAGTGAAAGCTTTCACCAGCGATATCATGCAAACGGCCACAACGGCGAGTATGGTAACGCCATACATCGGCATCAATCGGGATAAGGTGTTGAGTACGAATGAAAGCTTCTTGCGCTTGCCAGAGCCAAATCGTTGGGGGCAACTACCGATGGAACGGATCATCAATTTAGTGACTCGATCGGCCATTGAAATGCGCGATATGGGCTTTAACCTCATTGTGGGACCGAATGCGAACCTAGGGGTGCCGAATGTGTCCTATACATCTGACCCTACGTGGGCAGGGTATATGGATCTCGCCATGGCGGAGCGTTATCAAATCAACCACATGTGGTTTGGCTATAACTACTTCCCAACAGTGAGCCTTGGTGATGCATCCTTTGAGACCGCTAACGATGCGAAGGCCTATTTGAACAACAACGATGTGTCCGTATTTAAACGCCTCATTACACAGACGACAGCGAATACGTACATGCTCGTCATAAGCCATGTGCAAATCCCTGCCATCGATAATGAACACCTAGCGAGTAACTCGAAAGCAATCATAACGGACTGGCTACGACACGAGCTAGGCTATAACGGCGTGGTTATGACCGACCGTGTCGATGTAGGAGCCTTGCAAGCAAACCAAAAGATAGGGGACTTTGCAGTTAACTCCATCGTAGCAGGCAGTGACCTCGTTCTTCTTGATGCGGATACGGGGCACATCGATGAAGTCCATCGCGCACTTACGCAAGCAGTGGCGAATGGAACCATTTCAAATGACCGACTCAATGATGCGGTTAAGCATATTTTGCTCATGAAGATGCAAACTCAAATACAATAATAAAGAAATAACTACAACAATAAAGAAACAACTATAACAATAAAGAAACGACTCTATAAATATCCTTATTACATACGAGTCATATGACGTGCTATACCTTATGGTAGGCACGTCTTTTTATATGTGTTGATTATGTAAAAAGATTATATACGGAATATTGTATGTTGGCGTGACGAGGATAGATCTATAAGAATGCAGTAAATATAAGGGATTTTACAATCGAATGAGTAAAAAGTAAACCATTAAATAAGTATATTTTATGCGTAAAAAAATTAACATAATAAAAAGTCATGTTAATAATATGAAAATAAGTTTATATTTGTTTTAAATTTATGATATAATAATCTCCATAGAATGTTGGAGGTGAGAGTATATGAATTTTGTGGGACGTGCTGAGATTATTGAGAGTATCCAGTCCCGTATTGCGATGAATCAAATGAGTTTGTGTGTTGTTTACGGTCCGCATCGCAGTGGCAAATCTTATGTGGCTTCCCAGCTTGTACGACGTCATAAGGCGTTATACTTGGCAGGTCGCATGGCTAATGAAGCAATCCATGTAGCCGATATGAATCGAGCTCTTGAGGCACGTTTTGTTCCTACTGATGAGCAGGACAAATTCGAACCGATCACTAACTTGCAAGAGGCTTTTGAGGGTCTATTTGAGAGCAGTGTGAAAACGCCTCAGACTGTGGTGATTGATGATTACCCTTCCTTGGTGGAGGCTGTGCCTCAGTTTCCCATATATTTGCGTGATTTGTTAGATACCTATAAAGAAAAGAGCCAGTTGAACATCATTTTGATGGCCAATGGTTTAGAACAGCTCGATGGTCGCATCATTGGTGAGCGTAGCTTAATAGGCCCTTATGTATCAGAATACTTCGAGGTGAAACCATTCTCCTTGGTTGATATGAAATCCTTGGGCCTTCACTATGCTAAGGATGACTTGCGTACTGTATTCGCCGTAACAGGCGGTTTGCCTGCGTATGTACATTACTTTGATAATGGTGAAAGCATCGATACGAATATCATTAATTTGTTCTTCTCTGTATCGGGTGCCCTATTTGAAGAAACACAACATATCTTACACAGAGATATGAAAAATATAACGGGTGCTAACGCTATCCTGTCTGGCCTTGCTACCCTTGAAAGACCATACTACGTGGAGCTTTTACAAGCTAGCCAAATTAAAAGCGGCACCTTTACATCTCGTTTAAATGACCTCATGGCGATGGGTCTCGTAGGTCGTATCCAAGCCAATAGTCGTGGCCCTGCGAAATACGCAGACTACCACTTTACCAATAGTATGTTCCATTTCTGGTACCGCTATGTGTATAAATACTGGGGTGAAATCGTGCGTGGCAATGGTGCAGACGTGTACCAAACCTATGTAAAACCACAACTGAAAGACTTTGTGGAAGCTTCCTGTATTGCAATCTAATCAGATACATTAAACATAAGATTACTTGTACAATTACTGGCAATACCAGAATACATTACTCCTAATGTGTATGTATTAGTAATCTGAACTTACGTACTATTACCCAATGGTAGTACTCACTCTTCTAAAAAAGACACCACACTTCCTCTGTGGTGTCTTTTGTGTTGTTTATTTATTTTCAGCAATTACCTATTAATGTGTATAGTATGGTATTTCAGAGATAGAAATTAATACTAGATTACAATAGAATATGATGGAATTCTAAGGAATTGCTAATTTGTCAAAATCCCCTTTTCACGCTATTGTGTAGATAAGCGCTATGCCATGGCAGGAAAGGGGATTTATGTTATACACAAACGAAGAACCGTTAGTACAACGAACCTGTATTAAAACTGCAAGCTTACAATCGGAGAAATTAGTTACTAGAAAATCAGTATCTGAAAAAGCACAATCTAAAAAAGGACAATCTAAAAAAGCACAATCTGAGGAGCTATCACCTGCGGAAAAAACTTCTAACGAAGTACTTTCTAAGGAACTAAAGTACAAGGTGCCAGAGGAGTTGAAATTACAGACCCTCATTTGTGGGCATCAGGTATTAACATCCTTATCAGATAAGAGCCTTGTGTCTATTTGTCAAAATCCCAATATGCGGATTCAGACAGTTGGGTACCAGCCGTGGTCCGTTGACGAACTGCGCCATGATGCGGCTCAAATTGAACTCTGTCGTAGGTATCGACCACTCATATTGCATTATACGAATCGCACAGGCAATCGTGAGTTTCGTGAAGATTTAGAGAGTTATCTGTGGGCTATACTTTTAGAATCCATTTATAGCTTTGACCTGAAAGGTTCCGTGCCGTTTCCAGGCTTTGTAAAAGCTGGTGTTAGATATGGTTACATGCGGTATTGGAAGCGAGAGCGTCTGCGTAATCATCGGGAGATTCATATACCAGACCGCATCACCGATGATGGAGAGGTCACGATTGGTATGGATATCTTCTCGTCTGGAGAAAATATAGCGGACATGATTATGACTGCCGATGAAGAACAACGACTACGTGCTCGTCTTGTATGGGCTCTAGGCAGATTATCTCAAGACCAACAAGACCTATTGCGTCGTGTATACGGTGAATGTAAAAGTCTCGTATCCGTTAGTGAAGAATTGAACTGCAGTCGCCAAGCTATTCAACGGCGTCATGAACGAGCCATTCGGAAGCTGCGTAGATACTTGACTACAGATTTTAATAAGATACAAGTACATTAGACCAACTTTTAAGTCTATAAAACTAGGTTAATCTAGAATGTATGGAATACATTAGCTTTAAGGATAGTTAGTATAATATCCATGTGTTAATCTAATTTAATTTCTTATTTATATTCTTGATTTTGCATAATTACATTAATCGCGATTAATAGATATACATAAAATATGCAATTCTCAATTTAAATGAGAAAATAATGACACATATAGGTATATATTAATGTTACAAGATCATAAAGTCTTTAATTTTATATAAATTTCTATAGTTTTATGTATATATTTACAAATTATACAGTGTGATATACAATTAAATCAACAGCAGATTAAAGCATGCAAATCTGCTTTCACAGAACACGTGTTCATTGTATTGTTGAAAGGAATGTTCCTAATTAGAGTGGAGAGAATTCCTATGATAACACATGATGAATTAACAGATATGATGGCCGCTCGGCTATCTAAGGGAGAGGATTTGGATTTGATCTATACGAATCCAAAGAACCACATTGTTTGTTTTATTCCTACTTATGAGCCTGGTGGTGACAGTACGAAGTGCTATTTCGTAGATGGCCGTGAAGAACTGGTCTGTCTGCCGATGCGCACCATTACGCGGGAGCTGGCGCTACAGGAAGGGTTGAGGCCCAATTACATTATGACCAGCGACGGTCGGCGTAGTAGCTATACATCGCCTAAGACCTATGGTCCGCATCTAACCTTTGCCCATATCAAATGTCGGCGCCCTATTGGCAAAGACGTGGTGTACGGCCTATTTAATGTGGCTATACCCTATGAATATATCGTTACGGAAGGTCCGGAACCTGATACGAGCTATATTCATGTGGGGAACTTCGCACCGATTTTGGTGTACCAATCCCCGCGTCACGTTAAACACAAACTGAACGAAGCCATGCTAGAACACTGCAACTACGTGCGCAAAATGCTAGCCCGCATCAAACTCAGCCAAAACCCACAAGTCGTGGCCGAACTATTTATCGCCTGGAGAGACCTAACAAGATAACACGTTAGGGGAAGAGAAGAATAAGTAGGGGGAGATGAAGTAATAGGGGAGAGAAAAAGGAGGAGAGCTATAGGGAGAAAAATATAATAGAGAAGACAAAAAATAAGGTGATCATAAATAAATAATACGCCTCAAACACTTAAATATATTCCAAAAAGAACCACCCCTGATAGGGGTGGTTCTTTTGTAGTTATCAATCTTAAAATCTATTATTATCCTGTTAATTAATAGCTATTCATTAATTATCTATGCATATTTAATGATTATTAAAGGTATTTATAATGAATTAATTGAATTTTGACATCAAAAAACCGATAATATAATTAATAATGAAAAAAATGTGAAGGTGTTTTGTAGTTGTTTGTAGTCAGGGGTTTTTAGTGTGGGCTTTTTTAGATTTAGAAGATCGATAAAGATTGCACCAGGAATTAAAATTAACCTTAATAAGAAAAGTACTAGCCTTACTATTGGTCGTAGAGGAATTCATACGACAATAAATGGATCCGGCGTTCGGAATACTATAGGGCTTCCAGGTAGTGGTCTTTCCTATACCTCATATCAAAAGTTTGATAATAATTCAGTTAATACAGGAATTCCTTATATACGTGTCTGTCCTAATTGTGGGCATAATATGAGAAAAGCTTGGATAAACTGTCCTAAATGTAGTTTTAATTTATTATCTTTATATAGTAAAACAGAAGCTAATATATCTGAAAACTCTAATGGAGAAGATGTAAAACAAAGCAATATGGATTTAAACACTGCAGAAAATCCTAGTAAAACTGAGACTGGATGTGGTTGTTTAATCATTATTTTTGTAGTTTTTGTTATTTATAGGCTTTTAAGTTGATTATATATTCATAGTTATAAAAAGTGAGGGTTATTATGAAAAAGTCTAAAAAAGCGTGGTTAACATTTGTCACTGTTAGTTCTTGGGTATTAGCGCAATTGGGGTTGCCTACTGCTGCACAAGCTTGGGCACCTTATTCCGATGATTTGCAAACTCTTGATCGTAATGGTGCAGTCAATCTTAATAAGTTTAAAGGAACTACGTTTAAGTCGAAAGATAGTTTACCCCAAAAACAAATATTTGATAGTATTGATGGTATTTTTTCTAATGATTTAGTGGAAATGGCACATTATAGTCATAGATCTCATTCTTCCCATAGATCTCATTATTCTCACTACTCTAGTTCTTATGGTCGTGGAGGATATTCTGGTGGATATTCGAGTGGTTCCTCAAGTTCTTCAGATGAAGGCTATGTTGCACCTGCACAACCTACAGATGTTCTCCCAATTGCAGATATACAAAAACAACTTAATGATTTAGGGTATTCTGTTGGAATTGTAGATGGTCAAAAAGGGCCTAATACTGTTCAAGCTATTAAGAATTTCCAAATAGAATATGGGTTACCTGTATCTGGTATTGTGGATTGGCAAACAGAGGCATATTTAAATAGTACTAATATTAATATTGTTCGGGCTGGATTACAACGACATGGTTATAAGTTCTCATCTGGTAGTGGTCGTACACAAGATGTTGTTGCAGCTATATATGATTTCCAAGCTAGACATGGATTACCACAAAATGGTCGTATATATTTAAAAATGAAACAAGCCTTGGGTGTTTAGTATGGCAAATTATTTTATTAGAAAAGAAAATGATTTCATTTATTTTGTTGAATTGAAGAAAGAGTTTTATGAACCTAAAGCTGTTATGTATGCAGCGAATATGTTTACAGATCAGTGCCATATTAAAGTTGATGAAGTAGACTTTGATACTGTTGGTGTTTGGTTTAAGTTAAAATTAGAGGCTGATAAAGACAAGTTGGAAAAGTTAATAGGTGACTTTTGTAATGAAGCATTAAAAAAGCAGGTTCAAATTGACTTAGATGATAGATTCGGTAAACTTAGAGAGATTATTTATCATAAAGCTTTTGATAAAGCAGGAGGGATAGACTAGTGTCAGCACTTCCTGAATTACATTATTTGCCATTTGGATTTACAGAGTTATCAAATGGGATAATGGTCTTAGTTAATCAAGGTGGAGAACATTTATTTATAAATTGTGATGACTTCAATCATATATTAGATAACGATATTGATAGAGAATCAGACTTTTATTTTGCGTTAAAGGATAAACAGTTTTTAGCAGATGATCACGACCTTGAGATTCAACTTGATGTATTAGCTAACCAATTAAAAAGCAGAAAAGCATATTTAGATGATTTTACATCATTACATATGATTGTTGTAACAGCACGGTGTAATTTTAACTGTCGATACTGTCATGCTAGTAGTGCAAATGAAAAAGAGCACGATTTAGATTTAGACTGGTCTACTGCAAAGTATATTGTGAATAAGATTTTTGAATCTCCATCCCCAATTATTAAAATAGAGTTTCAAGGCGGTGAACCCCTATTAAATTGGTCTATAATTAAAGATATTGTAGAATATGCAGAGATAGTAAACCGGATTGCTAAGAGACGATTAGAATTTGTTATTTGTACTAATTTAACACTGGTTACTAAAGATATTTTAGAATATTGTAAAAGTCATAAGATTGCAATCTCGACATCTCTTGATGGAAATCAGGAGATACAAAACTATAATCGTAAGCCACGAGGTCCTATTGATGGGTATAAGGTGTTTGAAGAAAAATTAGCTCTGACTAGGTCTTTTCTAGGTCAAGATGGTGCATCACCATTGTTAACTGTTAGTAAGACTAATTTAAATAGTTTGCCTCTTGTTGTTGATGAATATATTAAACATGATTTTCATGGAATTTTTATTCGTGCTTTAAATCCTTATGGTAACGCTGTAGATAATGTAAATACATTAGGCTATTCAACAGAAGAGTTTCTCAAAGCTTATAAGAATGTTTTGAACTATATTATTCAAAAAAATATAGAAGGGTATCATTTTATTGAGTATTATGCAGCATTATTATTACAACGTATTTTGACACCTTTTAGTACTGGATTTGTCGATTTGCAATCTCCGTGTGGCAATATCATAAGTGGTGTTATTTACGATTATAATGGCTATGTTTATGCCTCGGACGAAGGGCGCATGTTAGCACGACGAGGAGACAAACGGTTCTGTTTAGGTCATGTGAAAGCTAATACTTGGAATGAGCTCTTTAAAGGTGATATTGCTAAAGAGGTTGTTAAAGCATCCTGTGTTGAATGTTTACCTGAATGCGCAACCTGTGCATATCAATTGTACTGTGGTGCAGATCCTGTACGATATTATGCGGAAAATGGGACTCTTGAAGGGCATCGGCCAAGTAGTAGTTTCTGTCAAAAAACTAAAGGTGCTTTAGACTATATTTTCTACTTACTAAGTTTAAACGATGATAGAATTAATAAAGTCTTTTGGTCGTGGATTAATTATTGAGGTTGATAATGTTAAGTACAAAAATTGAAGGCATTAATATCGAACAACCCTATATAGGTAAAGTGTATATAGAAAATGATTTGATTATTTGTAAGAATAGTCAGCTTACAGTAACACTTTCACCAAATGACTTTCTTAATTATGAATCAGGCGATATTGTCTCTATTATGCCAGATGGGATTGTTTCTGTTTTATATCGTACTAGTTGGCAAGATTTAACACTTTTTATTACAAATCAATGTAATAGTGCTTGTATTATGTGTCCTCAAGTCTGTGATAATTCTGGTCATTTTCTAGATATGAATTTACAAATACTTGAATTAAGACCCGAGAATGTAAAGCATATAGGTATTACTGGTGGAGAACCTACTGTTTTTCCTGATGTAGTTGTTGAGTTGCTAGAACAGGTCCATAATATTTATCCAGATACTCCAGTCTCTTTTTTAACTAATGGTCGTGCATTTAAAAATATGAAATTAGTTGAAAGAATTACGAGCATTGGTCATTTTAAATTACTTTTTTGTATTCCTTTGTATGCAGCAAATTATGATCAGCATGACTATATTGTTGGTAGTAATGGCGCATTTGTAGATACGATTAAAGGGATTTTTAATTTATATAGAATGCGGCAGTTAGTAGAGATTAGAACAGTTTTATTCAGTAAAACTATGGGTAATATTAAGCTACTAGCTGATTATATAGCTAGGAACTTACCATTTGTACGACATGTTGCTATTATGGGCATGGAATATAGTGGATATGCAGCGAAAAATAGCGAGGAATTTTGGATCGATCCTTTTGATTATAAAGATACACTTGATTCTGCGGTATTATCATTACATAGACGAGGTATGATGACATCAATTTATAACATACCTTTATGTTTGCTGACAGAACGTGTACGATTTTTAGCAAGAGATAGTATCTCTGCTTGGAAAAAGACATATCCTGTTAGTTGCAATACTTGTAGTGTAAAAGAACAATGCTGTGGTATTTTTGAAACATCTATCAATATAAGTGAGCATATTATGCCTTTGTAAAGATATAAGTATTGAAGTTTTGTTAAATTAGGTGAAGTTTATGAAAATTAAATCAATTTTTGTTTTAACTTAGTTATGCAAAATATTTAAGACATAAAAGTAAGGAACCTACTTAGTTAATGTAAGTAGGTTCCTTACTTTTATGTAGTTTTGAGTGTAGTATACAGTTTTATTTGTATGTATTATAGACTTTAAATTTTAAAAACGATATGAGTTCATTATAACTACACGTATAATAGCTTAAATATAAACCGTATGAGAATAAAATTATTGTTTTAATTAAGAGGAGATTTAGTAGTGGATTGGATTGTTGGACATCTCGAATCAATAATTGGTATGTTAGTTACAGGGATAGTTAGTATATTCGCCATGTATAAAGCTAATAACCAGAATTATCAGTTAGCTTTTTATCAAAAGGTAATCGACAAAAGATTAAAGGCCTATGAATTGGTTGAAGAACTATTAGAGAAGCTTGATATCTTTGATGCAACGACAGAACAAATGTACTATATCTCTAATCCTATATTAATAAGAGATTTAATACCTTACTTTTCTTCTGTAATGAAAATGAGAATATGGTTGAGTAAGGGAATATTTGATTATCTTAATTTATTAAATTCATTACTAGTCAGCTATTTATATTATATAAATGGAAATAAAAAGGATAAGCTGATAATATTTTTAGAGGATTTTAAGGAATTAATAAAGCCGTTAGATTCTAAATTTGAGAAGGCTTTTAGCAAGGCTGATAATGATGAGACTATACGACTTTTAGTTCAGCATCTTTTTTTATTATCAATTCAACAATTACAATTGTCGTTGATAGAGGACTATAGTAATCTTCATAAAGCTCCTAAGTTTTTTAAGTGTCAAAGAAAAGCATATTTAAAGAATGATCATAGAGAATTAAAAATAAAACTGAACAATGAAGAAAACTATAAGAATTAGGTATTTAGAATGAACGTAAAGAATATCGAGAATACTGATTATGAGCTTTAGACCAATCTAATATATTTATTTACCGCTTAGAATTGATTCTAGGCGGTATTTTATTTTAGGTGAAAGAATAAATTAAGATATTTATTTTATAACTATTTACCGCTTGTTTTAGATGAAAAAAATATGAAAAAGTACTATAATTAATTTATTATACTCGTATTTTTATTAGTTGTGTGAGGAGTTATTCATGAAATATTGGGAGTTCCCGGGTGGATTTGGTCTTACACCTACCGGGTCTAATGGTGCAGGGATAGAAACATTCTTAGATAATATTCCTATGTCATTAACTCGTGAGGTTTTACAAAACTCTATTGATGCTCATCAAAAAGGTCTTGATGCGCCTGTTCGTGTTGAGTTTAAATTTGAAACGATTCAGGCAAAAGAAATTTTAGGTGAAAATGAATTAATAAATGATATTTTGCCTAAAGCTGAACGTTTTTGGAAAGAGAAGAATAATGCAGATACATTGCATTATTTAGAGACCTTTAAGTCGGTATTAACTAGTGAGACTATCGATATGCTAGTTATTAGTGACTATAATACAACAGGTTTAAATAATAAGAATTTCGCTTCCCTTATTGAAGGTGATGCGTATTCTGAAAAAAACGATGAAACATCTGCAGGGAGTAAAGGTATTGGTAAGGCAGCACCATTTGCTGCATCCAATTTGCGTACAGTCTTTTATAATAGTAAGTCTACTAATGATGGAAATAAATTTGCAGGCGTTATCAATTTTGTATCTTATCGTGATGATGAGAAAGTCTCTTTTGATGGATCTACGGCTAGTTATATTACACAATCACGAGGACGTTTGTCTAATGATATCGAGGTACCAGTGAGATTTACGCAGAATCGACAAGAGTATGGTACAGACTTGTTTGTAATGGGTTTAAAGAAGATAGAGAATTGGAAGGAAAAAATTATTTTAGCGGTCCTCAATAATTTTCTTGTAGCTCTTCAGAATAATAAACTTGAAGTTATTGTTGGTGATGAAAAAATTAATCAACTGACATTATCAGACTATTTGAAGTCTATTAAAGAGACCTTAAAAATTGGTGAATATAATCTTTCTACGGATGAAAGAAATACTTTCTACAATACGTACTCTTATTATTTAGCGCTTTCATCTGAGCATAAAAAAATCTTTACTATTCCTGAAGAATGGATAGAAGAGTATTCATTCATAGAAGATACTGATAATGCCAATTTATATTTAGTGTTAGATGAAGAACATCCTACAAGACGAGTTCTTCAAACTAGACGAAGTGGTATGACTATATTTGAAAGAAATCGTATTAATGGGTCCATTCCATTCTCAGGTGTTTTCTATGCTACAGGTCATAAATTAAACGTTTTCTTGAAAAAGTTAGAAAATGTTAATCATGATAATTGGAGTACAGATCGAGAAGATGATAGTAATCGAAAAAAATCGGAGCAATTCTTAAAGGCCTTATATCATTGGTATAAAGCAAAAGTTGAAGAATGTTTTGGTGGTGAAGATGGAGAAGCTATTAAAGCTTTTGGCTTAAATGATTTGCTGCCTATGATGGCACCTAAAGATGGGGATGCCGATAAGACTGAAGATAGTGGTATTACTTCACGAGTTAGTAATGTTGCAATTAAAGAGAAAGCCTCTAAGCCGAGTGTCACTGATGAGGATTCAGAGTCTAAAACATTAGACCGTATTATGACTGAAATTGAGTTAGGAGATGGTGATTCTACAGGTTCCGGTAGCGAACGTAAAGGTGAAGGTGGAGGAAATTCTTCTGATAACCAATATGGTCATGGTGAGGATGAGCCAGGCGAACAAGGTGAAGTGGATGGTGGAGATTCTAGTGTAAGTGTTAAATTTACTGAAGTAAATAATCCAGATTATTTAAAGATGAAGATTATTGATGTAGATTCTGACAATGGAATGTACCGATTAATTGGTATTACGACTAAACGTAAGAATCGCTTAGGTTTTTCCTTCCAATCTATTGGTGAGAATGGAGTTGCCTATAATAAGACTATAAAAGAAGTAAGCTCAAATAGTGGAAATCTAGTTAAATTACATGGTTCTAAAAAGTTTAGTGTAGAAGACTTAGAAATCAATAAACGATTTGTTATAGATTTTACTATCGAAGATCGTATGCGTGTGAAGATGAAAGGGGTTACATATGAACTTAAAGGCTGATTTATTTCCATATCCTGTTTTAACCCCTGAGTTAGATGATTATCTCGATAATAATAGTTTTGATGCTCAAATTAATGTGAACCCTGAAAGTTCGGGTGTTATTTCTGTTGCCGCTAGTTTTAAACTTGATAATCAAGGCTTAAAAAAATTGGTGGACTCTGGTAATGCTCGTTATGCACTTCATGTGGAAGGTGTAGCTAGTAGTTATCGTAAATTATGGATTAATAATGAGGATCAAACTTTCATAAGAAATACTATATTTGAAGAGGATATTCGTAAAAAGCTACAAATCAATGCTATGGTTATTGCTAATGCGGATATTGATAACTATTCAAATATTAACTTCAATGATCTATATTATGATGAAGACTATGCGGTTACAAATTTAAAAAAAGGTGATATTTTAGCTTTTTTACCTACTAAAGAAGTTGTAATAGATCTTGAGTCTGGTCGTAGTGGAACTGAGTCTATATTCACTGTAGCACCTCATAACGAGCCATATATGAATGTAGAGCTGAGCGGAGATACTATTGTTTTAAATCTTCCTACAGAGGTATTTTCTATATATAAACATTGTGGAAATAGCATTCAATCTAAAGAATATTTTATTTCACTCTTCTTTATTCCTGCATTAACCTTTGTGTTATCAGAAATTAAGAATAAGAATGTATCAGAAGATTTGGATTGGTATCAATCTATAGATGCCCTATTAACGCAAGAAAGAATTAATCTAAATAATGAAAGTACATTAGCTATAGCTCAGCGGTTGTTGAATTGTCCGTTGATCAAAAGTGTGCATGATAAGTTTGCTGGAGACGAAGTAAATGACTAGATATATTAAATATGTAACGGATGAATTTCTAAAAGAGTTTAAAAATGAATTCCTTGTAAAGTATGCGCACCTTTATAAAAGTAATGATATAGATAAATTAAAAGCTATTTTTTCTGATCCTAATCATGTTATAGAGACAAGTATCGAGTACGAGTATGAACCATTGGAGGTTGAACCTAAGGAATATGATGCGGACATTGTAAGACGTAATATTAGACGTGTATGGGAAAGCCTTAAGGTATTAACTCCAGTTCAAGCTGAAATGGAGAAAATTTGGGTTGCATTAGCCCATACAGATTATCTCGATTATCAGATTGGAATTTTTAATAGCCAAATTGTTAATCCTGATAAGAAAAAGCGTGAAGAATCTAGTTTGAAGTCACGTACTATTTTTGTTAATGGTGCAAAACGATCTTTAGCTATACATAATCTTGCGATTTTATGGTGGTTGGCATATTACTTTAGAGATGATCAAAATATAGAGGCTCCATATCATTTAATAGACTTTTTTGTGTCTACTCCATATCGTGGTAATGCGGTAGCTCTTTTATCTAGTAATATTATTTCTAATAAAGAAATTGCATTAGGTATTTTGGAAGCCGTAAAAGTTCTTGTAGAAGAAAAGGGTATGGTGGTAAACCGGTACTCTTATTCTGAAGCCGGTAAAATCTTAAACGAGGTCGGTGGTGTTAGAATTTTAGACACTCTCACCCGTGAAGAAGTTAAAGCCATTCTAATTAAAAACCTTCCTAATTCACAAAAGATTACATTTAATATCAATATTAAATCTAGTAATAATTTATTAGTAGCAAATAACTCTATATTCTAATTTAATAAAGATATAGGTGGAGTAAAAAATTTTTACCGTTGATGAGATTTAGCGCTAACTTGTTTATATTAAGGACAGAGATAAAAATTTGCTAAGGGTTTTAGTATTAATATTTGATTGGAGGAGTATATATGTCAACATCTATTCAGGTTAATAAACAAAGTGTAACTGAGCTCTTTGAGAGCGCTAAAAAAAAGCCATTTCTTATTCCAGAATATCAAAGACCATATGCATGGGAAGAGGAACAGGTAGATACTTTGTTTGAAGATATTTGGGACTATTCTTTAAATTATAATAACAATATGAATGATAATTATTTTTTAGGAAGTGTAGTTTCATTTGATAATGAATCTGGTAATCAAGAAATCATAGATGGGCAACAACGTATCACTACATTATTTCTTTTATTGAGAGCTATCTTACATAAGTTAGAATCTATGTCTTCTGGAAAAGAAGTTACATTTTTAACGAGTCGTGTAAGCTCTTTAATTTGGACAACAGACCCTTTAACTGGTGAAGCAGATACTAAGAGTGTATTATTAAAATCAAATGTAATTAATAATTTAGGAAATCAGATACTTCAAGATATACTAATAACAGGAATCACTATTGATGGCAATAAGGATAATTATAGCAAGAATTATAATTATTTTTTACAAAAAATAGAAGGTAAGTCTACGCAAGAGCCTTTCAAAATTTTCAACTTTATAGTGGCATTATTAGATGGATGTATATTATTGCCAATAAAAACAAACTCTCAAGATACAGCATTAACGATATTTTCTACACTGAATGACCGAGGTTTAGCTCTTTCTGATGTAGATATTTTTAAGGCGCAAATGTATAATAATTTACCTAGTCAAGCGAGAAGTCATTTTATCACTAATTGGCAAAATTTAATTGAGTTAGCTGATCAAGGGGGAGAAAATATTCAAAATCTATTCTATTATTATATGTTTTACTTAAGAGCTAAAGATGATGATAAAAAGACAACTACACCTGGTTTAAGGAAGTATTTAGGACAGAATAAGTTTAAGGCTATTAAGTCGCCAGTTATTATGGATGAACTTAAATTGATCGGTGAGTTTTGGTCTGCCTTAAAGGGGCCTAATCAATCTATTGTATGGGCTAATAATAAAGAGATAAAAAAATTTATAGATGTATTACGTTCATATCCTAATGATTTTTGGAAATATCCAGTTGTAATTTTCTATTTGAAATATCATAAGGATATAGATTTTGTTAATAAATTCAAAGTATTTTTGAAAAAACTATCGGTAGATGCAATAATGCCTTATATACTAACACCAACAGCTAATGCGATTAAGCCAGCTATATTGAAGTTAAATTCAAGTATTATTCATGACGCAAAACCTAAGTTTGAATTTAAAGTTAATATGTCTGATGTAAAAGCCCGTTATAAGGACTTACCTAACAATGCAGTTTCATTAATTTTAAAGTTATTAGTTTATCGTAAGCAAGATGAACTTTTGCCAGAAAAATGGCATATCGAGCATATTTTTCCTAAGAAGTATGACTCTCAATATTTTAATAGTAGTATAGAGAACTATATAGAAATGATAGGCAATAAAATCCCTCTTGAATCTAAACTCAATATTCGTGCAAGTAATAATTTCTTTATAGAAAAGCGAAAAGAGTATGCGAAATCTAAGATTAAAGTTGTTAATGAGCTAGGGAATAGTCATAGCTCGTGGGCTCAAGCTGAAATAGAGTCTAGAACGGATCGGATAGCAAACACTATTAGTGATCTTCAGAAGGATTTTACTTTAGAATATGAGCAAACAGTATTTTAATTAAATATTGATTCTACATGGAATTATAGTAAAACAAAATAAAAATATAGTTAACGTTATTGATAAGTTCGTGTAGAGTCATTCCACGAAAATATATACCTTTTAAACTTAAGGTTATGGTATTGATTAAATTTCTAATTCACAGAAATTCTTAGAGAACCTTCCTCGAGTCGTTAGAGTACAATAAAGTTACAGGTGAACTTGTTGTACCTGGATTATTTTAAAGCAAAGTTGTTTTAAAATTTACTTATGCTTTTTCTATAAAGTTTTATACCGCTTAGCTTAAAGGCTAAGCGGTATTTTTATATTAAAATTAAAATTTCGGATTTTACATGCGTAACATTTGCCCCATCTCTCTTGTTATAGTATAGGTGTAGAGTTATCGTTTATCCTAGTTTGTTGTTGAGTGAGGTGGCATATATGGACGTCTTAGTTAGACCTCAGCTTAATAGTGTTGTTCAGTCATATATAGGTAAGCAACTCATGATAGTTGTGCCTAGCCAGTGCGTAAAGCAAGGGGCTGATACGGAGGAGCGAACCAATCATTTAGCTATTAATAGTCAAAAGATATGTCGATTAGGTGCTAACAATCAAGCGGTGTTGGGATTGCCTTATTCCTACACAACAGGCCGTGATTGGAGTCGTCATCATATTCATGGGCTAGTCGATGATGAGTCTTTTGGTATGGAGCTCATCTGTTGGAATCCCGATAGATTAGAGGACTTGCAAGCGGTAGCGGCGTGGTATGTGCAGCAATATGGTGCTCAACAGGTCTTGTTTATTTCTTTAAAGGGGGAGGCTAAAATCTGGAATTATGAGAACAATCGAATTACTGGACATGTTACATTAGGCTCGTTTCAAGTTGAGCATATAGAAACGTATGGACAGATGTTATTAGATGGTTCGCAACGTACAGATGAGGTATATGTGTCTCAGTCCATAGCAGATGAGTATCGTCAAGTTCGAGCACGTCATTGTGACCGTAGCAATCTAGAGGTCTTTGGTCAGATGTCTAATCATTTGGGAGCAGATCATATTCTCTTCGTTCCAGCCATCAATCATCAGGTGGAAGGGCGTACAATGCAGCAGTATCTGGCTTTTCTTGATGTGCCCTATGACAAGGTTCATCATTCCTTTTCCACGAATGATAGTGGATTATATTATGTTCTTTACGTCCGTCATTGTAAGTTAAAGCTAGTACTCGATGTATTACAGTTGTTAGTTGATGATAGGGATAGAAAACCACTACTATACGTAACACCAGAAGGTAACCTCTATAAATTACGACGTGATATGAGCATATTACAAAGCTGTGGAGCATTCTCTAGAGCGTCTTATGAAGCAATATTTACCGAGTCATATAAAAAAATCCTAGAAATACAATTAGATACGGACTTTCACTATCATCGACCTAATATGTTCACAAGAATGGGCGGGGCGATGGTGCTGGGGCAGTTAAGTGATTAATTATTCTTTCATTACAAGTACAATTGCTATCTAGATTATTCACTAATTTATGTTAAATAGGCATTGATGAACTAGATAGCTATTAGATTAGTCAGTAATAGGCTTGGATTACAATTTAACCTATTTTGAATAATTGATAATTTAATACACGAATAAATAAGGGCTTTACCCCAATGGATGGGGTAAAGCCCTTATTATATGCCTATATTATTATGGTTCCTATATTACTAGCAAGTTTTAATGTTACAATAGCTATAGATTACGTATCGTTCTTAGTGTATACATAGTTTTATAGTAAAAGGATGTTGTATGTATAATGTAACAATTACGACGACAGGCATATTCGATGAAATTCGACCATCATTGTTCCCTCTTGTAGAGGGCAAGGAAGGGATTACGTTCATAAATGCTTTGGAGTATAGTACGGATGATATTTTGCCTTTTGAAGAGGGCGATGATATTACAGATAATGGTCCTGAGATTGAGTTAGAGCATGAACGAATTCGCTCCTTTGTGGCGGCTCTTTGTGCAGAACATGGTAAACCGTATAACGAATTACGAGATGAGTTCGTAAAGGCTTTGCCTGAGTTTATGCTAGATGGTACCTATAAAGGTGAAGAGCTACTTTCAACCAAGAGAAGAGGGAGTTACAATGTCCATGTCTTGTACAAGAGCGAGCGTGGACGGGATTTACTATTCCAACGCAATTATGGTGATATAAATGGGCTTCTTTACTTATCTGACCATATGGTGGGATATTTAATAGAGTCTTTATATGGTAGGAGCGGCATTTTTGGAATGGCAGCAGGAGCACAGCGTATTACTACTCCTTTGCGGTGTTATACCATTCATCAAGCAATAAATCGCGTTGATAGATATTATTTACCTGAGTTGATTGCAGTTCAAGCCTTAGATAATACATATTCTATGGATGAATCGAACCGGTCTGAGTTTCTGCTGATTGCTGATGCACTAGGGGCTTATATGGTGCAGGCCATGCATGGTCAGACGGAATCTGAACAGCTAGATACATTGTCCAAAGATCCTTTTTTCCGCAAAGTTTGTGAACCTGTTCATCGATTTTATAGGAATTTGACCAATGATGCCATCATTTCTGTATATGATGAAAGCAACGATTGGACTGATAGCTTGTTACATGATTATATATATAATCTATATGATAGATTCAGTGAGGGGATAGACTACTGGGAAGAAGGAAATGAAGGTGTACTTGATTACGTAAGGCATCGTATACTGAGTCCTTTGGCGGATGATCTTGTTAGAGAACTATCTCAAGAAAAGCTACGCGTCGATTTATATCCTGGCTTAGATAAATCTACAGAGTATTTTAATTTTTTGGTACCCTATAGGAGCAATGCAAAGAAAATGCTTATACACATAGGCGTTAAGGAAGATGATGATTGCCCTGATAATATAACTAATGCTGAGAATATCGGTGTAGATCTATTGTCTCATAAAGGTGCTCAGTTAACGGTATTGGAACGTATATATTGTCTCCTAGATGCTTGTTATGAGGCTGTTCGACGATACCAGAATTATGAAGTATTAGTTTCTATCGTCGATGCTTTGGACGCAGCTATCGGTGAGGTAGATATCGAATCTCCTGCCTCTTGGCAGGCTGAGTATGTGCAGAGAGTATCTCGCCTATCTAAATGGTATCGCATGTTAGGACATGCTTTCACAGGAAATAATGCCTATCGAAATCTATTGGAAGAACTCATTGCCGCGCAGAAACAAACGCCATTGGTTCATGAGCCGTATTTCAATAACTATATTTGTGATGTAAGCTGTCAGGACAATGTCTTTAATCTTGAATGCTTGCAGTACTTATTATTGCATCATGATATTGAAATAGGTGATTGTGAAAGCTTTGAACAGCGTATTCAGTCTATTAATCATCCATATTTCAAGATGCCTTTTAAGGCATATGGGCAAATACACAACTTGCTAGACATAGAAACTAAACTCAATAGTAATGATATTGTATATTTCTTAGTTCTTTTGAAATCAATTCATCGTTTCTACCTAGATCAATTAGACCGAAATCTATGGAATGAATTGCTCCGATTATGGTTTATGTATGGTAAACGAAATTTCCAAGACTATTACGCAGAATGCTTATGTGCTAAGTATATGGTTGTGCTCGCTATGTACATGGGAGATAGAGAGGTGGCAGAACGAATCAAGCAGGATTTACACACCAGCTTTGAGAGGGCAAGACATTGGCGTGAGCCTGTACCAAGTGATTATAGTTGGTCCACTTTTGCTTTCTATACGATGGCTCAAATCGACGAAGCCATTGGTCATCTAGATTCAGCGCAAGAGTACTATGATAAAGCCTATATTACATATGCCTATACACAAGCTTGTTGGGCTTACTATGAAAGTAAATGTAACCGCCTTTGGAACGGAACTCAATCATCAATAACTGAAACAAAACTTACAGCAGCTAGTAGTCAACCTGTCGTAGTCGTGACGAAGCCTAATTTTGAGTCTATTATACAAGAAAATAAAGGGACATTCTCCACCATTGGTGAATATAAAGAATTTTTCCATACACATATGATTTGTCTATATATGTAAGTATATGTAAGGTAATAAAAAGACGCTCTTTTAGGGGAGCGTCTTTTTATTATTAAAATGAATAAATGATGAAAGTTTATCAAAGTTAATCATTGAAATAAAAATAAGCTAAGCTTATAATTGTAGTATATTGTGAAATTTCAGGTTAGTATTGTTTTTTGTATATTTATAGTTAGTTAGACCATACTATAAGGGGTTGTATGGCTAAGGTTTTACTATGAATTCAGGGGAGTAATCATGAATAAAAAGTTTTTATTGTTAGCAGGTATTTTGTCTGTGTTGTGTGCAAATGGTTTAACGGTCCATGCAGATTCTACTGTTTCCACGAATAGTGAGAATTTGTTAGTTAATAGGAGTACGAATGCAGATGGTTCTACGAATTATGAGATTTCGATGACGAATTATCCTACATATCAGGGCACGTTTATAGGTACTGGTGGGGATATTAACCACGGTATTCGCATTGAATCTGATGGTATATCTATTAGTGATACGGTAGAAGCAAATGCGGGCCATCCTGATGATCGTCATGCTCATATTGGAGCTGGTCACTTTGATATGTATAATGGCACACATGAGCTCGTTTGGGAAAAGGATTATGGCTTGGCCATTCTCGACCGAAAAGAAAATAAATACATGGCGCAAATGGAGCCTAAAACTTTCACCATGACCAATATTCAAAGTGGTGATAAGTCTGAGCTTAGCACAGATGGCACAAAGATTGTGCACTTTGATAATGACGAGAGCATTGAATACAATACGAATTATGGTTATAACGGGGTGACCATCACGACTACTGATGGGGATCATGATCATGAGAAAACGGTGTCTCTCACTAACAAAGGCCTAGATAATGGGAATAATAAAATCGTAAATGTGTCTAAGGGCGAGGTTTCTAAAACCTCTACGGAGGTCATTAACGGTAGTCAGTTGCACGAAGTGAAAACGCAGGTCGATAACAATACGAATCGCATTTCCACGCTTGAAAATAATACCGTGAATATTGGGGACAAGGTGCTCAACAATGCCAAGTCCTATACGGATCGTCAGGTGTCCAAGGTGGGCGCTGCGTCTGCGGCGCTAGCGGGGCTTCATTATTTGGACTACAATCCAAACGATAAATGGTCCTTTGCCACTAGCTTGGGACACTATAAACACTCCACCGCTAGCGCTATCGGTGCGTCCTATCAGCCGAACGAAAATTCCATGGTTCACGCTGGCGTTACCGTTGGTGGTGAAAGCATGTTTAACATCGGTGCTTCTTTCAAAGTGGGCGAACAAGATCCGATACTTAAAACAAGCCGCTTTGAAATGGCAAAACAAATCAAAGACCTGCAAGCTGACAATGCATCACTGCGCGCAGACAACGAAGAACTACGGGCTGAAGTAAACGAAATTAAAGCAGCGTTACAAAAATTACAGTAATTGTAGTATTTATAATAGTCACATAAGTTATATAATAGCTAAGCTTTACGCTTGGACCATACATAGGCACGTTCTCGAGGATATAGTATACTTATACTAATGAGAGAACGTGCCTATTATTGTTTGAGAGGTGTTGTATGAAACTAAAAAGTACTTTGTTGAGTTTGGCTGTGGCAGTAGCTTTCACTATGCCTATTGATGCGGCGCAATATACTGTGCCTGAAGGACAGCCGCCTGTACCAGGAGCCGACGCTAGTATTCCGGATACTGCATATCAGAACTATCGTTATGGTGAAGCTCTGAATGCTAATGCGAGTGCAATTATTTTAGCGCGCAAGCACATATATGAAATGTTAGATAAACAGGTAGAGGAGAATAAAAGAAGTATCGAAGAAGCAGAACGATGGAAGAAAGCGCATGATAAATCTATGGATATATCTTCTCATGAATCTACGGTTATCTTGCTGCACGAAGGTGAGCATCGGGCTAAAATGACAGTGCCTATTGGTGTTACTGGAAGTTTTTATAAGGAATCTCATAAGAAGGATGGGATAGCTTCTTTTGCTGGTGAAAACAGTGCTATTACTGGGCTTGTTAGTTCTAGTGAAAGCTTTGTAGATGATGCAGCTTATAAATCGGCTAAACAAAAGGGGGCGTTTAATTATCCTGGTATTACGAAAGGGTATTGGAGTATAACAGATAAATATTATGGTGAGAATACGCCTTTAATGTTGGCTGCTGTTACGTTTGATAAACAACCAAACCACAATTATGTGGCAGCGCTTGGCCATATAAATCACCCAATTACTACTAAGGTAGAGAGTACAATGGCTAATTTTGTAATACCATCACTACAGCCAATAGATGATGTAGATCGTACAAGTGATGCTGTTACATGGGGGAATATAACCTATCGTTTGCCTAAGGGGATGCAGTTACAATCAGAAACAAAGGGTGGTCCACATATAGAAGGTCGTGTATATGTAGGACCAGACATGAGGTTGGTTGTAACAAGAGGTCCTATACATAGTAAGGATCATCCAATGGTTGCATATCCTAAACGTGTTTTTAACGATATTATTTATAGATCCTCTAAATTATTGTTACAAAATGTACCAATCCAATCTGCGATGGTGTTGAATAATGGTGTTCCTACCTATATCATGGATCAATACAATCCTGGTAAGCTATCACGTATACTCCATTTGATACAAGATGATGAATACTCCTATGTTATGGTATTGACATATAAAGATGATAAAGCTAAATACAAGCATATAGAGTTACGTAATATGATGGAATACTTAGACTTTAAAAATGCTAAAGAGTTAAGGCGTAAAACAGAAATAAAGACAAAGAAATAAGCAAAAGACCGTACCTTTTGGTACGGTCTTTGCTGCATTTATCTATATATTCCTATTATTCGTTCCTTATTGTATCGTATATTAGTTCGTTCTATAATAGACTTAGGATAGTTAGGCGAGGTTGGGCCTCTCTTCGTTTCTGAAGGGAGGGATAAGCCTATGAGTGATTATGAATTAATCATGCTCTTATTACAGGTAATAACTGTGGTTATTGCCTTTGGAGCATTAATAGCGCTTATTTGTCTCACAAAAGACAAATAGCCCTTCATTTCCACTAATCCGGAGATTAGTATAAAACGAAAAGGCCATTTCTCAAAATCTTATGTTTTCCGAGATGAGCCTGACGTAGCTACTCGTCTGGCTATCTATTTATATTATAGTAAGGTTATGATATATCGTCAAATTATGATGAATACCTGTATAGCACACAATTTGATGATGCCGTTGTAAAATAAGAGACTTATAGCGCTTATTTGTCTAGAAACAGCAAAATAGCCCTTCGTTTCTTCGGAAATTAGATAAAACGAAAAGGCCATTTCTACATGTTTCATTTAGTTTAGAGATGAGCCTGACGTCACTACTCGTCTGACTATCTACTTATATTATAGGGATAAAGATATATATCGTCAAATGGAGATAAACCTTATAAATATCAATCTTATACATATCAATTAGAAGTAAATCCTACATACTAAATTATAAAATTATTAATAATAGGCACGACCTTATTTGCATAGTATACTTATGCTAATAAGGTTGTGCTTATTTTGTTGTAATGTGAGAGAAGAAAAAGAGAGGGTTTTATGTTACGTAAAAGTTTAATTATGATGGCATTAGTAGCTACTTTCACCATAAATGTAAGTGCTGTACAGATCGAAGTGCCAGCCGGACAGCCGCCTATGCCTGGGGCGGATGCAGGTATTCCTGCTAATGCGTATGAGAATTATCGTCATGTTAATGAGGTAGCGGAGAAAAAAGCAGAGTCATTTAGTCAATTTATAAAATCAAAGCCTACAAATCCTCCATCTTCCTTCGATAAGCTAAATTCGGAACATCCTGGTTTTGCTAAGGCTTTGGAGCTTGCAGATTATTCGCAGTCTACAGTTGTATTGATTCATGAAGGGGATAAGAATATTAGATTATCCGTTCCAAATGTTAGCTTCCGTGGTGATGTTGTAGAAGCAGAGGCTGGGAAAGGGCCGTTATTTGCCGTTCAAAGTCTCAGTACATTTTTAGTAGTAGGACCACCTCATGGGAAAGAGCTTAGTAAATATGCTGAAGGTGAAGGAAAATATAATTATCCAGGGTTGAGGAATGCATCTTGGAAGTTCATGTCAAACAATTCTCGCATAATGTATACGGAATTTACTCTGAATGATACAAAGACAACGTATGGAATTACCTATGGTGGCTGGGTTAATACAGAAGATCCATATCAAAACAAAGCACCTGAGGTGGTGATGAGTAATTATCTTATTCCATCCATAGAGTCTTTATCTAGCTTGGATAATTATAGTCAAATTGAGCATTGGGGCAATTATAGCTATCGTATTCCTAAAACGGCTAAATTAATCAGTGAAACCGTTGAGGATGGAGTATATGATGTGAGACTATATGAAGATACAGGAGCTAAAATACGGATAATACGTAGCTCAATCAAGGACAAAAAGAAAGATGTAACGATTATTAAGATTCCAATACTATATTTTTTATATAAATATGGAGACTTAGAAACACCTGCACAATACGCAGTAGTATGGAATAATGGGATTGCAGGTTCTTTGGTTGATGCTTATAAGCCTAATAGCGAATCCTATCTTCGTCATGTTGTGAGAGATTCTGTATACGTTTACAGCTATCGTATTAATTATGATGAAAGTAAAACGTCTTATACACATAAACAGCTAAGAGATATGATCGAATACGTAGGCTTTGATGATGCGGCAAAGTTACGAAAAGAGTCACAATGGCGGGAAGAAGGGGCATATAAGGAGAGATTTGAAAATAGTTCCATCTTTAGTCCATGGTATATGGAATGGGTTAATCTGTTAAGCAAATAAGCTGTATTTGACTATTTAGTTTGAGAGAGGTTTTTATGGTTCAACGTATTTTGATGCTAGCCCTTGTGTTGCTAGCTTTTACCATGCCTACAGAGGCAATTACCTATCAAGAGTTGAAAACATCACCACAGTTTAAGTTGGTTCATCAGCATGAGTATGCAAAAGGGAGTCCTATTGTTAATGATGGTGGTATGTATGTGTATTTAAATACCTATTCTGTGGAGGTCCAAAAGTATGCGCCGCCACAGTATACATTAAGTGCTATTTATTATGTGGTACATACGGCGCACTATCAGGCTGAGATTAGGGAATATAAGCTTACTGTTAATTATGATGCAAACTATTCACTGGCTAATTTGATTAAATCATCTCATATGATGAATCCGAGTCCATCTATGTTGGCTTTGATTGAGGCTAGTGAAAGTAAGTCTGGGTTATTTATGGCTGATTCAGACAGTGCAATTTATACATTAGATGGTGCGCTTAAGAAGAACTCATCTATGGAAGGTACTAGAAATCTTCCGATTCATCGAAAAAATATTATTATGTATGATTTAGCCGATGCTATGTTTATGGCTGCCTATCAGCAGCATTTTGATGATATTGTGGTACAGTGAGGTGGACGATGAAACGCATGTATTTACTTTCACTATGGTTATTAATGTGCCTCATAGTACCGATGCAAGGACAAGCTGTATCACAAGCTGAGTTATTAAATTCGGAGCATTATCAACATATGGACTCAACCGTTGATTCTGGTAGAGGGGATGGGAAGTACTTAGATCTAAGTTCCATTAAAGCTGTGGACGCACCCGATGGTCATCGGCGTGTGGAAGCGACGATTTACGTGTTAATGCCTGCATCAAATCTTATTCAAGGGATTTACCTACAATATGATTACGACTTAGAGCGCTCCTTACGTCGTTTGATTACGATTCATGAAAAAGGCTTACAACAAGGTGCTAATACACCGTATATCTCTATTTGGCGTGCAAAACAGGAAAACCCTGGTATCATAGGGACTGTTAACGGTGGTATTGCTTTTAATAATGAAGGTAGAACACGGCGACAACGACTTCAAAAAGAACACTTAGAAGCAATGATATTACCGCCTGAATTTGGCATGGAACGATATACAATAGCAAATATAATCTATCAAAAGGCCTATGGAGTGGCCTATGATGATGAGCGGTGATAGGTTATGAAGAGTACTAGAATGGTTAAAAAAGCTATATCCCGCATTTAATGCACCGGTTGTGTACTATAGAGTAAAAGGTTGGTTCGTTTCTTTGAAAGAACAATCCCACGTAGGGGTGCTTATCTTTTATAGCATAGAGTTTTTTATACAGTTATGTTTGTTGATATATGGCACTATTATAATGCTAGCTTGTATTATTATAGGACCAGTGCTATTGGCAATCATTAGCATGATATGTCATCAGCTTTTAGATAATATTATATAAAATTACTAGTTTGAGTTGTTTACAAGAATGTTTAGGAGAGAGGATATGAAAAGGAAACTTATAGTTATGGGGTTTGTTATAGGTCTGCAATTGGTAAGTAGCTATAATTATGTGACAGATGCAAGTTGGCTGAGCAAAACTTGGGACCGTCTTGAAACAAATGCAGCAAAACAGTCTAATGATTGGCCAAAAGCTGAGCAATACACTCATTATGCGGGTGGACAAATTGTAGGGGATACCTTGCCAGAAGAGGATATGATGATTCTTGGGGTTTCTTTAGGTAATACATTTGATAGCGTGAAAGCTAGTCTAGGTCAACCAACTAAAGAGACGAGTAGAGGAATTACTTATGGTGGTGTTACATTTGGAAATTTAAAAATGGATGGTGTAGGGCCAATCGTTACATATATGATGATTGAGAATCGTGATGCCGTTACACATAGAGGTATTGCCGTAGGCGATTCCATGCGAAAAGTTCTTAATGTATATGGTAGACCTGATTTAGTGGATTCTAACAATCGATGGTTTTATGGGAAATATCGCTATCGGACTGATATTATGCATGGTATACAATTTGAACAAAAAGGCGATAAAGTAAGTAAAATTTTGATTTATAGATGATTATATTGGAATAACAGACACAAAAAAGCTGAGCTATTTAGTTATAGAATTAGCTCAGCTTTTATTAGTTTATTCGTATATTTATATAATATAATGCTTATTGTATCGTATATTAGTTCGTCATATAATGGACTTAGGATAGTTAGACGAGGTTGGGCCTCTCTTCGTTTTTGAAGGGAGGGATAAGTCTATGAGTGATTATGAATTAATCATGCTCCTCTTACAAGTACTGGCTGTTGTCATTGCTTTTGGAGCCTTAGTAGCCCTTATTTGCCTTACAAAAAGCAAATAGCCCTCCGTTGCCTAGTGTGACTAGATAACTGAAAGGCCATTTCTTCATGCTTTTGTGTAACTAGAGATGAGCCTGACGTTAGGACTCGTCTGACTATCTACTTATATTATAGAGTTAAAGATATATATCGTCAAATGGAGATACATCTTATAAATATCAATTAGCAGTAAATCCTATCTACTAAATTATAAAATTATTAATAATAGGCACGACCTTGTTTGCATAGTATACTTATGCTAATAAGGTTGTGCTTATTTATGTTGTAAATTTAGAGAGGTTTTTTATGTTGCGTAAAAGTATAGTCGTGATGGTATTAGCAGCTGCTTTCACCATAAATGTAAGCGCTGTGCAGATCGAAGTCCCAGCTGGACAGCCACCCATGCCAGGTGCTGATGCGAGTATTCCTGCCAATGCATATGAGAATTATCGGGCAGGTAGCTTGAGTAATGTGGGGGCTAGTGATGTTATAAAATTACATTCTGAATCTGATAAGCGTATGGAAATGTATAGAACTGACTGGGGACTAACACAAGATGAAGTCAATCAGATAGCAAGCGATTCTGAGAAGGTGATGGACTTGTTAGTTAATGAGTCTGCAGTTGTGTTGTTGCATGATGATCGTAATAACATCCGAGCATCTGTCCCTGGACTACTATTAGCAAGTAAATATTATCCAAAACGCAGTGATGGTGAACGGTTATCTATTGTAAGAGAGAATTCCATGTTTTTTGCAATCGGCACGAAGCCGAATTATGATGATGCTTTACGTAAACTAAAATCAGAGCGAAAAGGGGAATTCATATATCCTAGTATTTCACATGGAAAATGGGCTATTGAAACAGAGTCTTTTGGCGAAAATACGCCTGCTATGGTTGCCGTAGTTGGTTTAGATAATCAACCAAATCAAGAATATATGATAGGCCTTAGCTACAAAAATCAGCCCGTTACCGACAAGCTTGAGCGTGTTATGAGTAATTATGTAATTCCGTCGATTCACTCTTTAGATGATATGGATCAGTATAGTGAAAGTATCAACTGGGATAATCTCCTGTATCGCATTCCTAAAGGACTTAAACTAACAGCACAGAAGTCATTAAAGGACTCTGCCGAAATGAGAGACTATCGTAGATTAGGTATGCGACTTATTGTGGCTAAGAAGCCTGTAAAAGTAGATGATAAATATATGTATTCTTTTATTAACGAAATTTCAGAAGTAAAGCCAGAAAGTCAAAATATAGGTGATGTACCTATCCAATCAGCATCTGTTTGGAATAATGGTGTTCCTAGTTTTTTGGTAGATAACTATCAACCAGGCAAAAAGTCTTTAATGCATCGGTTTTTACGAGATGACAAGAATGTATATATTATGAGTTTAGTTTATACTGATGGAGCTATACCATATTCTCATATTCAATTGCGTAATACAGTAGAATATTCTGACTTTGCAAATGTTGAAGCATTGAGAAATAAAGTAATCCGCATTCAAAGTCAAGAAAAAATGTAATATAGTTGTGTGTATTTAGTTTGTATATTTTGATAGGGGTGAACTAATGAGTAAACTCAAATATATCAAAACTATATTAGTACTTTTGCTTAAGGCTTATCTTGTCTATCTATGGATTAACTTTGTAGAGACGTTTACTCAGCTACTCTATAATATTTATGTATTGAAAGTATCTTCATTGGAGCAGTTCGGCCTTTTTCTATTCTTTCTCTTTGGTAATATATGTTGTATTCTGTGGCTTGTTTTATGGTGTAAGCGATTACCACCAGCTTTTAACAAACCCCAAATATATTATGTAACTAAAGACTGGATACGATCTAAGAAACAAGAAGCACCTATCTATAAAGTTCTATTTGGTAGTTTACTGCTTTTGTTAAAGCTATGTCTTGTAGTGTATATCTTAATCACTATCTCTACTGTTTTAAGCATTCCACTGATAAATGATTAGTCTATTTTCAAAATTTAAACACACTAAAAACCCGAGCTACTATTTGATTAGTAGCTCGGTTTTATTCGTCTCACAAAAGACAAATAGCCCTCCGTTACCGCATGGTAGCTAAGTAAACAGAAAGGCCATTTCCTAAGTATTTTGATTTTCGAGATGAGCCTGACGCAACTACTCGTCTGACTATCTATCTATATTATAGGGATAAAGATATATATCGTCAAAATGAGATGTATCTGTATAACTATAAGTTTTATGAAAAAATAATGAATTGATTTATTGTTTTATGCTAAAATGAAGGTAATTATACGGGGATTGGCGACTTATAGGTTATATGTACCGTTTAAATAGTAAATTTTGGCAATAAAAAATCTCAATTCCGAAGAATTGAGAGTAGGTGCCCTACGTCGGGCGGCCCGAAGGCATTGTAAATAAATTTGTATTTGAACTCGTAATGTAATTCTGTAAACCTCCAAAACTAATTGGATTACTTATAGTATAGTTAAGCATTTGATGAATGTCAATTATTAATTTCCGAAGGAGAGGTCTTATGGAAATGCAAACATCGAAACAACTCATCTCAAGTCATTTGAAAGAATATCCGATTAAGGATTATTTTGTAGGACTAGATATTGGTGCAGGCTCTGTAGGTTGGGCAGTAACGAATAAGTCATATGAGTTATTAAAATTCAGATCTCATAAAATGTGGGGTAGTCGGTTGTTTGATGAAGGTGAATCAGCTGTAGGACGTCGTAGCTTCCGGTCTATACGTCGTCGTTTAGAGCGCCGTAAATTACGATTAAAATTATTAGAAGAACTATTTGCTGATGCTATGGCACAGGTGGATCCAACATTCTTCATGCGTCTTCGTGAAAGTAAATATCACTATGAGGATAAAACGACTGGTCATAGCTCTAAACATATTTTATTTATCGATAAAGACTATACAGATCAAGATTACTTTAAAGAGTATCCTACTATTTATCACTTACGTGCGGAATTGATGAAGTCTGGTACTGATGATATTCGCAAACTATTTTTAGCGGTACATCATATTTTAAAATATCGTGGTAACTTCCTTTATGAAGGTGCTACATTTGATTCCAATGCTTCAACGCTTGATGATGTTCTTAAACAAGCATTAGAAAATATTACATTTAATTGCTTTGATTGTAATTCTGCTATTAGTGCTATAGGTGAGATACTTATGGACGCAGGCAAAACAAAATCTGATAAAGCAAAGGCTATCGAACGTCTAGTTGATACATATATAGCTACTGATACAGAAGATACTTCAAGTAAAACTCAAAAAGAACAGGTCAAAGAGGATAAAAAAAGGCTGAAAGCCTTTGCTAGTTTAGTATTAGGTTTATCTGCTAGTCTTACAGATTTGTTCGGCTCTGTAGAGGAGTTAGAGGATGACCTTAAAAAGCTTCAAATAACAGGGGATACATATGACGATAAACGTGATGAACTAGCTAAAGCATGGGGTGAAGAGATTCATATTATTGATGATTGTAAATCTGTATATGATGTAATTATTCTGATGTCCATCAAGGAACCAGGTCTTACTATTTCTGAATCTAAGGTAAAAGCTTTTAACAAGCATAAAGAGGATTTAGTTATACTGAAATCTTTATTAAAGACTGATAGAAGCATTTACAATGCGATGTTTAAGGCTGATGAAAAAGGTTTACACAACTATGTGCACTATATTAAACAAGGTCGTACAGAGGAAACAAGTTGTAACCGTGAAGATTTTTATAAATACACTAAGAAGGTAGTTGAGGGATTACGAGATTCTAAGGATAAAGAATATATTCTTAGTGAAATTGAATTGCAAACATTATTGCCATTACAACGGATTAAAGATAACGGCGTAATTCCGTATCAATTACATTTGGAAGAACTTAAAACTATTCTTAAGACCTGTGGACCTAAATTCCCATTCTTGAATGAAGTGGCAGACGGTTATTCTGTAGCAGAGAAACTTATTAAAATGCTTGAGTTCCGCATCCCTTATTACGTAGGCCCTTTAAATACTTATCATAATGTAGATAAGGGTGGTTTTGCATGGGCTGTTCGTAAAGCTAGTGGCCGTGTTACACCGTGGAATTTTGATGATAAGATTGATCGAGAAAAATCGGCAGCAGCTTTTATTAAGAATCTTACTAATAAATGTACATACCTTTTAGGTGAAGATGTGTTGCCTAAATCCTCTCTTTTATATAGTGAGTTCATGTTACTCAATGAGCTAAATAATATACGTATTGATGGTAAACCATTAGAAACAGCGGTAAAAGAACATCTTATTGAAGCTGTATTTAAGCAAGACCATAAGAAGATAACCAAAAATCGTATAGAACAGTTCTTGAAGGATAATAATTATATCTCTAATAAGCATAAACCAGATATTACAGGCCTTGATGGGGAAATTAAAAATGATATGACATCCTATCGTGATATGTTGCGTATTTTAGGGCCTAATTTTGATAAATCTATGGCTGAAGATATCATTATGGATATTACTATCTTTGGTGAAAGCAAAAAAATGTTACGAGAAACATTGCGTAATAAATTTACTTCGCACCTTGATGATGAAACTATCAAAAAGCTTTCAAAATTAAGATATCGAGATTGGGGACGTCTTTCTAAAAAATTACTGAATGGCATCGAGGGTTGCGATAAAGCTGGTGATGGTACACCTGAAACAATAATTGAATTGATGCGCAATTTTAGCTATAACTTGATGGAACTATTAGGAGATAAATTCTCCTTTATGGAACGTATTCAAGAGATAAATGATAAATTGACAGAGGGGCAAGTAGTAGATCCTCATAATATTATTGATGAATTGGCGCTTTCGCCTGCTGTTAAACGTGCGGTATGGCAAGCTTTACGTATTGTTGATGAGGTTATACATATAAAAAAAGCGCTACCATCTCGTATCTTTGTAGAGGTAACACGGTCTAATAAAACAGAGAAAAAGAAAAAAGATTCTCGTCAAAAACGATTATCCGATTTATATGCGGCGATTAAAAAAGAGGAAGCCTTATTGAGTGGGCTAAAGGAAACAGAGTTTACAGGTTTGAAATCAGGACTAGCTAACTATGATGATGCGGCTTTGAGAAGTAAAAAACTCTATTTATACTACACTCAAATGGGCCGCTGTGCTTATACTGGGGAGACTATTATACTCAGTGAATTAAACACAAATTATGATATCGACCATATTTATCCTCGTAGCCTCACCAAGGATGATAGTTTTGACAATTTAGTGTTATGTAAACGAACAGCAAATGCTCAGAAGTCAGATACATATCCAATTGCTGAGGAAATTCAAAAGGCACAAAAGCCGTTCTGGACTTTCTTAAAACAACAAGGACTTATTAGCGAACGAAAATATGAGCGCCTAACTCGCAACACTCCTCTTACGGCGGATGATCTAAGTGGATTTATTGCTCGTCAATTAGTAGAAACTAATCAATCTGTTAAAGCTGCTACAACTTTACTGCGTCGTCTTTACCCAGAAATTGATGTAGTCTTTGTAAAAGCTGAGAATGTAACGGACTTCCGTCATGATAATAACTTTATCAAGGTTCGTTCATTGAACCACCATCACCATGCTAAAGATGCATATTTAAATATCGTAGTAGGCAATGTGTACCATGAGAAATTCACACGTAACTTCCGTACATTCTTTAAAAAGAATGGTGCTAATCGTACATACAACTTAGCGAAGATGTTTAACTATGACGTGAAATGTACCAATGCTAAAGATGGTAAAGCTTGGGATGTAAAAACAAGTATGGACATAGTTAAGAAAATGATGGATAGCAATGATGTTCGAGTTACAAAACGATTGCTAGAACAATCTGGTGCGTTAGCTGATGCAACTGTATATAAGGCCACTGTCGCAGGAAAGGCCAAAGATGGTGCTTATATTGGTATGAAAACAAAGTCCAGTGTATTTGCGGATGTATCTAAATATGGTGGCATGACAAAAATCAAAAATGCTTATTCTATCATTGTTCAATATGTTGGTAAAAAAGGTGAAATCATTAAAGAGATTGTGCCACTACCAATTTATTTAACAAATAGAAATACAACAGATCAAGATTTAATTGATTATGTAGCCTCTATCACTCCAGAAGCGGAAAATATTTCTATTATTTATAGAAAGCTATGTATTAATCAACTTGTTAAGGTTAATGGATTCTACTACTATTTGGGCGGAAAAACTAATAATAATATCTATATTGATAATGCGATAGAATTAGTAGTACCTACAAATATCGCTGCTTATATTAAAGTACTTGAAAAATTTAATTTGCTACGTAAAGACAATAAAGAGATTAAAGCATCTACAGTAACAACTCGTATATATAATGAGGGTTCTACAGCAATAGTTTCTATAACAGATAAGGAGGGACTTATTGTATATGATTATCTCATGGATAAATTGCGTACCCCATTATATATGAAAATGAAGGGAAATAAAGTAGATGAGTTATCTACGATAGGACGCAGCAAATTTACGAACATGACATTAGAGGAACAAAGTATTTATCTGCTTGAAGTGTTGAACTTACTAACTAATAGTAAAACTACATTTGATGTAAAACCATTAGGTATAACAGCTTCTCGCTCAACGATTGGAGTTAAAATTCATACTTTAGATGAATTTAAAATTATAAATGAATCTGTTACTGGTCTATATTCTAATGAGATCATTATAGTTTAAAACGTGGTAGTTAGTATTAGGGGTTATTATGAGTTGGCGCACAGTAGTCATAGGTAGTCGTTCTAAGTTAGATTTTAAAATGAATTACATGATTATTCGCAAGGACTTTGAAACGACTAAAGTATATATTGATGAAATCTATATGTTGATTATTGAATCTATGGCGGTGAGTCTCACCGCCGTACTTCTAAATGAGTTGATTAAAAAGAAGGTAGCTATTGTCTTTTGTGATGAGAAACGTAATCCTGCTAGTGAGGTTCTTCCCTTACACGGTAGTCATAACAGTAGTAAACGCTGTCGGGAGCAGGCTGAGTGGTCGAAAGATTTACAAGCTTATATTTGGACTGAAATTGTACGGCATAAAATTATGAATCAAGCCGACTTATTGCAGCATCAAGAGTTAGCTGAGGCAGAGTTGTTATATCAATATCTAGATGAGTTGACCTTAAATGATGAAACTCAACGTGAAGGACATGCTGCAAAGGTATATTTCAATGCTTTGTTTGGAAAATCATTTTCTCGGGAACATGATAATCCTATTAATGCAGCCCTTAATTATGGATATGCTATATTGCTTTCCGCAGTAAATCGGGAGATTTTATCCTTAGGATATATTACTCAGTTAGGGCTAAATCACTGTAATCAATTTAATCCGTATAATCTAGGATCTGATTTAATGGAACCGTTGCGTGGGTTTGTTGATGCGGTAGTTATCAAGTTAAGACCTACAGAGTTTGACCGCAATGTCAAGCTTTCACTTATAGAACTTTTATCTGAAGATGTAAAGATAAATGATACGGTTCAAACCTTTAGTGCTGCAATTCGGATTTATTGTAAAAGTGTATTTGATGCATTGCGTACTCACGATGTTAATCAGATTAGGTTTATAGAATATGAGCTATAGATTTATGAGAATACTAGTGATGTTTGACTTGCCGACATTAACATCGGAAGATCGAAAAGAATATAGGAATTTTAGAAAGTACTTAATTGTATCTGGCTTTCTTATGTTACAAGAGTCTGTATATTCAAAGTTAGTTCTTAATACAACTAGTGCTAATCTTATCATGGAACATGTACGAAAAAATAAGCCGCCTAGTGGTAGCTTGTTTATGTTAACTGTCACAGAAAAGCAATTTTCCAGAATGGAAATTGTAGTTGGAGATAAGCAAAGTGAAGTTATAGATTCAACAGAGAGGGTGCTCATGATATGAAATTAATGTATCGAGATTCTATATTGGATTTTGAAATATCTCATGATAAGGTAACGGTGATATCCTTTGAAGATCGTAAAGTATTTCGACGTATGGTTACAGAGCTTGATATACAGTGTGATGGTGGTGAGGGGCCGTGGATTTTAAATGAAAAGGATAAAGCATTTAGTATAGATAAATATAGTCATATAATACTGAACCCATTATATGTGGATGTAAATAGTAAAACTCTGTTAACTAAATTACAAAACCAGCTATCTAAAGAAGCTTTATTGATGACAGAAGAGGTAGCCGATATTGTTAATCGACTACATGCGTTTTACTACTCTTTAGAATTTGGATATCCTTTATCGATTCAACATAAACTTGAAATTGGTACTGCTGAACTTATTAAATTAGGAAGTTTTAATTTTGAGTTTAATCGTAAAGGAGATATTATGGATCTAATGTCTTATATAGAAGTGGTAGATACATTATTATCTCCTATGTTATATATTGTGGTTAATTTAGATTTAGTTTTAAATGATGATGAGCTTAATGCATTTTATCAAAATATGCTGAGTCGGCAATTACGCTTAGTTTGTTTAACAACAGGATTCCTAAACAAAGAAAAGCTTGATAAAAGCCTTATAAATGGGTATATTTTAGATAATGATTTCTGTGTTATATAAAGACAATACAGAATTACACCTGGTGGTAGCCCGAGTTACTCTTGAGCCTCAAATTTAATTTGGGGTTTGAGAGTAGTGTAATTCTGTAAACCTCTAAAACCCTTGTGGCCTTGCATGATTTAGACCTACAGTTTGAGAGTAGTGTAATTCTGTAAACCTCTAAAACAAATGCCGTGAATGGAAAGGTACGAAGTTAGTTTGAGAGTAGTGTAATTCTGTAAACCTCTAAAACCGATACTAACTTAAACAATGCTACAACCAAGTTTGAGAGTAGTGTAATTCTGTAAACCTCTAAAACAAATAAAGTACAATCTAATACGGAAATATTGTTTGAGAGTAGTGTAATTCTGTAAACCTCTAAAACAGAACGCCTGGCGCTCACCGTATTGATGGCGTTTGAGAGTAGTGTAATTCTGTAAACCTCTAAAACTTGACCCAGCGTGGACTGGTGGCGATACGTGTTTGAGAGTAGTGTAATTCTGTAAACCTCTAAAACCGGCGAGTATGTATCTCGTGCAGATGTGGCGTTTGAGAGTAGTGTAATTCTGTAAACCTCTAAAACACCTGATATTGACGACATTCCTGTATTGTCGTTTGAGAGTAGTGTAATTCTGTAAACCTCTAAAACCTATAATCGTGGTGCTGTATCTTTGACTTAGTTTGAGAGTAGTGTAATTCTGTAAACCTCTAAAACAATTTACGATTGGCATAATCGTAGTTTTAAGTTTGAGAGTAGTGTAATTCTGTAAACCTCTAAAACATGACTAGCAATGAACGAGTGCTACCTGTTGTTTGAGAGTAGTGAAATTCTGTAAACCTCTAAAACCTTTCATCACTCGAACAGGTGGGAACCTACGTTTGAGAGTAGTGTAATTCTGTAAACCTCTAAAACGTATATGTGGGGTGAGATGAAAGACTGGCTGTTTGAGAGTAGTGTAATTCTGTAAACCTCTAAAACTAGAGATATAACTATATCTACAACTAGAGAGTTTGAGAGTAGTGTAATTCTGTAAACCTCTAAAACTCTAGCCCCTTCTTGATGATGACAACCACTGTTTGAGAGTAGTGTAATTCTGTAAATCTCTAAAACTTAAACTTTAGAATGCCTACTTACACAGGTGTTTGAGAGTGGTGTAATTCTGGTTTGGTTAGTATGGCAGTTTATAGTGGCTAAAATTAAAAGTCGATTTTTGATCGTGGATAAGATCGACTTCTATTATCTATGCCCTTTTAAATGCATTTTGAGTTTTATTTTGTAAAGATATATCATCAAATTGAGATAAATATAAACTTATAAATAATAGGCACAGTCTTATTTGCATAGTATACTTATGCTAATAAGACTGTGTTTATTTATTTTGTAAAAGTTTAGAAAAATGAGAGGATATATGTTACATCGATTTTTAATAATGCTAGGGCTTATGCTAGCTTTCACCATCCCAGCTCAAGCAATCACGATTGAGGAGCTCACGTCTCAGCCGCAGTTCAAGCAGGTGTCTCAGTTTGTGTCGGATATTCCTAATGTAGACGAGCGTGGCGCGTCCTATATTGACGTGAATACGGTGAAAGTAATCGGTTTTGAGCCGCCTATTTATACGATTAAGGCGACTGTATATAAAGCATATCAGTGGAATGATGAGAAGGTGATTACCGTTAAGGACATGACTTTCACCTATGATATTAGCAATTCAGCGGCTAGCAAGGCTTATCGGGCGCAACAGCAAGGGACAACGGCGATTAATACTGATCCGAATATGAATGAAGATATGTGGTCTAATCCAGGGATTATGCGCGATGAAGAGGAAATCAGTCGCTTTGGTTTTGACGGAATGCCTCGTCCTATCCATCGAGGTGCCTTTCTGCGCAGACCCGTTGTGAAAGATTCTCTAAATAAAGAGTTTTACGATATCGCTGATGCGGTGTATTATGAAGTATATAAAGAACATTTTGATAAGGTTATTGTTAAGTAAATTCTATGTGCGGAGGTTCTTATGAAACCATTTGAAACGAAGGATTATAAGGCATTTACCATGTTCGAGGATCGTTGGGCGCTGGTTACAGCAGGTACACTTGAGGATTTTAATACGTGTACAGTTAGTTGGGGCAGCATGGGCAACGTATGGGGGCCTAATGGTGGTGATATGTCCACGGTGACCGTGTACATCCATCCAGCTCGTTATACACAAGAATTTATGGCGAAATACGATACCTTTACTGTTAGTTTCTTCCCTGAAAGCCAACGCAAGGCTCTTGGTTATTTAGGTTCTCATTCTGGTCGCAACGAAGATAAGGTGGCTAACTCTGGGCTAACACCAGTGGCAGCAGGGAACGGTGTGACTTTCAAAGAAGCAGATTTAACATTTGTATGTAAAAAACTGTATGAACATCAATTTGATGAAGCTCATTTGGCAGATAGCGTAAAGGAATATTATGCAGCGAATCCGGCTGTGTATACTCAAGCTGGCAAAGATCGCTGGGAACCGCACTATATGTATATCGGCGAAGTAGTTGAGGCTATAGAGAAATAAGTTATAGATTAACAAAATATAGCTCAACAGATGAAAACAAAATATAGCTAAAACGATTTTGGCATACAAAAAAGGCAGCCCTTAGGAGCTGCCTATTTTGCCGTTGTTTAACATAGAAAGTGAGACGGTATTTACTACCTGTATTTATAATAACATAGGGTATGGGCATAAAATGCCACATAATATTGATACAAATTCTTAGTTTTAATTTTAGCTCTTTATTTTGGCTTTTATGTTACTTTGTATGCCGCATTTTTCTAAGGGATTTATCAAAATAAGTCATAATTTTGATGAAAAATTAGTATATATGAGTCGATAGTGAGGGATAGCTTATATAGTGGGTTCCTTCAGTAAGAACTACTATAAATTGTATATTTTAGAAAAAATTTGTGAATTTTAACCCCACAAAAAAGCCAAAATCTGATATAATAATAGTATAGAAATCGATGTATAAAAGGACTAAAAATTGTGTGTGAATTGATGTTTTTAGACTCATCTTTGGGCCTAAAAATATCTGTAGTTCTTATAGTTAAATCGATGCGATCGGAACGTTGTATATATGAAACGACTACGCAGATGCGTAGTTTTCTTATTTTGTGTTTGGTATAGGTAGTCCCATGAGTGTAGTGAAGCCCTTATTATGGCTATTAGAACCGTATATCGTATATAAAGCCTATTTGTGGGCCCTCCGCTTTATAGCACATCCAGTGACGTGGGAAGGCGAAATAGATTTGTTCTCCTTGACCTTAACGATGCTGCTCATTCTTGATGCGGTGGCGTTACCATTGGTCATTTTATATTGCCCTAGCTTAAATCCTGGTAAGAGACTTCCTAATTGGATTCATCGTTTAGGTACGCCTATCTACATCATTCACAATTGGCTTGATGGCAAGGTTGGCGGCGGTACGTCTACGCCGATTGTATGGTTACGCAGAACCTTACATTCTCTATTGTTATTTATCTATTTGCTAATTCCGCTCTACGTAGGCGGTCATCTCGTGATGGGCCTCGTAGTGGCTCTCATGTATGATGTCCTCGTGTGGGCACATGGAGGTGTGTGATGGCGACTTGCGAGTGGCCTACAACGCCTTTGTATCAGGCCTATCACGATCATGAGTGGGGGCGGCCTATTCATGATGATCGGTTGCAGTTTGAACATCTCTGTCTTGAAAGTCTCCAATGTGGACTCAGCTGGCTTACGATTTTGAATAAACGAGACATTATCCGAGGCTGCTTTGATCATTTTGATATTGATACGGTTGCTTGTTATGGTGAAAGCGACGTAGAGCGAATCTTACAGACCGAGGGTATGCTCAAGTCTCGCCCTAAAATCGAAGCTATCATCAATAATGCTTCTGCTTTTAAAGATATTCAAGATGAATTTGGTTCGTTTTGCAACTATATCTGGGCTTTCACAGACAATAAAACTATTATTTATGAAAGCCACCCTGATGGAAATATACCTGCGAAGAATGGCTTGTCCACGCGGATTAGTAAGGACCTAAAGAAACGAGGTTTTAAGTTTGTAGGCCCCGTTACCATCTATTCCCACCTGCAAGCTAGTGGTCTCATCAACGATCATGGTAAGGACTGTCCTTGTTTTGAAGAGATTAATGCAAATGCTGATATTATTCGACTACCTGTGGATGGTGAGAATTAATATAGTTCTTATTATTCTGTATTTAGCGTTATATTTCTTTACTTGTTTTCAATGCCCGTTGTAACGTATTCATATAATGATTAGTTAACAATAGTTTTTATACATGATTCATTTTACAAAATTGAACTTGTGTTAAACCACACTTTAAGGTGTACACTATAGTGGATGGAAAGATAGCGTTCCATCATATGTCGGCCCGCTTTATATACAAACACATATATTCTCTCTCTCCAAAGCGGGTCTCTCATATACTTCTCTCTCAAAGCTATAAAAACGACATAAAGCCTCTATCCTTTACTGGATAGGGGCTTTTTGCTATATATCGGAATGTTAGATTGTATGTCACGACAAATTGATTTATTTCGATATAGTTGGTATACTGATGATGAAATAAGCATTTACTTTCACAATTTAGAAAGGGAAATATATGATTGGTTTGGGCACGGCCATTAATATTGGCCTCATCATAGCCGGCAGCTTGTGCGGCCTCGCATTTGGTCGGTTTATGAAAGAAAATTTGAAACAGACGCTCATGATGGTGAGCGGCATTATCGTTCTCCTTCTTGGGATGAGCGGCGCCATGCAGTATATGCTAGTTATTGTAAACGGCACGCTGCAAACGACGGGGCCTATGCTCATGATTATTAGCATGGTGGCAGGCGCTGTAATTGGCGAGCTTATCGACCTTAACCGTTGGATTACTGTTTTTGGTGACTGGGTGAAAGCAAAAACTGGTAACACTGGTGATCCGCAGTTTACGCACGCTTTTATTACAGCATCCCTTACATTTACAGTGGGGGCCATGGGCGTGCTAGGCTCTATTCAAGACGGCTTGACGGGTAACTATCAAACGCTATTGTTGAAAGGCATCCTCGACGGTATCATCGTTATGGTTATGGTGTCCTCTATGGGCAAGGGCGCATTGTTCTCCTTTATTCCTGTGGGGATTACCCAATGGATTATTACAGCTATGGCTCACATCGCTGCGCCGCTAATGACGCCGAGTGCTATCGATAACCTGTCCTACGTGGGATCTATTCTGATCTTCTGTGTCGGTATTGACCTCATCTGGCCTGGTAAAATCCGTATTGCCAACCTATTGCCAGCCATCTTTGTGGCTATGGGACTTACATTCTTGCTGTAAATAAGTGTATATCATCTGAATTTCCTTAGTTAGGATATTAGTTATATTATATTTACTAAGCTATATTAGCTCTTTATTTGCTATAACTTACTACATCTTATGAGACCTATATTCTCTAACCGTTTCGCATTGATTTATATGTGAAACAGTAGGGAGTATAGGTCTTTTTTTGTTATAAAACTAGGTTATTAATATTTTGTATTATTCTTTTGAGTTCTCGTAAGATCTTTTTATATTTCTGATTATAAACTTATATTACAATCAGTTACGTTCCGAAATAGGTGACCAATAGAGTCAGACCAACAGTAGGATTTGACTGATATCTTAGAGAAATCTTTTACCGAAATCATTTATAGAATAATGTTATTCCACAATATACTCGTTTTACAGGTATATATTATTGAAATATACCTGTAAAACAGGTATAATCAAAGGAGAGATTCTATGATTATCGGCTTTAAAGATAAGGAGACAGAAAAGGTTTAATATATGGATAAGTTTATTCCTGCACCTACCATTAGTGAAATATTAAAAGAAGAGTTTATGGAGCCATTAGGGTTATCTGCGTATCGATTAGCTAAAGATATACATGTACCCGTTTCACGGATACAGGAGATTTTGAATGGGACACGAGCTATTTCAGCAGATACCTCTCTACGTTTAGCTAAATACTTTGGTGTTTCTGAAGGATATTTTTTGCGGTTGCAGATGGATGCGGATTTACGTATAGCAAAGCTTAGTGCAGGGATGGAGGATGTACTAAACTCTATTGATCATTGCAATGCATTAGAACCTGTGGACTGTCAATGAGATATTGATAATTTTCGATATATTTGGTACACTTAGTTTATAAATATGTGGTTATAACATTATGTATTACTATAAGGAGACGCTATGTTATTCGTTGAATATCCTAAATGCACAACATGCAAAAAAGCAAAGAAATTCTTAGATGATCATAATATTAAATACACAGATCGTGATATTAAATCTGAAAACCCTACAGCAGAAGAAATCGCAGCTTGGTATCCACAATCTGGTAAAGATTTGAAAGCATTCTTTAATACATCTGGTATGATTTATCGTGAACAACAATTGAAGGATAAATTGCCAAACCTTAGTGAAGAAGAAAAACTAGCTTTATTAGCATCCAATGGTATGCTTGTAAAACGTCCTATCTTGGTTCTTGAAGACAAAGTTCTAGTGGGCTTTAAAGAAGCAGAATGGATTGAGGCGTTGAAGCTCTAATTTTATAACTTGGGTCAAAGCCCCTATCTCTAAAAGCCTCCAAAGCGAGCTAAGTCATTTTTAGAGATAGGGGCTTTTCTTTTTATATGAAATTAGCATCTTCAACTAGGGCCTATTGAAGAGTTTCCAAAGCGAGCTAAGTCGTTTTTAGGGATCTGTTTTTTCTATATCTAATAAAGAAATAAGAGCTTTCAACTAGAGCTTTAAAGGGAGAGGTCATTTTTATGGATTTACTCTTTTCCTATTTTGTAATGGAAATGCAGTTCTTTATTATTTATCAAAAAAATTAATTTGTATATAGCTTGTATGTTTTGTATAATATTTACATTGTAGATATACCCCTATAGGTACATAGAGGTTACATTACCTCAGGTATATAAAGTTTACATTACCACAGGTACAAAGCGTTTTAAATTACCTTAGGTGCAAAGTGTTTTAAATTACTTTAGGCACAGAGAGTTTCAAATTGCTTAAGGTATAAAGAGTTTTGAATTATTATTGTGTTGTTTTGTGTTTCCGGAGTAAGTAAGGCCGGTTCTAGTGTATAGAGAGGTCCATATGAAGTTTTTACAGTCTTTATCAGCGCAGGTGTCGTTATTTACGCAAGGTGCTATTTTAGTATTAGGCGTTGTATTTATTCTTTTGGATGTGATTACAGAGTCATTAAATCCCGTTATAGATTTAGCGTGGGTAACGGTTCTAGTTTGTGGTTTACCACTATTTATTAACAGTGTTCAAAGTATTTGGGAGCGTTTAGAGATCCATGCTAATTTCCTCATTGTAGTGGCTATGGTGGCTCTCATTTCCATTGGCGATTATCATACGGCGGCCTATGTGGGCCTCATTGTACAGGCTGGTTTCTTCTTGGAGCAGCTTATTACGGGTGAGTCACATTACACTGTAGATAATGATATGCTTCCTATGATGCCATCTCAACTGGTGGCATTGCGTCAGGGTATTAACAATTATTCGTCCGTCATTGTTGTAGCTGTATTGCTATTGTCTATGGGTTCCTTTGCATTGACACAGGATTTCATACATACTGTAACCTTGTTATTGGTGCTATGCCCATGTTCTTTGGAACTTATTTTAGTAGCGCTCATGATGGGATCTCTTGTGGATGACGCATCTCCTGTATCGGAGCTTTCAAAAGTAACAAAGCAGTCTCATTTAGGTCTACTCATCGTGTCCATTGTGTTCCACATTGCCATCATCGGTGCTGGTGTATTTGGTCTCATCGATCCTGTTACGGCCGTTGCATTGCACGGTTTGGCACGACTTGGTCTCGTGTATAATTTGAAAGTTTTAAATGGTTCTTTGTGTGTAGCATAGAATTTAGTGAAGTATATATTTTTAGACATAATAAACTCCCCTAGTAACGATGTGTTACTAGGGGAGTTTTTAGGTTCTTACAACTATTAGTTGTAGATTATTCTTTTGCTTGGGATTTATCACCAAGTGTGAGAAGTAGGAATACGATAGCGAGGATACATGCACCAACGAGGGCCACGAAGCCGCCATCCCAACCATAAAGGTCAACCATGAGACCCATGAACGCACCAGCACCAGCAGAACCGATGAGGTAACCAAGAAGGCCTGTAAGACCAGTAGCGCCACCTGTTGCTACACGTGGTACCATGTCTGCTGCTTGAAGGCCGATCATCATAACAGGACCGTAGATGAGGAAGCCAATAGCGATAAGTGCTAAGTTATCGATAAGGATATTGCCTGCTGGGTTGAACCAGTAAACAAGGATTGCCAAGATAACGAATAGCATGAAGCAGATGGTAGCTGGAGCACGACGGCCGCGGAATACGCGGTCACTCAAATAGCCACTTACGAGCATGCCTGGAATACCAGCCCATTCGTATAAGAAGTAAGCCCAACGGGAACCTTCTTTTGTAAAGCCTTTCACAGCAGTCAAATAAGTAGGCGCCCAACTTACTACGCCATAACGAATAAAGTATACAAAGATATTTGCGATTGCAAGATACCATAAGTATTTGTTATGCAAAATATATTTGTAGAAGATTTCTTTGAAAGTAGTTTTATTTTCATCTTTTACTTCAGTTGCCACTGTTTCGTGTTTGTATTCTTCAATAGGTGGCAAGCCACAAGATTGTGGTGTATCTTTCAACAAGAAGAATGTAACTACAGCTAAAACGATAGAAATAAGAGCAGGGAAGAAGAAAATACTATGCCATGTACCAAATAGATAGATACCTAACGTAGCGAGAGGTGCGATAATACCACCACCAAGATTGTGGGATACGTTCCACCAAGACCACCAAGCACCGCGTTCAGAACGGGAGAACCAAGTTACCATATTTTTCGCATATGGAGGATAGCCCATACCTTGGAACCAACCATTTAAGAAGGCGAGCACGCACATGATAGGAATACTGCTTAAAACACCAGGTAAGGTGCCGAATAATAACATAACTAAAGCACTGAGCAATAGACCTACTGTGGAGAAGTATTTTGGGTTAGAGCGGTCAGACGCATTACCCATGACAAATTTACTTATGCCGTACGCTACGGATAAGAGGGTCATGACAATACCAAGATCCGCTTTAGTGTAGCCGTACTCAGCAATCATGTACGGAACAGCCAAACTAAAGTTTTGGCGGATCAAATAGAATGTAGCATAACCAATAAAAGTACCTGCAAAGACTTCTTTGCGAAGACGTTTGTAGGTGGAATCGATTTGCCCCTCTGGTAATCGTTCAATATGAGGAGCTGGAGAGAAAATCGACATCATCACACATCCTTTCTACAAAATGCCATTGTAATCATACCATGTATGACCAAAAGTCGACTATATTTTATTTTTAATTATGATAAATAGTTATTTTAACGCACCATTATGGGGTTAGTGCATAGGCTGTAGAATATTAAAATATCTTCTATATAAAAATCCATTTGATTATCAAGATATATGAACGATGCGTCAGCCCTTAAGAAATCTGATGTAGGCATCGCCATGGGCGGTGTAGGCAGTGATATTGCTGTAGAAGCAGCAGATATCGTTCTTGTAAAAGCAGCTTGTAAACGCGTGTTTGAAGGGTAATTAAAATTCATCCACCGATCTGATTGCTAAGATGTCATGAGCTAAAACGTAATATAATCAATAAAATAGCGCTATCAATTCTGATAACAACTCTGTATGAGTAGTGGAATTGATAGCGCTTTTGTGTTGTATATTAATTGTGAATATATTTATATATTGTACGTGAATATATTGATTTTACTAATCGATAAGATGCTACAGTATTCAGAGTATATTACATACTATAGCACGCACACAAAGATATAATATAGCACGTATACAAAGATATAATCGATTTTATAGGCTTAATTAATCAATATATGTTACAGGATAGCCTTTTGGATCGATTTCACGGCGGTTAAGGCCGTTTGGTAAGTCTGGATAGCCGATAGCCAAGCTAGCGTAGACTTTTTCGTCTTCTTCAAGACCTAGCTCACGCATTTTAGCTTGAATGCGTTCGTTATCTTGAAGATGGCGAATTTGGTTCACCCAACAGCTACCAAGGTCGAGTTCATTGCAAGCGAGCATCATGTTTTGCATCGCACATGACACGTCGGCAAAGTTGTTGGCATAACTTGGTTTGCTAGCTAATACGATAAGTACAGGCGCGCCATAGTTAAATACAAACTTACCTTCAGCGGACATTTTTATGATATTCACCATATATGGTAATGTGTTTTCTGTAATCGGCATTTTGCCGTATTCCTCTTGAACGAGTGTTACTAACTCATTGAGTACATCTTGGCTCGTAATGACCATGAAATGTGTCAATTGTGTATTACCGCCAGATGGAGCACGGCGGCCAGCATCGAGGACTTGATCGATAAGTTCTCGAGTTAATTGATCAGCTTTAAATTTACGCGTACTATGACGTGTTTTGATACATTCTAAGGTGTTCATATAGTCCTCCTATTATTAATCCGCTTTATATAGTATTTCTTTTATTATACTATATGACATAAATCTAGAAAGAAATTTAGAATGAGATTTAGAAAAATCTCTAGAAGGGATATGCTAAACGTCTTGAAGAAGCCATGTCCGCATGTGGTATTGAATTCTAATATAAAAAAATTTTATTAATAGGTTCACAGTTATATGGTGTGATTTCTACCCATAAATTCTATAGATGTACTCATTTTTTAATAAAAAAGAAAAAATATATTAATTAATTGACAAATTTAAAAATATCTGAACAAAGTAGGTTTTTTTACGTTGACTGCTTGCTGTAGAATTGTGTACAATTAATTTGTAGATTATTGTGTGCATATGGAGGTAGAATATGGCAGAAATTGGCGTACTCGAAGGTTACAAACATAAAGAAGACGTACCTGATGCAGAGTACATGAAATTAGAAAACCAATTGAGCTTCCCACTTTATGTAGTGGCGAAGGAAATTGTTAATGCATATCGCAGTCACTTAGATCCGTTAAATTTGACATATACTCAATACATCGTAATGATGGCATTGTGGCAATATGGTGATTTGTCTGTTAAAGAACTAGGCCAAGTATTGCGCCTTGATTCTGGTACATTAACACCACTTTTAAAGAAATTAGAAGCAAAAGCATTCTTAAAGCGTAAACGCAGCCGCCAAGATGAACGGGTAGTAATGGTAACCCTTACTGATACAGGTAAAGCATTACGTGATGAAGCAGTTCATATACCACGTCGCTTGTCTGAAGCTGCAGGCCCAATCTTTGATGTTGAAGAAACGCGTCAATTGCGTGCATTGCTTAACAAATTGTTAGAAGCAATCGATAACGCAAATGCTAGAACAGTAGAAAATAGTAAGCGCTAATGTAGCGTACTCTAGTAAGATCTCATATGCATACATTCTGTAATTTAATATATCTAATATTTTCATAAAATGTGATATACTATACATATAACGTATTGTGCTGAGGTCATGTGAGAGCATGACCTGTCGTGAGATGCCGAAAGGCAAAAAGGAGAGCATTATGAATAAAAATTTATTAGGTGCATTTGTATTAGCCGGTACATTATTAGTTGGTGGCGTTGCTAATGCAGCAAACTGGAATGGTTTAGCTAACTATCCAGAGGTTCCAAACAGTGCAAATGGTTCTGAAACATACTTCTTCGATAAAGCATCCCAATTCAGTGGTATTGATAGTAGCCGTAACTATGTATTCGGCATCAATGTAGTGAACATGCATAATAACCAATATGGTGAAGCTACATTGTTCAAATACATTGTTCATCCAAGTTTGCATACTGTATATCGTTTCGCTCCAGATGGTCAAGCTTACCAAATCACTCCTGGTTCCAATGAATACAATATGTTCTTGGCTGCTTGGAAAGAAGTATACGGCACTGACTTCTCTTTCCCAGCTTTATAATTTGATGGCGCAAGCCGTAATAATTACATAACTATTGCTGGTGAAAGCTCCTTTGGGCTTTCACCAGTGTTGTTTATGGAGGTTTCCTATGTCTAAATCTGAATTTGCTCAAGCTTATACGGAGCGCATGTTCCCTGATATTGCGGCCCCTGCAGGTTATATTGACCCTGAGTTTGAAGTTTTATTTGATAATTTTGCGTTCGATGAAGTTATCACTGAAGAGGGTCGTAATGTGCCTGCTAAGGATCGCTTCTTGGCTATCCTTGCTACATTAGTAGGGGCCTCTGCTGTTGATGAATATGCGTTGATGCTACCGGCAGCACTTAACTTTGGCTTGATTCCCGATGAAGTAATCGAGCTTATTTATCAAGCTGTGCCATATCTTGGCATTGGTCGTGTACGTCCATTCTTTAAGGTTACAAATAAGATTTTTGACTATCGTGGGGAAACTGTTGCGGATCCATCTCGCAGTACAATTACTGCTGCATCTCGTCTTGAAAAGGGCGTAGAAAAACAGGTGGAAATCTTTGGTGAATCTGTGCGTCATTCTTACGAAGAAGGCCCTGAAGATACACGTCACATCAAAAAGTGGCTTGCTAATATGTTCGGCGACTACTACACACGTAAAGGCTTGAGTGTGGCTCACCGTGAAATGATTACCTTCTGTTTCTTGGCAGCTCAAGGTGGCTGTGAACCTCAACTAAAGGCTCACGTAGAAGGCAACTTGAACGTAGGCAACAGTAAACAATATTTGATTAACATCGCATCTCAATGCGTGCCGTACATCGGCTATCCACGTACATTGAATGCCCTTCACTGCATTCAAGACGGCTACACCGCATGGGAAGCTAAACAATAAAGGAGTTTTATGTTATTTTCTGGTATTAGTTTAACGATGATTTTAGCGTCTATTCCGGCGCTTATCATTGCCGCTGCAGGGCATGAATTTGCTCATGCCAAGGTAGCTGATATGCTCGGCGACTCTACGCCGCGCTCAATGGGTCGCTTGACCTTGAATCCCGTGGCACACCTTGATTTAATCGGCTCTATAGCCTTTCTTATCGGAGGATTTGGTTGGGCTAAGCCTGTAATGGTTGATACGTCTAACTTCCGTGATCCTCGCACAGACTATACCTTAGTATCTATTGCGGGACCTGCGTCTAATGTGTTGATGGCCTTTTTAGGCTACTTAGCACTTCGTTTTCTTGGAAGCTATGGCTTGTTGACAAATGAATCATTAGAGTTAGTACTGACACTGATTGTTGTATATAATATTAACTTTGCTATCCTTAATATGATGCCAATACCACCACTTGATGGTAGTCGCATTATTACAAGCTTATTGCCTAGGGACATGCAATTTACATTAGAACGTTTAAGCTTTGTAAGTTTGATTGTACTTATCTTATTGCTCAATACACCAATTGCAGATAAGATTTTTATTCCATTACAACAAACTATTTTGCAATTGTTTGAGCGTATCGTAAGCGTCATTTTGTAAGGGTTATACGGTAAGGCTTTTATTTTATCTTCCTCTATATATTAAAAACTATCGATATAGTTCTTAATATATGATATACTGTGTATGGAAATCGTAAATTTTCGATATATTAATATTACAGTGTATTATTAGATACTATGGATAGAGTAAATTGATTTACGATATCGATATGTAAATCAATACACTAAATCGATACGTTAATCGATATATTAAACTGATATAGTATATAGATATTCAAGTGAATAGAAGAGGAATATATATGGATTTTGAAGAAAATCAAGTGCCAGAGGCGATTCTGGACAAGCTTACAAAGGTGTGTACATGCCGTAGCATTACGCGTAAAACGATTAAAGAAGCCATTTTGAATGGTGCTCATACATTTCCTGAGGTAAAAGAAGCAACTCGTGCTGGCACAGGTGCTTGCGGTGGTAAAGGCTGTGGCCCTCGCATCGTAAAGCTCTTAGCAGAAATGAAAGAGCAAGGTAAAATTTAAGGATAAGCAAAATTTAAGACTAAACAAAAGTTAAGCGTAAGTTTGGACTTAACTCATATAAAGACTATTACTTCAAACCAATACGGTATATATTCGTAGGTTTTGGGTGGTAGTCTTTTTTTCTGTTTTGGGGAATAGTCTTTTTTGCGCTCCCAATTCACCAGATGTTTTGGCGATGTTGGGGCTGTCTTCGTTTTTTGATATACTATACATAATACTTTTTAGAGATTTTGGAGGTATATATGTTTCGACGTATCGTAGCAGCTACGATGATTGGCGCATTGGCGCTTACAACGGGCTGCGGTTTACATAATCCATTTACTTCTAAGGCGGAGCCTGTAACCTATGAATCTGTGGCGCAGAGCGAGCTTTCACCAGAGGAAAAGGTGGACAAATTAGTAGCTAATATGTCTGATGCGGACAAGGTAGGTCAATTGTTGATGATTGGCATCCACGGCAAGACCTTGAACGATGATGCGAAGTTTATGCTCAATGAGTACCGCGTGGGCGGCATCATCTTGTTTGACCGCAATATGGAGTCCAAGGATCAAGTGAAATCGCTCATTACAGATATTAATAAAACTGGTAAAAGTGCCGGTTTAACACCATTGTTTATCGGTATCGACCAAGAGGGTGGTGCCGTAGCACGCATGGAGGATCAGCTCATCAAGGTTCCTCCTGCAGAAGAATTAGGTAAAGAACCTATTGAACAAGCGGTATCCTTGGCAAAACAGTCTGGTACGGAACTAAAGGACTTGGGATTCAACATTAACTTTGCCCCTGTAGCGGACTTGGGCTTAACCTATGGCCGTTCCTTTAGCACAAATCCTGATGATGTTGTACGTTATGCCAGCGCTGTAGGTAAGGCCTATGATGAAGCTGGTTTATGGTATTCCTATAAGCATTTCCCAGGCATTGGTAAAACAGATGTAGACTTACATGCGGATACCAGTGTTGTGCCAGTGTCTAAAGAGACTTTGTTGAATGAAGATACGAAGGTATTTGTAGACCTCATTAAGCAGTCTAAACCGAATACATATGCAATTATGGTGTCCCACGCGATATATCCTCAAATCGATGCAGATCATCCATCTAGTCTGTCTAAAGCGATTATTACTGATTGGTTGCGCAAGGATATGGGCTATAACGGTGTTGTCGTAACGGACGATATGGACATGGGTGCTCTTGCAAAACACTACACCTTCGGCGATATGGCGGTTCAATCTATCTTGGCTGGTAGCGATATCTTACTTGTATGTCATGAGTACGAACACATGCAAGAGGCTTATAATGGCCTTATGAAAGCTGTAAAAGATGGTCGCATCTCTAAAGAACGACTCGATGAATCTGTGAAACGAATCTTGCTTATGAAAATGAGCAGAGGTATGTAAGACTGAGATAATCTTGTATTCTACATTCTGTATAAAAATATATAGTGTATACATAAAGAACTATCAAGGATTTTAATAAACCGATAGAGAATTAATAAGTAAAGTGATTCTCTGTCGGTTTATTTTTTTGTATAGTTTGTTTTGTTAGGAGTGAATTATATGGCTCGCAGAATTATGTTGAACGGTACATCCTATTTTGGACAAGGGGCGATTCAGGAGATTGTGAATGAAATTAAGAATCGCCATTTCAAAAAAGCCCTCGTTACATCTACACCGGATTTATTTGAATTTAAAGTGGCTACTAAGGTAACAGATCTACTTGATGCGGCAGGCATCGATTATGAAATTTATGACGGCATTAAGCCAAATCCTACTATCGAAAACGTAACGGCTGGCGTTGATGCTTGTAAAGTGGCTGGCGCTGATGTTATCGTTGCTGTTGGTGGCGGTAGCCCAATCGATACAAGTAAGGCGATTGCTACTATTATTACGAACCCTGAGTTTAGTGATGTGCGCAGCCTTGAAGGGTTAGCACCTACTAAGAATCCTTGCTTGCCAATCATCGCGGTGACTACTACATCTGGTACGGCTGCAGAGGTTACTATCAACTACGTTATTACAGATGTTGAAAAGAACCGCAAATTTGTTTGCGTTGACCCTCATGACATCCCAATCGTAGCTATCGTAGATCCTGATATGTCCGCATCTATGCCGACAGGCCTTTGTGCGGCAACAGGTATGGATGCTCTCGTGCATGCTGTAGAAGGTTATATCACAAAAGGTGCGTGGGAACTAACTGATATGCTTCATTTGAAAGCTATTGAAATCATTGGTCGTTCTTTACGTAGCGCCGTAGCTGGTGATTACGCTGGTCGCGAAGCTATGTCCTTAGGTCAATATATTGCAGGTATGGGCTTCTCTAACGTTGGCCTCGGTATCGTTCACTCCATGGCACATCCATTGAGTGCTGTGTACGACATCCCTCATGGCAAGGCTTGTGCCATGCTTTTAACAGCAGTATTGAAATTCAACGCTCCTGCAACAGGCGAAAAATATCGTGAAATCGCTCGCGTTATGGGCGTTTCTAATGTAGACGCTATGGATGAAGCAACCTATCGTCAAGCGGCTATCGACGTAATTCAAAAATTAGCTGATGACGTAGGTATTCCTAAATCTCTTAGCGAAGCAGGCGTAAAACGAGAAGACATTCCATTCCTCGCTGAATCTGCTTTCAACGATGCATGTACACCTGGTAACCCACGTGATGTATCCTTAGAAGAAATTATTGGTATCTATGAATCCATATTCTAAGGAAGTAAGAGCTTGATGATATATAGTATTTTATGGCTTGAATGATTTAAGACTATAACATCATATTGATGCATGATTTGTAGGTCTAAATAATTTCCTGGTCTAAATGATGCGAAGCTCTAGCCCTGAGGGCTTTACATCTTTACTGTCTTTACATATTTCAGATGCCTCCGAATATGTAAAGAAAATACATTTATACACTTGCTTAACAAAACTAGCCATCTCATTGTAGAGGTGGCTAGCTTTGCGTTTGTAGCGTTGTCTTCTAATTAGATAACTGACGTTGTATGTAATCGTTTCTTGAAAATGATGGTTTACATAAGTATACTAAGGATATGAATACATAGTTTATGCACGAGTGTTTTGGCTAATGCTAAGGAGGAATGGTATGAAGCTATGGAAATTTAATAAGCGCAGTTCTACCTTAGCAGATATGTCCATGAACCGTATGTTGTTAACGGAGCTCATTGCAAAGGGCGCTCTTGTGGGCGTTATTGCAGGCTTTTGTGGTGCTACGTACCGTTATTTAATCCTTGAGTCAGAGCATATTCGTTGGCATTTGATGGAGGGCATTACCATGGAATGGGCCATAGGCTGGCTTGTAGTGATGGTTATCTTTGCCTTTATCGTCGACAGATTGCTCGCATGGGCCCCATTATCGGGGGGCTCGGGTATTCCTCAAATTGAAGGGGAAATGTTGGGCCTCTTTGATATGAAACCGTATCGGACGTTGGTGTCGAAGATGATTGGTGGCGTATTGACTGGTTTTGCAGGCTTTTCAGTAGGCCGTGAAGGGCCAGCCGTACAAATCGGCGGCTCTGCTGGTAAAATTGTATCCTATTGGATGAATTCAGGGTTGCGTGAGCAGCGCATCTTGACTTCTGCTGGCGCAGGGGCGGGCTTAACGGCTGCCTTTAGTGCACCTGTATCGGGGGCGATGTTCGTCTTTGAAGAGGTCCATAAAAGTTTTTATCCCTATCTCGTTGTGCCAACCTTTGTGGCCACATTGATTTCTAACTATATTACGGTTAGTATCTTTGGCCTCGACCCAGCTCTTGGGTTTTCGGTAACCTCAGGGGTTCCTCTTGAGTACTTCCCTGTACTGCTTATGGTGGGCGTTATCATGGGGCTCTGTGGGGTGCTCTTCTGTCGCATGATCTTTGCGTTCAAGAAATTCTTTGAATGGCTTAAATGTTCTCGGTTCTTGAAATTAGCCCTCACTTTTGTGACTGTAGCCGTCATCGGCTATGACTCGCAACTTCTTTTAGGTGGTGGCAATGATCTGGTAGGACAGCTAGCCTTTCAATCGCATGGTGTATTGCTCTTGGGTGGTATCGTACTAGGCAAGATTTTGCTCACTACCTTCTGTTATGGCAGTGGTGCTCAAGGGGGCATCTTTTTGCCTATGCTTGTTATCGGTGCGTCTGCAGGAGCCTTTTGTGAAAGCGTACTTTCAACGTTAGGCCTCATTTCTCCTGATTTTGTACCGCAATTCGTTATTTGTGCCATGGGTGGCATGTTAGCAGCTGCGATGAGAACTCCGATTTTAGCGATATTGCTCGTCCTTGAAATGACGAATAGCTTCTCCAATATTTACGCTATCGGTATTGTTACACTTGTGGCATACCTTGTGGCAGAGCTTTTAAAAGAACCACCAATTTACGATTCCTTATTGCAAGCCATGACCGGTCAAAGCCATTTAGAATCTGTACAAACCTTCTTCCAAACTAAGGTGCCTGTAGTGGCAAACTATACAGATGTACAACTACAAGACTTGGCTTTGCCAGATGGGACGCTTATCGTAAGTATTCGTCGCAATGGAACATACATTGTGCCCCTTGGTGATGTAAAACTTGAACCAGGTGACGAGCTACAAGTCTCTTGTGAACGAGGACGATTAAAAGCAGCGAAAGACTTTTTCCAATCGAATGAGTTATAGAAAAGAGATATCTCCAATCTAAGTAAAGGGAGGCCTTATTATGCTGGATAATATTATAGTATTCTATATATTCTTTACCATAGTCGGTTTTTTAGCGGCTATGCTAGGCACTATCATTGGTGCAGGTGGAGGCCTTGTATTTGTACCTCTTTTTATGTACTGGTTCCCGGAATGGTCTCCATCAATGATTGTAGGGACGTCGCTCTTTTCTGTTATGTGTAATGCTATTTCTGGCTCTATTGCATATATTAAACAGAAAAAGGTGCTTATCAGCGCAGCTATTGTCTTTAGCTTAGCTACCTTACCAGGGGCTATCTTGGGCGCTCAAATGTCGGGGTGGTTCTCTGGTAAAGGCTTTATGTTTGCCTTTGGATGCTTTATGCTCTGTGCTTCTGGTTTGATTGGGTTTAAGAATTTCCGAAAAGGGGAACGTAAGGAAGAAAGCCTTACCCTTGATCAGCTAACGTATAGTAAGCCTATCGGTATTAGCATTAGCTTTTTTGTAGGTTTTATCTCCAGTATCTTTGGTATTGGTGGCGGTCTTATCCACGTGCCTGCCTTAATTTATCTTATGGGCTTCCCGACCCATATGGCGACGGCCACGAGCCAATCCATCCTCGCCGTATCTACTACGGTTGGTGTTATTACACATTTAATAGAAAATCATATCGTCTTTAGCATTGCTATTCCTACAAGTATTGGCGCTATCTTTGGGGCCCAAGTAGGGGCGAGAATTGCTAAACGGTTGAAAGCAAAATCTATCCTTGCCCTTATGAGCGTTGCAGTCTTTGCACTAGCTGTACGTCTTATCCTTAAGTCTGGTATTTTGGGATAATATGGCTTCTCTAATCATCAGTAGAAATTTGAATACTATACTTCTTATGTTCTAGCTAGTATGAACCGATAGATTTGATATATTTACTATAAGTCCTCTAGTGGTTGCTCGAAAGAGTTATATCGCTAGAGGGCTTTTTATGTGAAAGTGAACAATTATTAGTAGGTGAATCTAAAAGTTATGATTAAAAGTCATACTTAAATATAAATGAGAATGAAAAAATTGAAATAAATGGAAATATACAGTTTTGTGTATAATTTATGTAAACTATTTCCTATAGAATTATATACACGATACGTCAAGTTTTATGGGCAATTTGGCAGTTATTTATTATAGAGTTCTTTAATTACTAAGTAAATAAAATAGTTTTATTTTAATATGTGAAAAAATGAGTACATGATAATGCCATTGAGATGCACTTTCAAGTAAAGAAATAAAAAAGCGGTGCATATCGAGAATTATTAGAAGACATATAAATTATGCATAATTATAGTAGTGAGAATGAGAACGGCGTATACTAAATATAAGACAAATTCCTTAAGAGAGGATAGGAGGATATACAAGTGAGTACGCTTATAAAAGATTATGAACGTTTTGCCAAGGAGGCAAAAGAGATTTGCAAAGATCGTGTCTATACAGATCATTTACGTCGTTATGCATATGGTGTTGACGCGTCCTGTTATAGCTATTTACCGAAGGTTGTTGTAAAGGCTGAGGATGAACGTGAAGTAAGACGTCTTATTCGTTTGTGCCAACAATGTGGTACACCATTTACATTCCGTGCAGCTGGTTCTTCTTTGTCTGGTCAATGTTCCAGTGAAGACGTGCTTATCGTATGTAATGATGGCTTCAAAAAAATGGAAGTTATCGACGATGGCAAGGCTTTAAAATGCGAATGTGGTGTTATTGGTTCCGATGCGAACGATTTATTGAAACCTTATAACCGTAAAATCGGTCCAGATCCTGCTACACTTGCCACAGCATTAGTAGGCGGTATTTTGAACAATAACTCCTCTGGTATGTGCTGTGGTACGGCTCAAAACTCCTATAAAACAATCCGTTCCATCCGCGTTGTATTACTAGATGGTACTGTTCTTGATACATCCGACAAAAAATCTATTGAACAATTCCTTCGTGAAAAACCTCAAATGGTTGAAGATATCTTGCAATTGCGCAAAGAAATCTTGGCTGATGAAGAATTGACTCATTTGATTCATCACAAATACAAAATCAAAAATACTACAGGCTATGGCTTGAACTCCCTTGTTGATTTCGAAGATATCATCGATATCATCAATCACTTGTTCATCGGTTCTGAAGGTACATTGGGCTTCGTATCTGAAATCGTGTACAACACTGTTGAAGACGTACCTCATAAAGGTTGCGGTCTCATGTTCTTCAGCACGTTGAACGATGCATCTCTTGCGGTTGTGGCCTTGGCTAATATGGGCCGTGAAAAGGTTGTTGCTGCTGAAATGATGGACTATCAATCCTTAAAAGCAGTTCAAACTCTTGAAAATGTACCAGACTTCGTTCGTGAAGTACCAGAAGGTACAAGTGCAATCTTGTTCCAAACTGAAAGCTATTCCAAAGAAACTGTAGATGAAAACTTAGCTTTCATTAAAGAACAATTGAAAGATATTCCAACAGCGATCCCGAGTCTCTATTCTCAAGATCCTAAAGAATACGATTCCTGGTGGGCAATCCGTAAAGGTATCTTGCCTATCGTTGGTGGTCAACGTAGAAAAGGTACTACTGTTATTACCGAAGACGTTTGCTTCCAAATTGAAGACTTTACTAAAGGCATTGAAATGCTTACAGAATTATTCCACAAATACGATTTCGTTGACGGTGGTGTAATCTTCGGTCATGCTTTGTCTGGTAACGTTCACTTTAACATTACACCTGACTTTAGCGACCCTAAAGATACTAAAAACTTCGGCGATTTGGTAAAAGAAATGTCCGAACGCGTATCTGGTTTCGGTGGTTCTTTGAAAGCCGAACATGGTACAGGCCGCATGGTAGCACCATTTGTTGAAATGGAATGGGGCCGCAAAGCATACGAAATCAATCGTCGTATCAAAGCTATCTTTGACCCTGAACGTATCTTGAATCCAGATGTTATAATCACTGATGATCCAGATGTGTACAAGAAAAATCTTAAAGCTCAATGCGTTATCGACGATGCTTTCACAATCTGTATGGAATGCGGTTTCTGTGAAAAACATTGTCCAAGCCGTAATTTAACATTGACTCCACGTCAACGTATCGCATTGTTGCGCGAAACTAAACGCCTTGAAAACGAAGGTAACTTCACATTGGCATCTGAACTTAGAAAAGGCTATGAATACTTCGGTGTAGACACTTGTGCTGCTTGTTCCATGTGTAAAGGCCTTTGCCCACTCAGCATCGATACTGCTCAAATTGCATTGTCCATGCGCCGCATCGACCCACCTGCACCAGAATTGGCTAAGAAAATCTACGATAACTTCTCCACAACACTTCAAATGTGTCGTGCTGGCGTAAGTCTTGAAGGCATTGCTGGTTCCATCATTACACAAAAAGCAATTTCTAAGATTACTGAAGGTTTACATGGCGTAACAGGTGTTACACCATATGTTCCTAAAACAACTCCTAAAGCTAATCGCTATAAATTGAAAAACCGCATCAAACCAACTAACTTTGAAAAGGTTGTATACTTCAGTACATGTGCAAATCGCGCATTCAAACCTAACCAAGGTTATGACGATGATCGCAGCTTGCAACAAGTTGTAGAAAGCCTCTGCAACAAGGCTCATATCGATATTATCTATCCAAAACATATCGAAAACCTCTGCTGTGGCTTGAGCTTTGAAAACTACGATGATGTTCATGAACGTGCTGTAAAAGACTTGCACGATGCATTGATGAAAGCATCTCAAAATGGTAAATATCCAATCGTGATCGACCATAGTGCATGCTTCAACCATGCATTCAAACACATGCCAGACTTAGAAATCAACGATATTTCTGAATTCTTGTGCAAATACGTAGTACCTCATCTCGACATTGAAAAATGCGATGAACGGGTAATCGTACATAAACAATGTAAGATTAAATCTTTGAACAAATCTCAATACATTGAAGACTTGGCTCGTCTCTGCACAGACCATGTATTCAATATCAAATCCTTCGCATGTGATGGCTTTGCTGGTCAAAAAGGTTTCTTCACACCAGAACTTAACAAATCTGCTACGAAAGACCTTGCAGGTGAAATTGCTGAATACGGCGCAACACTAGGCGTAAGCTCCAGTTCTACATGTGAAATTGGTCTTGGTGAAAGCGGTGGTATCCCATTCGTAGGCGTTGCATTCCTACTAGACCGTTGCTCTAAAGCTAAGAAATAGGCTGTAATTAAAATTCAATAGACTAAATAAAAACAAAGTGCTAACATTTAATTATAATGTTAGCACTTTATTTTGTGTCTTTGTATGATAGTTTTATATCTACTAGATTTGTTTTATGTTTTATTGGTTATTCTAGAATCTAGAAGGAAGTGAGTATATTGGATATAAAAAAAAAGGCTTATTTATGATGCTTTTGAAGATAATGATGGTCTGTTAAATTTTAATCAAGTAAAACAGTTGGGACTTTCTTATTATACGTTAAATTTAATGCTAGCTAATGCAGAAATTTATTCTGATGAACGTGGGCTGTATTCATTACCGAATGTCTATGTAGACGAATGGTTTGGGATACAGCATAGATTTCCCGAAGGCATATTTAGTTTGGATTCGGCATTATGGTTGCATGGATTATCTTTAACGGTACCTTTTCAGCCCACTCTTAGCTTTCCCTATGGTACCAATACAAAGAATATAAAAAAGAATAATATTTTACCAATTGTATTGCGATCTTATTATGATATCGGCATTGAACAGTTAGAACGGCAACCTAAACAGAGTATATTTGTGTATTCAAGAGAACGTACATTAGCTGAGTGTTTACGACCGATATATAAAATGGATATACAACTTATATCGACTGCTTTTCAAATATATTTTAAGAATGGCCAATATAATCTTGATGAATTATATTATTATGGAAAACTATTTAAAGTAACTCGTAAATTACAATCTTATATAGAGGTGTTAACGTGAGATTTACTAATGCTATCAAAAAAGATTTCTTTATGCTAGTGAAATAACTTATGATAGTACCAATAAGTGTTTATATGAATTATTACATAGGATAGATATATGAAGTTTTTACTAATACTACCGCTTATGGTAATGATAATAGTATTTAATGTTGGATGCTCTATGTTAGTAGATAATAATGAAACAAAACAGACATCAGTAGTAGAATCACAAGATAAGAAGAATGAAATGGTAAAGGTTGATAACCATCTAATCTCAGCTAAGCAAGCTTTATCTGCTGGCGATTATGTTAAAACCATCGAAGAGGCTACAGCCTCTATTAAAGATAACCCCAATAGTTCCGAAGCCTATTCTGTGCGTGGATTTGCTACAGCTTTACATGGCAATACAGCTAAAGGCTTAACAGATACTAAAAAGGCCTATGATTTAGATCCTAATAATGTAGCGAATTACTATAATATGGCCATGGTGTACAAGTTACAAGGCCAGTTAAACGATTCTAAACAGTGGTTTGAAAAGGTATTAGAAAAGGACCCTAGTAATACTTGGTCCGTCTATGGTATTGCTACCATTTATGCAGACCAAGGGGATGATACTAAGGCCCTTGATTGGCTTGAAAAGGCGATTAACATTGATCCATCTGTGAAAGCTGTAGCCGCTGAACAAGACCATTTCGAGCGCTTTCACAATAATGCGCAATTTAAAACATTAGTTGGCTTATAGATATGGGTGGCAAACAGATGATTCGCCTTATTATAAAGGTGGTAGGATTTATATATTGGTTTGTTTTTCTATACCTTGGTGGTCTAATAGTCGTAGACTGGTCAGGGTTTATGTCCCAACATAATATAGAAACACCTCTATTTCTTACATATTTAGTGTTTGTAGGTTGTTTTGTAACGCCGTATATTATGCTGTACTGGAAGAAGCTGAATCCTAATGCGAAAGCACCATTTATGGTGCGCCATCTCTCCGAATATATGGCGCGATTAGAAGATCGTCATAGTATATGGTTTGATGTATTATATGTACTAAAATTATTGCTCTATTTCGTAATAATTCTGTGGATGCTTTGTATCATATTACTCACCTTAGCAGTTATTGCGTGGACAGTAGTCCTAATTTTGCTAAGCAATTGATGGTGTAAATGCTTTGATCAATGGTGAAGCCCAGTAGTGTGCAATATATTTACATTGTTTTCTCTACTAACGCTTCTTGTAGAATTTGGGAGAAATTGATACCTTTTGCTAGCGCTCTATCGTTTAGCCATGCAGGAATAGTTAAGGTTTTCTTTACAGATTTACTATTTTTAGCCAGATCTATATCTGTTTGTACTAATGTAGGATAGGTTGTATCCGTGCAAGGTAAGTTTCGAATAGATGTAGGGGTTGGTAAACTTTCTCCATCTTCTAAGGCTCCTAAAATATACAGTTCCATTGCCTCTTGTGCATTAGTTACTAATTCTGTTAGTGTTGAGCCCGTACTACTTGTATATTCTAAGTCTGGAAACTCCGCCCAGAAACCATCAGCGTCATCATGGATTATGGCAGGGTATATAAATTTCATAGGTCCTCCTCATTTTAGTCCTGTACGTTTTAAAATTGCATTTAATAAACCGATAGGCACATCTTTTCCATGTACGGCAATCACTTCAACTTGCTCATCCTTTTTCAAACGATGATGACTACCGCGTTGCTGTACATCCTTCCAGCCGTTTTTTAGTAGCAGTTTTAGTAGATCTTTATCTTTCATAGGCTCTCCTTTTATAGTAACACGTGTACACGTATAAAACAATTGATAGGAGTTATATTTCTTATATTTCTAGTCTAACCGTATATAAAGTAAAATAGGGGTGACCATTGGTCACCCCTGATTCTATTAGTCACTTGACAAACTAGATGTATGATTTATACGCATTAATTCTATTTATATAAGTTACATTAGTAT
>OGJN01000073.1_pt1 | contig 103776 bp, 96 predicted proteins | sample 1572221 | NCBI WGS metagenome assembly OGJN01 (sample SAMEA2582148, study PRJEB24529) | metagenome | biome: Human gut stool | place: China | collected 2011 | reverse complement strand
GGCATGGCCTACGATGCTCTGGATGGTCTGGATATCCACGCCCAACGCCTGCATCTGCGATACATAGGTGTGGCGGCAGCTGTGCGGTGTGAGCAAGCGGACATCGCCCGCTTCTTCCAGAGATTTGCGGAACACATCCCGGAAATGGGTGGGGTTGCAGGGCAAGCCGGTTTTGGGGCTTTCCCAGATGAACTGGTCGGTAGTATCCCGCAGCTTGATGGCACATGAGCGGACATTCAGCGGCACCGGAATATCCCGGATACTGTCTTTGGATTTCGGACTGCCAATGCTGACTGTACCTTTTACGACCTTTACTGCCTGCCGGATGTGAATGACAGAGCCATCTTCTTCAATAAACTGCGGCTCCAAAGCCAGAAGTTCCTGCATTCTCATTCCAGTGCCGAGTAAAAGCCGAATGCTCAATCCCATGCGGTCATCGGGCAGCACCTTCATCAGGTGTGCGACTTCCGCTGTGGTAAAGGCTTCCTTGCGTTTTGCGGTACCGGATGCCCGCATCTTTTCAGCAAGCCGGACCGGGTTGCGGCGCACAAGGTCATTGGCTTCTGCCTTTTGAAAGATCTGGTAGAGCATCCCTCGTGCCTTGCTGATGTAAGAATCCGAGCGGCCATCGCGCCGCATCCCTTTCAGGAAGTTTTCGATGTCGATGGGGCGTATGACGGTCAAGGGGCGATGATAAAATCCCTCTTTGAGCATTTTCAGGCAGTATTTGTAGCTTTCCTGTGTCGTGGGAGCGATATTATCCCTGTGACCCTCGAACCATGTATCAGCCCAATCCTCAAAGTACAGGATCGTGTCCAGCTGGACACCGCTGATAAGCGCATCCTGATACTCTTTCAGTTTGAGCTTGACCTCCTTCTGGGTCTTGCCATAGAAGGTCTTGAAGCGCGGCGAACCATCTTTCTGGTAGCCGTCCATCATACGTAATTCCCAGCGACCATCGCTGCGGTGGCGAAGCGTACCCTCGCCGTGTGAACGTTTGCTTGGCATATTGCCTCCTTCCTGATGTCAAGTCGTTTCGGGAATAGTATAGAAAAAGAAACCTCTTGAATCAAGGATGTCAGATTAGCCGTTTACGCTGTCCGTGATCCACTGAAGAAAGCGGTCTTTAGGAACGACCATCCGCTTTCCGATGTGGAGCGTGGGAAAGCCGTCCGAACGGAGCAGGATGTAAGCGTTGGCGCGGGAGATGCCCAGCGCAGCAGCGACATGATCGGCTGTCAGAGTGATGGGAAGCTGCTCATACGAAGTGAACTGAGAGCGCATAGAATACCTCTTTTCTCTATATGTTGTATTAAATGAATACAGAAACACTATATATTGCACTTTGATATGTAACAAGGGGCATCTGCGGTTTGCGGATGCCCCTTGTGTATATGGGAGAAATGCCTGTGAATGTCAGAATTTCATCGGCAGTGCGTCTTTTCTGCACTTGCCGTTGTAGGCGGTGTAGATGGGGAAAACGTATTTTTTCCATCCGCGCAGCTTTGCGGGGTCGTCCTGCCCGATGCGGTAAATATCGACCGGGTGGATGTTGCGCAGCGCACGGAGCAGCCGTTCTTCACTGAACTCGCCGTGGTACAGCTCCACAAAGTGCATCATGCCTTTCAGAACAGATGCCCGGAACGAATCGGGCTTGCCCTCCCATGCTACCACGATCAGCCGCATCGTTTCACAGTAGAGCGGTTCGCCCATCTGCTTGTAGAGCCGGAAAGCCGTACCAACGCAGCCGATGCGATAATCGGTCAGCTGCTGGCTGTCATAATTGAGGCTCAATCCCACCCGGTTTGTGGCTGCGAGAAAGGCTTTGGAGATGGCATCGCCGCCCACCACCTTGGCACGGAGCTTGATGCCTGCCGTCAGCGGCGCAGAGAAGCCGTTCTGCTCGGCAAAGAGCAGGGCTTCCTGCTCCACGGTCATGCCCGTGTACACCTTGCAGAGAATCGGCAGATCCTTGCCGCCGTTGCGGAGGATGCGCCCCTCGATGGTGTGCTGCCCATCCGTTACGATGAACTGACCGTTACGGAAACTGACCTTCGGCTCGTTTGCCACATATTCGTTGAAGTGGGCGGCGATCAGTTCCACACGCTTGCGCTCCACACCACGCTGATACAGTTCGCGGGGGTAGACCAGCTTGCTGCTGTGGATGACCATGAGCTGGTACGGCGGGTTGACATGGATGAAGGGATTGGTGTTGTCTTTCAGGCGCATCGCATTTCCTCCTTGATCCTCCAGATGTACGTTTCGGCTTCTTTCAGAATTTCAGCAACCTGCTGCTTACGCTTCGGGATAGTGAGCAGACTTGGGTTGAATGTGAAGCTGTATTCCAGCCGCTGGATCATTGCGTGTACCGCAGCTTCCAGTTCGGTGTACAGCATCATGTCCTCGACACTCCCAGCATCCTCAAAGGATGATTTGATGGGCGTGTAGGGATAGAGGGGCGGCTTACCGTCAACCACCTCAGGCGGCGCGTAAGCCGCCGTAGAGCGGATGATAGGTGGAAGCCGCTGAATGCTCCCCATCGGGTTCAGAGCAAGGCTGGCACGGACAGCATCATCCACCCGGCTCATTTCTTCCGGGGTGAGGTGTCCGAGGAATTTCAACACTCGGCTCTTGTCTACGGTAAAGATCTGCTCTGCCTGAACGATGGACGGAACGGAGAGAAAATCGTTCACCAGCAGGCAGTGTGTCGGCTGGGTATACTTTTTTGCCGCCTTGCTTGTCAATGTGGCTACGATCAGCGTAGGCGAGTAAAAATTTCCCACATCGTTCTGGAGAACGACTGCCGGACGATTCCCGCTTTGCTCTGAACCGATGGCGTTGTCGAAACGGGTGAAGAAAATGTCTCCGCGCTGGAATTTCCAGTTTTGAATCAAAAGCTGCCCTCCTTTTTCAATATGTACACCGCCCGCTGCACCTCCTTGGCAGTGGGCGGTGTGTTTGTTCAGCGCGTCATCACAACATAGTCATGACCGCGCCGGGTCTGGCAGACTGTGCAAGTGTCCATGCTCCGGTCTGCGCTGGGAACAATGGCGATTTTGAACGCCTTGGATTCTACAAAACTGCAAAGGCAGACACCGCAGAGTGTGCGGATGGACCGGATCATCTCCGGGGTCAGTTCCATTTCCTCGTAGATCGCTTGCTCTAAGGTGGTACGGTCGTTTTCGTTCATAAAACCTCCTATGTAGGACGAAAATGTGGATATATGGAATAAGTAAAAAGAACAGGCGTGGACGAAGACCGAAAACAGCATTCGGCCACGCCTGATTTAATAAGTTAAGGTCTCGCATATTCGCCCTCGGCTCCCTGCGAGTGGGGCATAAACATCTGGCAGCGGACTTGTACCGCTTCATTGGCATTTCAGCCACCCCGTCTGCTTTGTGACCGGGCCGCGAATTACGGAAGTATCATTATCGGAGTACCAGATGACGGAACTATTCAACTTTCAAGGTTCGTGAGGGTGGACGTTTTGCCCTGCGGCAGGTGCCGCTTGGAAAATTGTCCCTTCACTTGGTAGGCATCGAGAAAGGCCAAATTATAACCAAAAATCAAAACTTCTTCAAAAATATAGAAATTTTTATGATTCTCTTATGAATTGCAGGCTGTGAGACATTAAAAACTTTAGAAATTTCGCTCTCGTTGTAGCCTTCATAGGCGTAGAGCGTCAACAGTTTGAGGTCATCTTCCGATAAATTTTCAAGAGCAGACAGCAACCGCTCGTTCTCAATTTCTCCGATCCATGTGAAGCGGCTCTTGGTTTCGCGGTAGGTATCCGTAACGGAAACGGCTTCCTGATACTTGTTCATAAGGGGCGAGTAGGATTCTTCGCCCTGTTCAAAGGACGGAGCGGTGATTTCCTGCGTGTGGTTCTGGTAAGAACGCGCAGCATTGAAAACAGACCAGTCATACTCATACATTGCCTGAATCGCTTCGATGCTCATGCCAGCATCCTCGTACTGCTTGCGCAACATAGCCCACTGACGGTCAAAATTCTTCTTTTCCAAACCATAATTAAAGCCCATGCGTAACCTCCAAATTTTCGATAAAACGAGAGAAGTCGAAAATTCGGAGATGCTACGGATATTTCGCCACTTGGGGCAGCCACGAAAAGAGGGCAAACATAAAACCTGCTCCTTTTCGGGAGCAGGCCATCTGAAGCTATAAAAATAGCCGGACAACAGCCGACCGAAAGATTGGAGATCTTTCAGTCAAGCTGCTGCCCGGCCATTTGGTGCTACGTTTCATACATTGCCATGTGGCAATGGCCCGTTGCTCGGTGCTAACAGTCCATATTCAGAGTGCGTTGCACCCGATTTTTATGAAACCAATGCTTACTTGGCTCGAATGGAAAGGTTGAGCCATAACATTTCCCGGCAACGCCAGCATTTTATGTGGATGAATCCAGTGCAGTCGGCGGTCATTCGATAGAGCTTTATATTGCACTTGGGGCAAAACTGCCAGTGTTCCGTAATCGCTTCCTTCTTATGATCGAGCATGACTTTCCCTCCCAAATATAAAGTTTGCTGCTGTATCATAGGAGAAACGGTGGACTGCGGCACTTTGGCTCCAAAAGCGCAAAAACGCCAGCCTCCCATGGCGGGAAGCTGGCGCAATATAACACATCGGCACGATTGTGGATGGTGGAACGGAACGATTGTGCTTGCTTCGGGGCGGTCTGGCTTACGGCAGCAGACAGGCTTTTTTTGATGCGTTAACATCTTATCGCCTCCTAAAATCTTTTTTCTGTATTTTAGAAAAAATTGTTTTCGATTGCAAGGATGTCAGTTTTCAATCGTCCACATTATAATGATAAAAGCCATACCCAAGGTCTAAACTGCCCTTTGAGTATGGCTTTTATCGTTATCAGGAATCTTTTTCTACGGATTCTGCGGAAACAGTCGGCATGAATTGGTAGCCAAGGTTGGAAATCGTTCGGATATAAACAGGTGCAGCTCTGTCATCTTCAATTTTCTGCCGGATGCCGTCCAATTGCATTGGTAACGGCCGTCAGGCAGCTTTCACTATCCTGATGCCAGACAGCTTCAAATATTTGCTCTTTTGTGAACAATTGCCCCGGATGCCGTGCCATTAAACTTAAAACGCCATATTCATAACGGCTCATATACACTTCCTGTCCATTTTTGAATACTCGATAATGCTCCAGATGGATTTCCAATCCGGGATAACTCAGCACGGCATCGGTTTCTGCCGAAGAAACCGTTTGCTCTGTGAATTTCAAAACAACTTTTTCCTGCGGAGGAAAATTGTCCTCCGTAGTACGGACGATGACTTCAACTTTTTTCATGAACAATCTTCTCCTTCCGCAAGACAAAATGCCTTGTTATCTTTTTTACCTGTTCATTCAGGCATGCGCCGTTGGTTTTGATGACATTCTGATATCAGTAAAAGGAATCCTTTTTGTAGCGTTCCAGCGTACCGGTGCCGTCATCGTTGCGGTCTAATCGTGTTCTCCTTTTCTTTTTAGATTTGTTTCAGATCGGGGAGCGGAATCCTGCTTTTCCGCTCCCTGCCGCACTGGAACTCTTTCTGGTTTCATTATAACCGTTTGCCCCCCTGAGCAGAATCTCCGTTTTGTTCACCTGTTAGTACTCAAAGGTTCATACTCTTTGCTTTCTTCATTATCAAAAACAATTACCTCCGCATGATCTATTGAAGCTCATCGTCAAAGCTGCTGTCTTACTCTTTCACAGTGCGGCTCCCGCCAAACACATGCGACATTTCCATGTGTGCCAGTGCTTCGTCAATCAGAGCCACTTCTGCGGCAGACAGCACAATATCCGCTGCACCGGCGTTTTCCTGTAAACGGTTAAGTTTCCGGGTGCCGGGGATTGGTACGATATAAGGCTTTTTGCACAGCATCCACGCCAGTGAGATCTGGGCAGGTGTTGCATTTTTCTCGGCGGCAAGACGGTGTAACAGTTCCAGCAGGGCGCGGTTCTGGTCAATGCTGTCTGGCTGGAACTGCGGCATGACGCTGCGGTAGTCCGTGCCTGCTTCAAACTTGGAAGTCTTATCGTATTTGCCGGAGAGAAAACCGTTTGCCAGCGGCGAGAATGCCACATAACCAATGTGCAGTTCTTCCAGAACCGGGAACAGGCTTTCGTACCAGCGGGCCATCATGGAGTAACGGTTCTGGATGGCCGTTACCGGGCAGACTGCGTGTGCTCGGCGGATGGTCTCCTCGGTGGCTTCCGAAAGGCCCCAGTGAGTGATCTTGCCCTCCCGAATCAGGTCAGCCATTACACCGGCCACTTCCTCAATGGGCACCTTGGGGTCAAGCCGATGCTGATAATACAGGTCAATATGGTCGGTGCCCAGCCGCTTGAGGGAGGCATCTACCGATGCACGGATAACTTCCGGGCGGGAATCCGGCACCAGCGGCTTGTTGACTGCCGTACTGGTCATGTCAAAATGGATGCCGAACTTGGTCGCCAGAACGATTTTATCTTGGTAGGGTTTCAGGGCAGCACCCACCAGTTCCTCGTTGTCGTGGGGATTATCCGGTGTGCCGTAGACTTCGGCGGTGTCAAAGAACGTATAGCCCATACCCACGGCCTGCGCCAGCAGTTCGGCCATTTCCTTCTTGTTGGCAGGTGCGCCGTAGGCATGGCTCATGCCCATACAGCCCAGACCAACAGCAGAAACGGTCAGGTCGCTGTCCAAAGTACGATACTTCATGTTAAAATTCCTCCTTATTTGCAAAAACACTTTCCAGCCATGCGGCGTAATCGTTCACCCAGCCGCCATCCGAGCCAAAGCCGTGGGGCCAGCCATTCAGCACGATGCGTCCGGTGGAAATGCCCATATTCCGAATCACATCATACTGCTGCTGGAATTGGCGGTAGAAGGGGTCCTCCGTGCCGTAAACGTAGAATGTTGGCGGCAGATCACCCTCGGCCAGCCAGTCCGGGTCCATGTTGCCCACGCTGAGCCGCCCATAGAACGAATAGATCATGCCCGCCGCCGAAGCGTGAGCCGGAACAGCATCCAGCGCATCGGGTACATAGTTTTCATCCAGAGCAGTGCCGTTGACATCTTCATCGTAGTGCATCAGAAATTCGCCCGCCTGAATGCCGCCTGCGGAAAAGCCCATAACTGCAATATCGTCAGGGTCAATGCCGTAAACATCCGCATTCTGCCGCACAAAGCGGACAGCCCGCGCTACATCCAGCGCGCCTTCCTCCTGCGTGTAGGGCGACAGACGGTAATCTACGATGAAGGTCTGGAAGCCCAGCTCCCGTAGAGCCGCTGCCGTGGGCAGAGAATCGGTATAGTTTCCACGGAACTGATACGCACCGCCTGCCATCAACACCACAGCACCTTTCGGTTGTACTCCGGTGCGGACGGGAATTGCCGTCACATAGGGGCGGAAATCCCAGTTGTCAAAATAACCGGTCATTGCAGCGGTGAACTGCGTTTTAGCCGGAACGTTGCCTTCTTCCCACAGGTACAACGCCTGAATATGGTTAGGGTCTGCCGAGGTGTTCAGCACGGTCGCATTGTCCACTGGTTCCGGCATCTTTTGCAGCATGGCGGTACGGGAATAATCCTCAATTTTTCCAGTGCCGTAGTTGTATGCTGCCGGGAAATCATCCGGCGTTGCAACGGTGTCGGCAGAAGTGCCGATGCGCAGGTCGCTGCCTGCCGGGAACGAGCTGCTTTCGGTTTCATTTCGTTTCGTCATAGCATCCTCGATGGCGGAAACTCCGCTTTCCAAATTGCTGCCGGAGGAAGATTCCCCGAACCACATCATGTTATAGCCGGGCATGACCACCATCATGGGGTACTTCCGGGTGGGGTCGTAATCCTCCGGCAGGTAGTAGCTGTAATGGATGAGCTCCTCAGTGCTGTCCAATGTCTGCTCCCGGACAAGCCCAGTCTGGATGTTTCCGGTTTCCGAAGAAGCACTCTCCGAAACAGCCGAATCCACTTCGGACGAGGTCGTGATGGATGTGCTGGCCGAAACCGAAGAAACCGTATTGACTGGCACAGAGGATGCCGCCCCGGTGCAGGCGGATAATAAAACGGTCAAAGCGGTGGAAACCGCGAAAATCACGCTGCGCATAAAATCACCTCGCAAAAATCAGGGAAATAGGAAAGCCGGGACGTTTCCGTCCCGGCTTTCCCTGCAACAAAGAATGAGGAATATGGAACACTTCCTCAATGATGGAAGTTTGTGAAGATAGCAGGTTCTTTTTCGGGCAGGCCGATCTGTTGCTTGCCTATCTGGATACTCTTCATCAAAAAGGCCATGTTGCGGCCAAGGGTGCGCATGGTCTGCAAGCCCTCGGCATCTTTCTTGACCTCCTCGGCAGAGCCGCCGTAGACCATGTTCCAATACTGGCTGCTGGCCACTGGCATCCCACACATGGTAAAATATTTGTTCAGCACATCGTAGGAAGCAGTGTTGCCGCCGCGCCGACAGGTCACGACCGAAGCACCCACTTTCATGGTCTTGTCGATGTTCAGGGTACTGAAGAACAGGCGGTCCATAAAGGAGATCGCGCCGCCTGCCGGGGAACCAAAGTACACCGGTGCGCCAATGACAAAGGCATCGGCTTCAGCCAACTTGGGGGCTACTTCGTTGACAATATCATCAAAGACGCACTTGTTGGAGCCGGTGCTGTGGCAGCGGCGGCAGGCGATGCAGCCCCGGATGTCCTTGTTGCCCACATGGACGATCTCGGTTTCAATGCCCTCGGCTTCCAGCGTATTTGCCAGTTCGGTCAGGGCCGTAAAGGTGCAGCCGTTGGGCCGCGGACTGCCGTTGATGAGCAATGCTTTCATACAAACATTCTCCTTTTGATTTACCCTCTATTTCAAAAATTACCGCAAGAGAAAATTCTCCTCACACAAAAGCTCTACTTACAGGTTCAGGCCATTTACCCAGCTTGCAATGTCAGCTTCACTGCTGCCGCGGCTGAACCGCTGGCCGTCCAGCCAAGTGCCGGCGTCCGCTAATTCGGCCAGCAGCTTGCCGCTCTGGCCGATGCCGGAGGAAAGGGACGTGCAGAACGGAACAACATTTTTGCCGGAGAAATCGTTGGCGGCAACAAAGCTGCTCATGGGCCATGCGGCAATGCCCCACCAGATGGGGTAGCCGATGAACACGGTGTCGTAATCGTCCCAGCCGTCCACATCGGTGTTTTCCAAAGCCACAGCACGAAGGCCCTCGTCGTTGTGTTCACGGGAAACGCGGCTGTCATTGTTCGTCCAGTTCAGATCATCGGAGGTATAGGGGTCAGACGGAACGACTTCAAACAGGTCAGCACCCACGGTGTCGGCGATGGTCTGCGCTACGCCCTGTGTAGTGCCGGTGGCGGAGAAATACACCACCAGTGTTTTGCCCGTAGTCGTTACCGTGCTGGTAGCTTCCGAAGAAGCAGCCGCGCTGGATGCGGCTTCACTGGAAGCCACAGAAGAACTGCTCACACTGCTAGCGGAATTGCCGGAGCAGGAAGCCAGCAGCAGGGCGGCAGCAGATGCGCCAGCAACCTGCAAAAACTGGCGGCGGGAAATTTTATTCTTCATACGAAACACGCCTCTATCTATGTAAAATGCCGGGAATCTCAGAGAACCGCTCATGCCAGTGCGCGGCTCTCCAGCCACTGATAAATGTGATCAGCGATCTCTTTGTTGTTCAGCTCTTGGAACATGAAGTGGGAGTTGCCGGTGATGCCGATTTTCGGCAGATCGACCACAGTGCAGTCACCGCCATCGGCATTGTACTGGGCGGCAAAGGCCAGTGCGCCGTCCCGTACCTGCCGCCAGAAGCTGGTGGACATGATATCTTCCGGGCCGTTGTCGATGTAATCACCAAAGTAGATAGCGATTGGAATACCTGCGCTCAGCAGTTTTGTGTACTGCCAGCCTCACCACGGCGGGGCTGGTCTACCAAGAACGCAGAGTAGCCGTTGCGCAGAAACAGATCGGCCCAGCCCTGACGGCCGTCCGGGGTGGTTATCCAGCCCATGCGGGACTGTCCATAGCCGTGCAGATAAACCATCGGCCAACCGTTGCTGTCTGCCGGGATTTGATACAGAACATTAGCGCGATCCACATGAGCGGTGTTGCCTGCACGGGTAGTGTCCAGCCAGTTGGTGGTGGCATCATAAGTGCCTGCCACCGGTGCCGTGACCGTGCCGCCGGAGGAGAACATTCCTTGCTTGGCAATCGTCAGCGGGCCGTCCGGGTTCAGGTTGTTCTTTACCCAGCGGCTTACCTTGCCGTTTGTCTCGTCAATGGAAACAGAAGCCGCTGCACCCGTCAGTGCGGAAGCGGCTGCACCACCCACCATGGTGGCGGCAAGAACTTTCAGAAAACTTTTGCGCGTGATCTTATTCATCTTCATTTATCCTTTCATCTGGTTCATTTTCCGCAAAAAAACTCTCCGCACCCAGCTACAAACTGCTTGAAATTTACTTCTGATCGTCCACGGGAGGAAACATGGTGGCGAATGCCGCCAGCTTATCCTCCGTGACCTCATAATACCGTTTATCCTTGTTCAGCGTGGTGATCTCCTGCATTTCTGCATCGGTCAGCGCAAAATCGAACACATCGAAGTTGTCGTGGATGTGGGCCGGGTTCTTGGAGCCGGGAATGACCACATTGCCTGCCTGAATGTGCCAGCGCAGAATAATTTGCACATTGCTCTTGCCATACTTTGCTGCAAGGTGGGTGAACAACGGCTCTTCCAGCAGGCCCTTGTCAGCGTGGCCCAGCGGATACCATGCCTGAATCACCATGCCATTCTCGGCGAGGAAGGCTTTCAGTTCTTTCTGCTGGGCGTAGGGGTGAACTTCGGTCTGGAGGATGGTGGGCTTGACTTCGCAGATGCTCAGAATTTCTTTGATCTGCTCCTCGTTGAAGTTGGACAGACCGATGGCACGGACTTTGCCCTCCTTGTAAGCCTTTTCCATCAGGCGATAACCGGCAACGTAATCACCGGCAGGCTGGTGAATGAGCAGCAGGTCGATGTAGTCGGTGTCCAGACGTGCCAGCGTCTTGTCCACAACATCGGCATCGGTGTAGAAGGTCGGCCACAGCTTGGTTTCGAGGAAAATTTCCTCCCGCAGCAGACCGGACTTCTTCATGGCGCGGCCCACGGCTTTTTCGTTGCAGTAGGCGTTGGCGGTGTCGATAAGCCGTGCACCATCGTTCAGTGCGCTCAGCACGGCAGTTTCAGCTTCGTCCGGGGTCAGCAGGAAGGTGCCGATGCCCTCTGCCGGCATCTTGACGCCATTGTTCAGAGTAATGAATTCCATAATAAATAGCTCCTTTTGTATTTTTCGTTCCTTGATTACTTGCACTCGTTGAGGATGTCCAGCAGTTCTTCGCGGCTCAGCTTCTTGCAGCAGCCGCCGGTCAGCACGGTGGAATCGGCCACAGCCTTGAGGTCGGTGTCGGCAGGGATGCCCAGTTCTGCAAAGGTGGTGGGCATCCCGATCTCCTTGATGAAGGCCGCCAGAGCCTCCACGCCAGCCTGTGCCAGTTTCAGCTCGGATTTGCCCGCCGGGTCGATGCCCCAGACGTTCTGTGCAAAGCGGGCGAACCGTGCGGTGTTGGCCGGGAGCAGGTGACGGTACAGTACCGGGTGAATGACCGCCAGACCAGCACCGTGGTTGCAGTTGGTGTAGGCACCCAGCTGATGCTCGATCATGTGACACTGGAAGTCGGTGACCTTGCCGATTTTCAGGATGCCGTTTTCGGCCATAGCCGAAGCCCATGCCAGCTCGCTGCGGGCCTCGTAGTTGTCCTTGTCGGTCAACAGGACGCGGATGTTGCGGATGACGCTGCGCATGACGGCTTCGTTGATGTCATCGGAGAGGTTGTTCTCGTCCGGCTTGCCGAAGTAAGTTTCCATCGCGTGGCTCAGGGTGTCGAACGCACCGGAAATGACCTGCTTCATGGGAACGGACAACGTGTAGGTGGGGTCGAGGAAAGCAAAGTCGGCCTGTGCACCCCACAGGGCCCCCTTAATCTTCTTTTCCTCATGGGTGATGACTGCGCCGTTGTTCATCTCGGAGCCGGTACCGAACACCGTGACGATGGTGCCCAGCGGGATGAACGCAGTGGGACGAGTATGCTTGGTGTTTTCCAGCTCCCACAAATCTTCGTCTACCTTGGCCTGTGCAGACACCACCTTGCAGCAGTCGGACACGGAACCGCCGCCCACGGCAAGGATCAAATCCACATGGTTCTCACGGGCCAGCTTTGCACCCTCCTGCACCTTGGCGTAGGTGGGATTGGGCATGATGCCGGGAAACTCCACGATGCGCTTACCCTCGGCGTTCAGAATACCGACGATTTCATCATAGACACCATTGTGCTTGATAGAACCGCCGCCGTAGGCCAGCATCACGGTATCGCCGTAGTGCTCCAGCAGACAGCCCAGATATTCCTTCACGCCACCCTTGCCGAAATAAACCTTGGTCTTGTTTTCAAACAGAAAATTGTTCATAGCCGTTACACTCCTTTATATAAAACTGGGAAATCAGACGTTTTTGCCCATCTCGTAGGCTTCCTTCATGGCCGGGGAGGACATCACCTCGCCGGGCCGATATACGCCGGTGCCGTAGATGACCCCCTTTTCCTTGGCACCATTCAGGCAGGCGGTAAAGCCCCGGAAACACTCCAAGGTGCAGGCCATGGCAGCACGGTTATCGTCCGCGCAGGTCATGATGAAATAGAACTCCTTGTTCAGAATGTTCGTCCACCGGGCAAGGCTGCGGTCGATGATAATCTTCATCTGTGCATCAATGGAGTAGAAGTACACTGGGCTTGCCATCACGATAACATCTGCCGCCTGCATTGCGTCCAGAATTTCGCTCATATCATCGTTCAGGGCACACTTGCCGCCGTGGTCGCGGCAGTAATAGCAGGCATTGCAGGGCACAATCTTCTTGCTGCGCACGAAGATCTTTTGCACTTCGTTGCCGCTCTCCTGCGCACCACGCATAAACTCACTGCACAGCAGGTCGGAGTTGCCGTCCTTGCGGGGACTGCCAGACAAAATCAAGACTTTCTTCATCGGTCGTTCCTCCTTTGAGGTACTCTCTTTTTCTGGTTCCAGTATAGCGCAAGTCTGCATTTCCCGGAATCTCCACTTTGTTCACTTGTTTGAACTCAAAGGTTCAAACAACCCGCTTGCCCCCCTGATTGTAACACTTAGAGTCAGCTTTAGGTCAAGTGCATCTTTTGTAAAAAGAAAAAGCCACTGCATGATTTCTCATGCAGCAGCTTCTCGTTGCAGTGGCGTATCAGCTATACAATTCCTTGCTGGCTATTTTAGCCGCATCCAGAAAACGCTGAACGGCAGGCGTTGGATTCGGGGAGTGCAGGATACCATAGGGGATGCCGTAATCCCAATCTACTGGAATCACTTTCAGCAATGGGTGGACATTGGCCCAGCCCGGAATTGCCAGCAGCACATCGTTGGTGTTTTCGCAGCGGTTGAAGATGTCCATGCTGTAAAATTCAAAATCCACGATATTTACTTGTGGATGGTGCTGCCATAAATCATCCCGCAGCTCATCTACATAGTGGCTCCATCCACGGTGCATCAGCAGTAGATTTTCGCCGTACAGGTCTGTGATCTGCAAGCGGTCTTTTGCCGCAAGTTTATGATGGATGGAAACCGCGCAGTAAAACGGCCCGCGAACCAGTTCCAGACCGGCACATTTGCGCAGATGCAGCATCGTATCATCAAAGATGCCGCCTACTACATCAATGTTCGTGCCGAGGTTCGCCAGAATTTCCCGTGCATTTTCCGGGGTGTTTTCAAAAGGCACAATCTGGAATTTGATGTCCGGGCAGATGGTCTGCACTTTCGACCACAGTTCCATGAGCAGCTGGGCAGGTGTCATGGGAGAGGAACCAATGCGGATGACGTTGGAATCCTCCTGCATTGCGTTCCGGGCACGAATGACAGAATCATGGCAGTATTGAATGATGTACTTGGCATCCTGATACATGGAACGGCCTGCTTTGGTCAGTGTTAGTCCCCGGCGAGTACGCTTGAACAGCTTGACACCAAGGGAATCTTCCAATAAGTTGATCTGCTTGATGATGGCCGTTGGCGTGATGTAGCTTTCCTCTGCCGCCTTGTTGAAGCTGCCTGCATCCGCCACACGGATGAAGGTTTCCAGCTGATGATTGTACATGAAAACACCTGCCCTTCGGAGATTTCTATAAGAATAGGATAACATCCGATTGTGTTAAAATCAAGAAGTGTTCCAGCGAGATAAGCGGTATGCGATTGTAGCCAGCAGGGCATTCGTCTATACAAATGCTATTTTGCTTTGCAAAAATGCTTGTTGGGCTATGCCCAAACCCCATTTGTTCTGCATCGTGCCGATGCAGGCGGCGCGTTTGTTCCAAACACTTTTATAACAAAAAAGATAGCCTAGGGCTCTTCCACGAGGGAAGAATTCTAGGCTACGATGCAAGAGTTTGTCATTTCAACATGGACACCGGCTGCGTGGAGCTGCTGCTCCGGGATGGGAGAATGATCTCCATTGACTGCACCGGGGTCGAGGATGCACTGGACGTGACCATGGCGCAGAGGTCGGAGTTAGACTACCTCATCTACAATGATCCGCTGGGCTACGCGAATTTGATTCTGGATAGCGAGCCGGAAGAATATTTGAAGAATGCGGCCGGGAGCCATGGGTTAGAAATCTGAATGAATGCTGGATATTACTGTTTTTTAACTGGTGATGTCCAGCATTTGTTATTTGGTGTTGCCCGATCAATTTTAATGGAATCTTTATACTTCTACAATTTTCTTTACGACTCTTTTATCTATTCCATGCTAATCTTTATGCACACGGATAGGTAAAGGAGCTTTTATGATTCAATATCCTCGTTACAGGCAGCACCGTTTTTCTTCTTTTCAGGTCATTATTGCAGGGTTTGCGGCAGTTGATCTGGTGGGCGCATTGCTTCTGATGCTCCCGATCGCTGCACAACAGCGGTGCGTTACACCGTTCCATGAGGCGCTGTTTACTTCCACCTCTGCCCTTTGTGTGACCGGACTGGTGGTACAGGATACCGGCAGCTACTGGTCGGCTTTTGGGCAGAGTGTGATCCTTCTTCTGATCCAGATCGGAGGATTGGGCGTCATTACGGTGGGTGCTGCCTTTGCGCTGCTTTCCGGGCGAAAGATCTCCCTCAAGCAGCGAAGCACGATGCAGGAAGCCACCGCTGCCCCACAGATGGGCGGCATCGTGCGGCTGACAGGCTTTATTCTGCGGATCACCGCCCTGTTTGAATTGGCCGGTGCTGCACTGCTGCTGCCGACGTTCTGCGCCGATTATGGTTTGCGCGGGATCTGGTACGCATTGTTTCATTCCATTTCGGCGTTCTGCAATGCCGGCTTTGACCTGCTGGGAACAGAGGGGGCAAAATTTGTTTCGCTGACACGGTATGCAGGTGACCCATTGCTTACCACAGTGATCGCGGCCCTGATCGTCTTTGGCGGCCTTGGCTTTCTGACATGGGAGGACATTTGTACATACCGCCTTGACTTTCACCGCTATCGGATGCAGAGCAAGGTGATCCTTGTCACAACGGCGTTTCTTCTGGTACTGCCGTCGCTGTACTTTTATTGTTTCGAGTTCACGGCAGGCTCTGCCCGGCAGCGCATTTTATTGTCGATGTTCCAATCCGTTACACCCCGTACTGCCGGTTTTAACACCGCCGATCTTGCTGCGATGGGCAGCACTTCACAGGCATTGATGGTGGTTCTGATGCTGTTGGGCGGTTCGCCCGGCTCCACGGCAGGCGGCATGAAAACCACAACATTTGCCGTTCTGCTGGCCAATATGTGGGCGACCTTCCGCCGCAGAGAAGATGCGGAATTTTTCGGGCGGCGCATAGATGGTTCCGCGGTCAAGAATGCTGCCACGATTGCAGGGATGTATTTGACGCTGTTCTTCCTCGGAGCCTTTGTCATTGCTACGGCAGAGCAGCTGCCGATGTCAGTCTGTTTGTATGAAACTGCTTCGGCTGTGGCAACGGTGGGTCTGACATTGGGCATCACGCCGCAATTGGGCATCCTTTCGCAGGGGGTGCTGATCGCACTGATGTTTTTGGGACGTGTTGGCGGATTGACGTTGATCTATGCGGCATTTGGCAGCAGCCCTGCCCACTCTCGTCTGCCGCAGGAGAAAATCGCAATCGGATAAAGGAGATAGGCATGAAATCGATTCTTTTGATTGGGCTTGGCCGTTTTGGCCGCCATATTGCGCAGGAACTGAATGAGCTGGGTCATCAGGTCATGGCGATCGACAGCAATGAGGACCGTGTGAACGCTGTGCTTTCCTATGTGACGAATGCACAGATCGGTGACAGCACCAGCGAATACTTTATGCGCTCCCTTGGTGTCGGCAATTTTGATGTGTGTATCGTAACCATCGGCGGCAATTTTCAAAGCTCACTGGAAACAACATCACTGCTCAAGGAACTGGGCGCAAAGCTTGTGGTCTCGCGTGCAGAGCGGGATGTACAAGCCAAGTTCCTGCTGCGCAACGGTGCGGATGAAGTGGTCTACCCGGAAAAGCAGCTGGCAAAGTGGGCAGCGATCCGATACAGCTCTGAACACATTCTGGATTATATCGAGCTGCAGGACGACCACGCCATCATGGAAGTGACCATTCCGCCGGAATGGATGGATCGTACGATCGGTGAAATCAATATCCGAAAAAAGTATAACATCAACATTCTTGCGCTGAAAAAAGACGGAAAGCTCGATATGAGCATCACGCCGGATACGCAGCTGTGCCGGGATGAAAGTATGCTGGTTTTGGGAAAATACGCATCGATCCAGAAGTGTTTCCGGCTCTGAAAAGATAGGACGGATCGTATGGATGTCGTTTTGTTATTGATGGTTCTTGGAGTCATGTTGAGTGGTTTCCGGGCAGCAGATGCGCTGGATCACATACGACGGGAGATCCTTCGACAGGAAGGAAAAAGACGCGGCTGGTGGTCATAACCATCAAATTGTGCTATACTGTGGGCAAGGCAGGTGATCTTTATGAATCAGAACGACCCACCCACTGAACATATTCTGGCGTGTCTGTCGTCCTCTCCCTCCAATGCAAAGATCGTGCGGACGGCAGCAACGATGGCAAAGGCGTTTGGAGGGACCTTTACAGCTCTGTATGTCCGGACGCCTGACTCGGATCAGATGGGAAAAGAAGACTGTCGGCGCTTGCAGCAGCACATTCGTATGGCAGAGCAGGCAGGTGCCGACATTTCTACGATCTACGGGGATGACATTCCGCAGCAGATCGCAGAGTTTGCCCGCATCTCCGGCATTACAAAAATCGTACTGGGGCGCTCCAGCGTACATCGCCGCCATTTCTGGAGTGGACCGTCACTGACTGAAAAATTGACGCTGACTGCGCCTAATCTGGATATTTATATCATCCCGGATGCTTCTGCAGAGAACGGCTACGGTTCAGGACGGAAGCTGTTCACCCGTCCGCTTCTGCCGTCTGTCCGTGATCTGCTGATCACCGCAGGCATCCTGAGCTGCATCACGCTCATCGGCTTCTTTTTCTTACAACTGGACTTTGCACGCTATAATATTATTATGCTCTATATGCTGGGGGTGCTGTTCACCGCATTGTCTACCAGCGGTTACACCTGCGGTGTGCTGGGGTCCGTTGCCAGTGTAGCATTGTACAATTTCTTCATGACTGAGCCATACCTGACATTCCATGCGTATGATCCCGGTTATCAGGTTACATTTGCCCTGATGCTGACCTCTGCAATCATTACCTGCGCCCTGACAACGCGGCTGAAGGATCATGCAAAAATGTCTGCGCAGGCAGCGTTCCGTACAAAAATACTGTTTGATACAAATCAGCTTTTACAGAGAGCAAAAAGCGAGGAAGAAATCCTCTCTCAGACAGCGTCCCAGTTGATGAAGCTGCTGAACCGGAGTCTGATCGTTTACCCGGAACAAAACGGAGATCTTGGGTCAGAACAGGTTTTTGGGATTGATGGGGAAGTGCCGCGCAACATCTTTTCTGCACCGGAAGAACGGGATGCAGCAAACTGGACGTTTGCCAACAAAAAGCGTTCCGGCGCAGGCACGGATAGCTACCCGGATGCAAAGGGGCTTTATCTTGCGCTTCGGACCGGAGGCGGCGTGTTTGGAGTGATCGGGATCGATTTGTCCGAAAAACCGCTGGATGCTTTTGAAAACAGTGTGCTGCTTTCCATTCTGGGCGAAGGTGCGCTGGCCATCGAAAACCGCAGAAATGCGCTGGAAAAAGAGCAAGCTGCATTGCAGGCAAGGAATGAAGAGCTGCGGGCAAACCTGCTGCGCACGATCTCCCATGACCTGCGCACCCCGCTGACCTCCATTTCCGGCAATGCCAGCAATCTGCTTTCCAACGGAGAAACGCTGGATACAGAGACCCGGAACAAGATCTGCACCGATATTTTTGACGATGCGCAATGGCTGATCGGTCTGGTGGAAAATCTGCTTTCCATCACCCGCATTGAAGATGGGCGGATGAATCTGCAGATCTCGCCGCAGCTGATGGACGAAATGATCGAAGAAGCACTGCATCATGTCAACCGGAAAAGCTGCGAACACACCATCACAACACAGTATGGGGACGAGATCCTCCTGGTCAATGTGGATGCACGGCTGATCATGCAGGTCGTTGTCAATCTGGTGGATAACGCCATCAAATACACCCCCGTGGGCTCGGTTATTCAGATTTCGGCTTACCGGAAAGACCATCAGGTCGTAGTGGACGTTGCAGATAACGGTCCCGGCATTCCGGATCGCGCAAAAGCACAGGTGTTCGAGATGTTTTATACCGGGCAGAGCCGCATCGCAGACAGCCACCGCAGCCTTGGCTTGGGCTTGCCCCTCTGCCGTGCGATTCTGACGGCTCACGGCGGAACATTGACCCTGCGTGACAACATTCCCAATGGCAGTGTCTTTTCCTTTGCATTGCCGCAAAGCGAGGTGAACATTCATGAATAAGCCGTCCATTCTGGTCGTAGAGGATGATGTTCCTGTACGGTGTCTGATCACAACGACCCTGAAAACCCACGGCTATAAATATCTGACTGCTTCCAATGGGGAAACGGCGATCATGATGACTACCAGCCACAACCCGGACATCATGCTGCTGGATCTTGGGCTGCCCGATATAGACGGCATCGAGGTCATCCGCAGCGTCCGCACATGGTCGAACCTGCCCATCATCGTCCTGAGTGCCCGGAGCGAAGATTCTGATAAGATCGAGGCACTGGACAATGGCGCAGATGATTATCTGACAAAACCGTTTTCCGTGGATGAGCTGCTGGCAAGACTGCGTGTAACGCAGCGCCGATTGAATCTGCTGGCTTCTGACGGCATAAACAGTCCGGTTTTTGTCAATGGTCCTTTGAAGATCGACTTCTCGGCAGGCTGCGTCTGGTTGAGCGAGAATGAATTGCATTTGACCCCCATCGAGTACAAGCTGCTGTGTGTGCTGGCGCATAATGTGGGCAAAGTGCTGACGCATACCTCCCTCACGCAGAAAGTATGGGGCAGTACGCAGGAAAATGACATTGCTTCCTTGCGCGTTTACATGGCATCCCTGCGCAAAAAATTGGAACGATACCCGGATGCGCCGCATCTGATCCAGACCCATGTTGGTATCGGATACCGGATGCTGCGCGCAGAAAATGATGAAGCATAGTAAAAAAGCAGGGTGCGCCCCTGAATAGGACGCACCCTGCCAAAAGCCACAGACAATAGCGATAAGCTGTAAAAAGAAGCATGGACGCCCCCGAAAAGGAGAGCGTCCATGCTTCTTGCTGTATCCGAATGGAGGAGATTGCGAAATCAGTGATTGTCCGGGCAGACGATTTCCAGCATCTGATCGAAAACCTCTTCCATCTGCCGCACCAGTGTGAACTGGGTGCGGGCACGGTCGAGGTTGTGATCCGGGCGAGCAATATGGAAATAATGGTCGCCCTCCAGATAGTCAGTCAGAAAACGGATGCCGCATTCCAGCGTCATGAGCCTTGCACCCCATGCAAGGCTCTTTTTTTCTGCCATGCTCATGGATGCCCCGGCAGTGGAGAGATACCCTTTGGCGAACACTTCGTACAGATGCAGGTCAAAATGGACTTTGCTCTGGTCAGGTTCGTCCTCAGCGCAGTCGTTGGCACCGGTGCGGATGGAATCGCCGAAGTCGTAGGCCGAAAGTCCCGGCATCACGGTGTCGAGGTCAATGACACAGATGCCTTTTCCGGTAGTGGCATCGATGAGGACATTGTTGATCTTGGTGTCATTGTGGGTGACGCGCAGAGGAATTTCGCCAGCTGCCAGCTGATCCAGCAGGACATGGCAGTCCTGCTCTCTCGCATGGATAAATTCGATTTCCGACGTGATATTTTTTGCCCGGCCCAGTGCATCGGCGGCGAGGGCTTTTTCAAAATTGGCATAGCGGTTGGGCGTGTCGTGGAAGCGGGCGATGGTTTCGTGGAGGGTGGAGGCCGGGTAATCCTCCAGCTGGTTCTGGAATTTGCCCAGTGTCTCGGCCACGGTGCGGAAGTCGGTTTCGCTGCCGACCTGCTGCAAACAGATGGTATCTTCTACAAAGTCGTAGGCACGCCATGCGCCGCCGTCTGCATCCAGATAGCAAGTCGACCCCGACAAAGTTGGGATGACATTCAGCGTTTCCCGTGCTGGGTCGCCGCCCTCGGCAAGAATTTTCGCCCGCAGATGCCGGGTCACGCCGCAGACATTCTCCATCAGGCCCACCGGGTTAGTAAAGGTATCTGTGTTGATGCGCTGCAAAATAAAGCGTTTGGAATGATCTTCCCGCCAGACCACAAAGGTGTCGTTGATATGCCCCTCACCATAGTGGTGAGCATCGCAGAGCACAGGCCCGCCAAAATCAAAGGCATTTGCAGCAGACTGGAGCAGAGAAAGGGTAACGGATTTCATCATAAATTCCTCGTTTTCGTTATACTTCATGCCGTTTTGTCGGGGCGGGGCGTTTTCCCTGCCGCGTCTGACGGCGGTATTCGTTGGGGGTCATGCCCTCCGCCTTGCGGAAGCACTGGGAGAAATAGCTGGGAGAGGAAAAGCCCATCAGCTCGCTGATCTGCGCCAGACTGTAACCGGTGTTGCCCAGCATATGCTTGCTCTCCTCAATGCGGCGGCGGTTCAGGTAAGTAATGGGGGAAATTCCGTACTCCCGCTGGAAGGTGTGGGCCAGATAGTATTTGTTCAGGTGGGCAAGCTCTGCCAGCAGGTCCAGCGAGATATCCTCGCGGTAGTTGGTGTCCAGATACCGCTTGATCTCGGCGCACTCCCGGTTCTCGGTCGGGGCAGCCTCCTCCAGCTGCAGCGAAATGGTGGTGCAGCGCACCAGCCAGATCAGCAGTACCTCCAGCAGGTCCTGACAAACGGTCTCGCAGCCGTCTAAGCTGCGGTCGGCCTCGGCCAGCAGCATGTGCAGCAACGTGACCATCCGCTCCCGGTTCTCCCGGCAATTGAAGATGGCGTAGTTCGTATCCGCCTTGCTGAACAAAAACTCCATGCTGGCAACGCCCAGCACGATATACTCCAAGGGCGAGGCGTTCAGGCTAAGCTCGGTATGCTCCACCTGCGGGTTCACAATGACCATATCGTCCGGCTTTACCGGGAACAGCTGCCCGGCAAGGTAGAACTGTCCCTCGCCGCTGAGGCAGTAGAACAGCTCCGTGCAGGAGTGGGTGTGGGTGGTACTGTTCCAATCGCCGCCAAACCGGCTCTTGCTGATGTACAGCAGACGGAAGGATTCCCGCGGGGCGGGCGCGTGGCGGATATCAAAGCGCTGGGTACTCATAAATGGCTCCTTTTGAGGCGAAGAACAAAAAACATAAAAATAAAAGCAAGATACTAAAAATACGAGCCTAAAAACGATGCATTGCTTCGAACGTTTTTTCTTATTATAGAGGCAATGAAGAAAAAATGCAAGCCCTGATTTTTGGATGGGATCAATACTTTTGTCTTTGATGGTGTGCAAAAATATGTCAAATTGGTTACATGTGGGAAAATGTTCCAAAACAATCTGACCAATTTTAGTGCTTTTGCTGAAAGAATTTTCCAAAAAGCAATATTTCTAAAAAATGAAACAACAAAGACCTTGTTGCGAACCGGAAAAACATCTATATTGGAACCAGAAAAAACCACAGCCCTCTCGGACGAAGCCTGTTTGCCCCGGCTGTGTTTTGAACGGAATTTCATGATGGAGGATACACTATGAAACGCATTTCTCGTCGCAATTTTCTGAAAGCGGCTGGCGTGGGTGCCGCTGCACTGAGCCTGGCTGCCTGTGGTGGTGCTGCTAGCTCCACCGCGTCCAGCACGGCATCTTCTGCCGCTGCTTCTTCCGCAGTGGCTGCGGACGTCACCATCAAGGTTGCCGCCATCGAGACCGGCTACGGCGCTGATATGTGGAAGAAGGTCGCCGAGGCCTTTACCGCCCAGACCGGCATCAAGGTGGACCTGACCACCGACAAAAAGCTGGAGGACGTCATCGGCCCCTCCATGCAGGGCGGCGACTACCCCGACGTGGTCCATCTGGCCACCGGCCGTGAAGCTGCCCTGACCGAGCAGTTCATCAAGGGCAACCTGATCGCTGACATCACCGATGTGCTGAGCATGACCGTGCCCGGCGAGAGCAAGAAGGTGAGTGAGAAGATCGCCGGCGGCTTTACCGACACCTCCCTGACCAACCCCTACGGCGACGGCAAAACCTATCTGGCTCCCATGTTCTACAGCCCCTGCGGCCTGTTCTACAACGCCGGTTTCCTGAAGGAAAAGGGCTGGGACGTGCCCAAGACCTGGGACGAGATGTGGGCACTGGGCGACAAGGCTGCCGCTGAGGGCACCTACCTGTTCACCTACCCCACCACCGGCTACTTCGACGCCTTCTTCTATGCGCTGATGTACGCCGCAGGCGGCCCCGACTTCTTCAACAAGGCTACCCACTACGAAGAAGGCATCTGGGACACCCCCGAAGCAAAGACCTGCTTTGATATCGTGGCAAAGCTGGCTTCCTACACCAACCCCATCACCCCCGCACAGGCCAACGATCAGGACTTTACCCAGAACCAGCAGCTGGTGCTGGACAACGAGGCCCTGTTTATGCCCAACGGCACCTGGATCGTGGGCGAGATGGCCGAGGCTCCCCGTGCAGACGGCTTTGAGTGGGGCATGACCGCCCTGCCCGCTGTCAAGGCCGGCGGCGATGGTTACAGCTACACTTGGTTCGAGCAGGCATGGATCCCCGCCGGTGCCGAGCATCAGGATGCCGCCAAGCAGTTCGTGGCTTACCTGTACAGCGACGAAGCCTGCAAGCTGTTTGCCGAGAGCGGCGCTATCCAGCCTGTGCTGGGCATCGCCGACAGTCTGGAAGGCGACAACAAGATGTTCTACTCCATCTACGACAACGGCGCAAAGGCCGCCATGGGCAACTTTGCAGCCTTCAGTGCCATCCCCGGCGTGGAAGTGCGCACCGTGTTCTTCGACCCTGTCAACTCTCTGGTGTCCGGCAGCATGACCGAGCAGCAGTGGATCGACGGCATCAAGTCCGCCAGCGACCAGATGCGCGCCAACATCATCGAGTAATTAAGCCCTGCCCAGCGGGGGCGGTTTTTACCGCCTCCGCTTTTTTGGGCTGTACAGTACCATCAAGAAAGGAGCGGTCAATCCCCTATGAGAACGGATAAAAGCCGCAAACGATTCGTATTCCTCTGTGTGGCACCGGCTACCATCCTGTTTTTCCTCTTTATGATCCTGCCCACCCTCAACGTGTTCCGCATGAGTTTGTATGAGCGGGGTGCCTATTCTCCCAACGAGACCTTTGTGGGGCTTAAAAACTTCCAGCATCTGCTGCGGGACGCCCAGTTCATCCGCTCCATGCAGAATATGATCCTGCTGGTGGTAACGGTCACCCTGATCACCTTCGCCTTTGCACTGGTATTTGCCGCCATCCTCACCCGGGAGAAGATCAAAGGCCAGAACTTTTTCCGCATCATCTTCTACATCCCCAACATCCTGTCGGTGGTCGTCATCTCCGGCATCTTCTCTGCCATCTATAAGCCGGAAAACGGCATGCTGAACAGCATCATCGGCCTGTTCCGCAACATGAGCGACCCCATCCTGTGGAAGGGCGAAAAACTGGTCATCCCCTCCATCATCATTGCCATGGTGTGGCAGGCCATCGGCTACTACATGGTCATGTACATGGCCTCCATGTCTGCCGTGCCCATCAGCCTGTACGAGAGCGCCAATCTGGACGGTGCCGGGCGGCTGACCCAGTTCTTCCAGATCACCATCCCCCTCATCTGGACGAATATCCGCACCACCCTCACCTTCTTTATCATCTCCACCATCAACATGGCCTTCCTCTTCGTCAAGGCTATGACCAGCGGCGGGCCCAACGGCGCATCGGATGTGGCGCTGAGCTATATGTACAGCCAGAAAGACGCTGGCCTGTATGGTTACAGTATGGCCATCGGCGTGGTAATCTTCCTGTTCTCGTTTGCCCTGTCCGCCTGTGTCAACAAGGTCACCAACCGCGATACGCTGGAATTTTAAGGAGGGAAGAAGATGCAGAATACCACCGAAAAATCTTCCCGCTCTGCGGAAGGTCTGTACAAGTTTTTCATCTATTTTGTGCTGGTTCTGCTGGCCGTTACCATTATCGTGCCGGTGGCATGGGTGTTCATGGCCTCCATCAAGCAGAATGCAGAGTTCTACGGCAACCCTTGGGCACTGCCCGCCGGGTTCTACTGGCAGAACTTCGTCAACGCATGGAACGGCGCGAAAATGGGCGAATATATGCTCAACTCGGTCATCGTCACCGCGCTGGCGCTGGCACTGCTGCTGGTCGTTGCCCTGCCCGCTGCCTATTGCCTGTCCCGCTTCCACTTCAAGGGGTGCAAGGTACTGAACACCCTGTTCATGGCGGGCTTGTTCATCAACGTGAACTACATCGTGGTGCCCATCTTTTTGATGCTGCGGGACAGCGATGTGTGGCTGAAAGGCCATTTCGGCAGCGGCTTTCTGCTGAACAATCTGGTGGTGCTGGCGGTGGTATACGCCGCCACCGCGCTGCCCTTTACCATCTACCTGCTGTCGGGCTACTTTGCCACCCTGCCCCACGATTTTGAGGAGGCCGCCTATATCGACGGTGCAAGCTATTTTTCCACCATGACCCGCATCATCTTCCCCATGGCAAAGCCCTCCATCATCACCATTATCCTGTTCAACTTCCTGTCCTTCTGGAACGAGTATATCATCTCCATGACCCTGATGAGCTCCACCAAGGCACCCCGCACCCTGCCGGTAGGTCTTTTGAACCTGATGCAGGCGCAGCAGAGCGCCGCCCAGTACGGCACGATGTATGCAGGTCTTGTGCTGGTAATGCTGCCAACCCTGATTTTGTACATCTGCGTGCAGCGGCAGCTGACGCAGGGCATGACCGTGGGCGGCCTGAAAGGTTAAGGTGACAGACGATGAAAGCATATTGGAAAAACCATCCCGCCCTGCGCATGATCCTGATGCTGGTGCTGTTCGTACTGGCACTGGTGCTGGTGGTGTCCGGCTGGAAAATGACCGGGCAGCTGGCAGGGCTTGGCATCATGCTGGTGGGCGTAGCGCTGCTGCTGGCTGTGCTGGCGCTGTATAACGCCGCCTACGATTGACCCCCTACGATTCAAAGAGAGGCAAAAGGAGAGTTTCCCATGGACGAATTGAGAAAGACCGGGCGCGTGACCATTCCCACAGACCTGGACGTTGTGCCCGAAACGCTGGAGATCTTAAAAAAGTGGGGTGCTGATGCCATCCGCGACTGCGACGGCACCGACTTCCCGCAGCAGCTCAAGGATGCGGATGCCAAAATTTACTCCACCTACTATACCACCCGCAAGGACAACGCATGGGCAAAGGCAAACCCGGACGAGGTGCAGCAGTGCTACATTATGACCGGCTTTTACACCGCACCCGGCGACACCGTGACCATCCCGCTGATGAAGGGCATCAGCCCGGAGCTGATGCAGGTGAACACCAACGACGACATCACTCGCTGGTGGGAGGTCATGGATCGAACCACCGGTCAGCCCGTGCCGCCGGAGCAGTGGAGCTACGCCGACGGCAGTGTGACCGTACAGGCCGTACCGTTCCATGAGTATACCGTCAGTTTTCTGGCTTACCTCATCTGGGACCCGGTGCATATGTACAACGCTACCACCAACGGCTGGACGAATTTTGAGCACCAGATCACCTTTGATGTGCGTCAGCCCAAGACCCACAAATATTCGATGGAACGTCTGCGGAAGTTCATTCAGGAGCATCCGTATGTGAACGTCATCCGCTACACCACCTTCTTCCACCAGTTCACCCTGATCTTCGACGAGCTGAAGCGGGAGAAGTTCGTGGACTGGTATGGATACTCTGCTTCGGTCAGCCCTTATATCCTCAACCAGTTTGAGCAGGAGGTGGGCTACAAGTTCCGCCCGGAGTACATCATCGATCAGGGCTACTATAACAACCAGTACCGGGTGCCCAGCAAGGAATTCCGGGATTTTCAGGCCTTCCAGCGGCGCGAAGTAGCAAAGCTGGCCAAGGAGATGGTGGATATCACCCACGCGTGCGGGTGCGAGGCTATGATGTTCCTCGGCGATCACTGGATCGGCACCGAACCTTTCATGCCGGAGTTCAAAACCATCGGACTGGATGCCGTAGTGGGCAGCGTGGGCAACGGCTCCACCCTGCGCCTGATCTCTGACATTGAGGGCGTGAAGTACACCGAGGGCCGTTTCCTGCCATACTTCTTCCCCGACACCTTCCACGAGGGCGGCGACCCGGTGCGGGAAGCCAAGGAGAACTGGGTTACAGCCCGCCGCGCTATCCTGCGCAAGCCCATCGACCGCATCGGCTATGGCGGCTATCTGAAACTGGCCTTGCAGTTCCCGGAGTTCGTGGACTACGTGGAGAGCGTCTGCAACGAGTTCCGCGAACTGTACGAGAACATCAAGGGCACCACACCCTACTGTGTCAAGCGAGTGGCCGTGCTGAACTGTTGGGGTAAAATGCGGGCTTGGGGCTGTCACATGGTGCATCACGCCCTCTATTACAAGCAGAACTATAGCTATGCCGGTGTCATTGAGATGCTGTCCGGCGCACCCTTTGAGGTGAAGTTCATCAGCTTTGAGGATATCAAGAACGACCCGCATCTGCTGGATTCGTTGGATGTCATTATCAATGTCGGCGATGCCGACACCGCACACACCGGCGGCATTTGGTGGGAAGACCCGGAGATCTCCTCCGCTATCCGCAAGTTCGTCTGGAACGGCGGCGGCTTTATCGGCGTGGGTGAGCCTTCCGGTCACCCGTATCAGGGCCACATTCTCCAGCTTGCCAGCGTGCTGGGCGTGGAGGAGGAAAACGGCTTCACCCTCAACTACGACAAGTACAACTGGGAAGAACACCCGGACCATTTCATTCTGCAGGACGCCGACCAACCCGTGGACTTTGGCGAGGGCAAAAAGAACATCTACGCCCTCGAGGGCACCGAAGTGCTGGTGCAGCGGAACAAGGAAGTGCAGATGGCGGCCCACGACTTCGGCAAGGGGCGCGCCGTGTACATCAGCGGCGTGCCGTACAGCTTTGCCAACAGCCGCACCCTGTACCGCGCTATCCTGTGGAGCGCCCACAGCGAGGAGGAGCTGCATACATGGTTTAGCTCCAACTACAACGTGGAGGTGCACGCCTACGTCAAAAATGGCAAGTACTGCGTGGTGAACAACACCTACGAGCCGCAGGATACCACCGTTTACACCACCGGCGGCAGCAGCTTTGCGCTGCATCTGGAGGCCAACGAGATCAAGTGGTATGAGATCTAAGTTCTCCTTTTCATAAACAAACACAACGGGCAGCTCTGTTACCAGAGCCGCCCGTTGTGTTTGTTGTATCTGCCGATAACGCAACCTGTGTCAATCGAACGCTGCAATGGAGATGGCATCGCCGCCCACCACCTTGGCACGGAGCTTGATGCCTGCAGTCAGCGGCGCAGAGAAGCCGTTCTGCTCGGCGAAGAGCAGGGCTTCCTGCTCCACGGTCATGCCCGTGTACACCTTGCAGAGGATCGGCAGATCCTTGCCGCCGTTGCGGAGGATGCGCCCCTCGATGGTGTGCTGCCCATCCGTTACGATGAACTGACCGTTACGGAAACTGACCTTCGGCTCATTTGCCACATGAACCTGTGCAAAGGGGTGCGGATGAACACAACCAGCGACTTTGCAGCCTGCAGGTTTTGCTAATAAAAACCTTGAACCGAAACAACTCATGTGTGTACGCCTCCTATCAAATTTTTGTGTAATTCTATATAGCTTTTGGGGAAGGTGCTGATTATATCCTAAAAATTTGTATACTTCAATACGTTAAAGAAAGTTTGGAGAACCATTCAAAGAAATGCTCCAAACAAAAGCGGGGTACAGTTATTTTGACATAGCAACGCTACTTATATAGAGCAAAGCACTACTTATAAATAGTGGCGTCAGGAATTGAGATTTTGTGATACCAAAAAAGACACCCTCGCTTTTGATAGGAATCTCATGCAGAGATGTTCTTATCTCAACGCGAAGGTGTCTTAATAACGAGGGTCAGATGCCACGGAACGTAAAGGTGAACTCCACAGGCTTGGTCACATCAGGAATATACTCCGGGTGGACATTGGCACCCCAGCTGTCATCACCGCCGACGCCCATCTGCTCGCCGATGGCACGAATCACCGTGTAATGGACCGGGGGCAGCTCGTAGGGATGCTTGGCACTCTCCATTTCATGGGGAGTGTAGGGCAGCGCAGAGAAGAACATGGGCTTTGCGGCATCTGCGGTAAACAGCAGCCCGCGACCCTTGCGGTCCACTACCTTTGCCCAGCGCACAGCGGTCTTTGCACCGCACTCCTGCGGCACAAGGTACTGTGCCATGTTGTCTGCGACCTTGTTCTGGTAAATGCCCAGCTTTGCACCATGCTGACGATCCCAGTAGGTCTCCGCAGGGCCGTTTCCGTACCACTCCACCGTGTCGTAGTCAGCGTCGATCTTGAACAGCACGCCGAACTCCGGCATTGCTGCAAGTCCTTCCACCGGGTCATAGTGCAGGGTGGTCTGGATGCGGCCATCACCGAACACACGGTACTGCAGGCTGCACTCTGCTGCGGGGCTGGTCTGGAGGTTATAGAGATAGGTCACGACCACGCTGTCGGTTTCCACCTCGCAGGTGGGGTTCTGGAGGATGGTGCCGCCATGAACAGACGGAATCTCCTTGCCGATGCCCTTGGCGGTAGCGTACAGGCTTGCCAGCTTCCACTGACCGCGAACGCCGCCCATATTGTTGCCACAGTCGTTGTCGGTGGGAGCGCGCCAGAAGTTGGGACGGGGAATCTCCTGAATCATCTCCTTGCCGGCATAGCGGTAGGAAGTCAGACCGCCGTTCAGATCGGAGAACAAAACATCGAAATTCTCGCCCCGGACACCGATGTTGTGTGTACCGTGCGTAACGGTAAACGGCGTGACCTTCTTGCTGGGAATGGAACGAACCACAGCGATCACACCCTGTCCAAAGGCGACTTCATGACCTTTCTTTGCCCAGCTGGTGTCCTCCTTCAAACGGAAGCTGATGGTCACTGCATATTCACCGGGGAGCGCAGGGACCATAAACGGCAGCGGGAAGCTGGAACGCTCTTCGGGAGCAACATCAATATTGGTCAGTTCCTGCTGCTGATACAACTTTCCATCGCGATGCAGCAGTGCAACGCAGTCGAAAGCATCCGTAGAGGTGAACAGGTTCTTGTTCCAGACTTCAAAGCCAGAGTTGTCGATGGAAACGGCGATGTTCTGATAGCAGAACTTGACCTCCTGCATCTTGGGAGAAGGAGCACGATCACCACCGTAGGCAATGCCGTTTCCGCTGAAATTATAGTCGGTAGGACGCTCACCGAAGTCGCCGCCGTAGGCTTGGAACCACTTGCCGTAGCGGTCTTTTTTCCAGATGGACTGGTCGATGTAATCCCAGATGAAGCCGCCCTGATAGCCGCAGTCCTTCTGGTCGGCAAGTTCCGTGTACTTGTGCAAAGCACCGTTGGAGTTGCCCATAGCATGAGAATATTCGCACTCGATATAAGGCCGCTTATCGCCCTGTGCCAGATACTCTTTAATGTCCTTCACAGTGCTGTACATATGGCTCTCGATATCGGTGGTTTCGAGGAAGCGGGGATCATTGACCACACCTTCGTAATGCACCAGACGGGTGTCATCAAAGCGGCGGACCATCTCTGCCATCTGGAGCAGGGTCTCACCGCCAAACGATTCGTTGCCCAGAGACCAGATCAGAACAGCAGGATGATTTTTGTCACGCTGGTAAGTGGAATTCATGCGGTCAGACAGGACGGCTTTCCACTCCGGCTTATCGTTGGGCAAAACGCCCTCGATGCCGCGAATGCCAGCCTGATGAATGTCCCATGTGCCATGGGATTCCAGATTGTTCTCTGCGATCAGATACAGACCATACTCGTCGCACAGGTCGTACAGTGCATCCTGATTCTGGTAATGGCTGGTACGGATGGCATTGATGTTGTTCTGCTTCATGGTGATGATATCCCGAAGCAGTTCCTCATGGGTGTGTACGCCCACAGCACGACCTGTAATGGAGCTGAACTCATGACGGTTGGCACCCTTGAACACGATGCGCTTGCCGTTGAGCAGCATCCGATTGGTCTTCAACTCGAACTTGCGGAAACCGACTTTCTGCCCGGTCACCTCTACCAGATGGCCTGCATCGTCCAGCAGCTCGATTTCCAGTTCATACAGAGTCGGGTCCTCTGCACTCCACAGGTAGGGGTTCTCCACCGCATGGCTGAACAGCGCAGAGCCGCCGTTCAGTGCGATTTTTTCGGAGAACACTTCCAGTTCACTGCGGCGCAGGGTCAGACGGGCTGCGCCCTTACCCTCCACCTGCAATGCAACTTCCAGCGTGGAATGAGTAAAATCATCCCCGGCAAACAGCGTTTTGACGGATATATCTTCCAGATGCACGGTGGGGATGGCGTACAGCCACACGCTGCGGAAGATGCCGGAGAAGCGGAAGAAGTCCTGATCTTCGCACCAGCTGGAGGAAGTCCACTTGAACACCTGCACAGCAAGTTTGTTCACGCCCGGCTGGAGATAGGGAGTCAGATCGAATGCGTGTGCGGAGAAGCTGTCCTCGGTGTAACCCACATAAGGCCCGTTCAGCCAAAGAGCCATGCCGCTTTCCACACCCTCGAACTCGATGTGGACGGGCTTGCCCTGCATGGATTCCGGCAGCTCGAAGTATTTCACATAGCTTGCCACCGGATTGAACCGCTGCGGGATCTCGCCCGGCTGTACTTCTTCACGGCCATCCCACGGATACTGAACATTCGCGTACTGGGGAATGTCGTAGCCCTCCATCTGGATGTGTGCCGGAACATGAATGTCATCCCAGCCGCTGCAATCGTAATCTGTCTTTTCAAAGCCGGGGATGGCACTGGTGTAGTTCTTTGCGTAGGCGAATTTCCAGATACCGTCCAGCTTCAGCGCCAAAGAAGAGGAGCCTGTCCGATATTCTTCGCGGGAAGCGTAAGTACGGAAACTTGCATGAGCATTCAGCACGTTTTCCTTGAAAAAGGTGGGGTCTTTTACTTTTGCAAAATCAAATGCAGCCATAGTATTTCCTCATTTACCTTTTATAATTTTATAATGTTTCTCCAGCCTCCCCGGAGGAATCGCTGGATTCCTCCGGGGAACAGCAGATGAAGGAGAAATGATAATGGCTTGTTATCAGACTGCTGCACGCAGTTTTTCATTTGCTTCTTCGACCTTCATACGAGAGAGAAGGAAGGTGATGATGGCATCCAGAGCAAACGGAATCACCAGATACATGATCTTCAGCATCGAGATGCAGGATTCGGGCTGGACAGCCAGCGCACTATCGAAATGGCTTGCTGCCAGCAGCCAGCCGGTGATGGCAGTACCCAGACCGCCGCCCAGCTTCACACCGAGAGAAGTGCAGGAGTACATCGTGCCATCCACGCGCTTATGCTTCGTCAGCCAAGTATATTCAGAGCAAGCAGCAATCGCAGCGTTCATATCGCCCTGCCAAGGACCCTGACCAAGAGCTGCGACTGCAGTAAAGAGCAGCATCAAGGTCACATTGCCGCTGCCCATGTAACCGGCTACAGCAACCAGTGCACGAGAAATCGTTGCCAGAGTATAACTCATTACATTCAGCTTATACATTCCATTCCACTTTGCAACCAAGGTCGGGGTGAACACCAGTGCGATGATCAGAGGAATGTTGATTGCCCAAGAGAATACACCGAACAGATTCTGGTTGCCAAGGATGTAGGTTGCATAGTAGGTGCCCATGCTGATCATGGCACCGTAGATCTGCTGCAAAATGTAGGTGACGCAAATCATCATATAATATTTGTTACCAGCAAGCAGCTTTGCAGCCTGAACCAGATTGTACTTTTCGTCCTGCTCAATTTCCTTTTTGTCGGTGGTATCCACCAATTCGCTTTCCGGCAGTTCCTTCACGGAGAAAACGGAGAGGGTGTTGACAAGCAGACCGATGATGGCGTAGATGATTGCAACAGTGCGCCAACCGGCAGCACCACCGCCCAATGCCGTAACAGCACCCAGCGTGATGGACTGGATGAGCAGGCTGGTGGCAAAGGCGAACATGAAACGCCAAGAACCCATCTCGACCTGCTCGGCACTGTTCTTCGTGATGAGAGCAGTCAGTGCAGAGTAAGCAATGTTGTTGGCAGTGTAGAATACAGCGTTCAGCAGAGTATATGTGATCAGGAACCATGCGTACTGTGCAAACTGTCCCAGATTGGTCGGGATGGCGAAAATTGCAACCAGCGTAATGGCACAGCCAATGTAGCCGTACAGCATCCAAGGACGGGCTTTGCCCATCTTAGAATGCGTTTTGTCAATCAAAGAACCAAAGAAAATGTCCGTCACACCGTCCAGCAGTTTGGAAACTGCAATCAGAGTGCCGACAATACCGGGGTTCAGGCCAACGGTGTTGGTCAGATAGATCATGACGAAGGAGGACAGGAATGCATACACCACGTTGCCTGCAATATCGCCTGAACCATAGCCGACTTTATTATACCACTTTAGATAACGTTTCTCAGTCATTGTGCTTTCTCCCTTCTTGCTTGTTTTGTGTGGGCGCGACCAATCTGCTGCGCACTTCAGACTGGAATTCTCATTACGCAAGTTACCCAAATCTCTTGCGTTTCGTCTGAAAATATTATAGAATCTAATGGAACGAAAAGATATAGACAAGATGGAACAAAATATGCACAAAATCAAAGAGTTTGTAATTTTTTGATAGAACATTTCTCAAATCACTGTAAAATCTCTGAAGATGAGGAGGACGCAGGGATGTATTTCAACTCAGGATATTTGAACAACTCCCGTTTGGATTTCAAAGACCACTCAAAGCCGCTGGTCGTAGGCAGTTGTGGCACTTATCGCTTGAAAAAACGCCCTAAGCTACCTACTTTTTGGGCAAAGGGTCGCAGAGACTATCAAATCCTCTATGTGGCATCTGGTAAAGCACACTTCTGGTTCGATGGTGTTGAGGAAGTGGTGACTTCTGGACACATGGTGCTTTATCAGCCGACAGAAATCCAGAAGTATGTCTACTATGTAGAAGATCATCCAGAGGTGTTCTGGATTCACTTTACAGGATATGATGTCAAAAACATCCTGAACTATCACGGAATACCCTTGGACAAGCACGTTTTTTACAGCGGCACACTGCCGGATTACAAAATGCTGTTCCGAAAGATCATCCGGGAACTGCAACAATGTGAATATGGCTATGAAGACTATATTGCTTCTCTCTTCAACATCATTCTGCTTTTAGTAAGCAGGCAACAGCAGGAAAGCGAGAAAACAACTACAAGCATCCCCGAAGAAATCGAAGCCGCCGTTGCCTACTTTAACGAGAATTATAATACAAAGGTCAGTGTGGACGATTACGCAGAATCGCTGCATATCAGTACGAACTGGTTTATCCGTAATTTTAAGCTGTACATGAAAATAAGCCCTGCACAATACATCCTGTCCCTTCGGATGGTAAATGCACAAAGCTTATTGGAGAACACCGAATACAATATTGGAGAAATTGCAGAGATCGTAGGGTATGATAACCCACTCTATTTTAGCCGGGTATTCAAGAAAGAGTATGGTGTCAGTCCGGCACAGTACCGAAAGAATCTGGAAGAATCTACTGAAAAATGGGATTCCTTATAAATAAGGGGAGTAGAACCATGCCGATAAAAAATGCGATCCACAGCCAACAAGTCTACGACCCAACGGATGAATCCATCATGGCGGAGCAGGAACTTTGCATGGAGCGGCTGTATGATTATAACCACACCCGCCCTTCCGAACACGCAAAACGGGCGCAGCTTTTGAAAGAAATGCTTGCAGCGTGCGGCGCAGGCTGCTGGATCGAGCCGCCGTTTCACGCCAATTGGGGCGGAAAGCACGTTCACTTGAGCGATTATGTCTATGCCAACTTCGGGTTGACCTGCGTGGATGATACCCATATCTACATCGGGGAGCATACCATGATCGGCACGAACTGTGTCCTTGCGACCGCAAACCATCCGATCCTGCCGGAACTGCGTGAGAAAGCATACCAGTACAATCTGCCCATCCGCATTGGACGCAACTGCTGGCTGGGTGCTGGCGTGATCGTGGTGCCGGGTGTTACAATTGGGGATAATACGGTGATCGGTGCGGGAAGCGTTGTGACAAAGGACATCCCTGCTAATGTAGTGGCGGTAGGAAACCCATGCCGTGTACTGCGCTCCATCAGCGAACGCGACAAAGAGTATTTCTATCGGGATCGAAAAATCAACTGGGGAAACTTGTGATTTTAACGAACGATTCATTTTAGGCTGCAATAAACCGCAAACTAAAAAGGTGTCGATGACTTTTATGAGATATAAAGTCATCGACATCTTTTTTATGAGCTGACCTCATTTGGCTTTGACCACAATGCGGCGATTTTATATTGCGATAAAAAGCGGACAGCTGTTTTGTAGCTGCCCGCCGGGGGATATAGAATACATTATTTGTCCTGAAACCAGGAAGCCGAGTTACAGAATATACTCCATCTGCCGTTCCTTGGTTTTCATGCCCATATTTTCATAAAAGTGCTCTGCCGAAGTGTTCCCCGCCCAGACGTTCAGGGTCACCTCGTAGCAACCCAGCGCTTTTGCCTGCTGCTTTACATATTCAAACAGGCTTTCCCCGATGTGCTGTCCGCGCGCCTGCTTGTCAACGCAAAGGTCATCAATGAACAGTGACTTGAAGGGCACCATGTTGGTGGAAAAAGGCTGCTCCTTTAGTTGACAGAAGGCATAGCCCATGCACACATCCTCCTCGTTCACGGCAACGTAGATGGGCTTGTCCTCCTGCTTCAAAAGCTCTGCTAACTCGCAGACAGTGTATTTTGTGGTGCCGGGAATAAAAATATCCGGGCGTATCTCTGCATGAATTTGCAGCACCTGCCCCAGCAGCGCAAGCAGTCTGGGAATGTCTTTTTCTTCGGCTTTACGAATGTTCATTTGTACTTTGCTCCTTTCCATTTTTGCCTCTACGTTTCAAGTATACCACACCGGGCGGCACTGAAAAAGAGAAAATGCAACCACCGATAGCAAACAAAAACGCGAGCGACCGTTCTGGCCACTCGCGTTTTTATATGTTGGACAGGCTGCTTACACGAGATATGGGTCCAGCAGAGCGTCCACTTCTTTTTTGCGCTTAGGGGAGGGCTTTTTCACGGCACGGCCGCGGCAGACCACCAGTTCCAGATGTTGCAAAGCCCGCAGATCCTCCAGCGGGTTTTCGCGCGTTACGATAAAGTCTGCGCTTTTGCCGGGCGTGATAGAGCCGGTCACATCGCCGATGCCCGCCAGCTGCGCGTTGCGCAGGGTGGCCGTGTAGAGAGCAAAACGGTTGCTCACACCGCAGTATTTGTGGAAGTAGCACAACTCCCGCCAGAAATCATACTGGGTAATGTAGGGGCAGCCCACATCGTTGCCCAAACCCACCGGGATGCCGTTTGCCAGCGCGGTTTTTGCGCTTTCGATCACGCCGTCAAAGACGATCTTTCCGTTGTACTGGTCTTTTTCCGATGCGCCCGAAACGTCGGTGTCAAACAGCGCATAGGGCAGCGCCGGGGAGATGGTCGTGCACAGAAATGCGCCCCGCTCCTTGTACAGACGAACCGTCTCCTCATCCATTTTTGCGCCGTGCTCAATGGAATCCACACCGTTTTCCAGCGCAGCCTTCACGCCCGCAGGGGATTCGGTGTGGGCGGCAACAGTGTAGCCCAGCTTGTGGGCTGCATCGCAGACGGCTTTGATCATCTCCGGCGGCATCTTCATCTCGCCGGGTGTGCCCTTTTCGGTGGCGTCCAGCACGCCGCCGGTGATCATCAGCTTGACAAGGTCTACCTTCTGTGCGCTGGCCTTTTCCAGCTGCGCCAGCGCTTCGGCGTTGTTGTGTGCCGCCACCGCCACCGAGCCTGCCATGTGCCCGCCCGGCACCGAGATGCCCTCGTTAGCGGCTAGAATGCGGGGTGCCAGCACCTTTCCGGCGGCGCTGTCGTCCCGGCAGCGGGTGTCAAAGTCCGCAATGCCGCCCACGGTGCGCACGGTGGTCACGCCGCCCAGCAGTTCCAGCTTGGCATAACTGCACACCAGCCGGTATGCGATGGCGCGGGTCAGCCTGTTGCTCAGGATCTTGCGTACCAGCGCCGCATTGTCCCGGGGCTTTGCGCTGGGTTTGCCGTTGCCCGCCAGATGGACGTGCAGGTTGATGAGTCCCGGGCACAGATACCCGCCGTGCAGGTCGATGACCTCGTAGCCGTCAAGGCTTACACTCGCATCTGCAATGGCGGTGATCTTATCGTTCTCGGTCAGCAGCACCTTGCCCTGTACCGGTTCCATCTGCTCGGTACAGTCCAGAAGAATACCGTTTGTGTATGCGCGCTTCATGTGTTCCGTCCTCTTTCCGTTGTATTTTTAGAGTGCAGACTGCCTTATCCGTCCAATTTCTCCTGTGCCCGGTATTGCAGCGCTTCCAGCAGAGAGTCCTCGTCCAGCAGGGTCTTGCCCGCAAGGTCGGCCACGGTGCGGGCGACCCGCAAAATGCGGTCATGCGCCCGGGCAGAAAGTCCCAGTGCATCGTAGGAGCTGCGCAGCAGCTGCTCGGCACCGGGGGTCATGCGGCAGATGCGCCGCACCTGTCCGGCGTTCAGCTGGGCGTTGCAGTGCACTCCCTTAAAGCCCGGCGCAGCGTAGCGTTTGGCCTGAATGGCGCGGGCAGCCAGCACCTGTTTGCGCAGCTCCGCGCTGCTCTCGGAGGGGGCAGCGGTATGCAGCTCGTCAAAGGCGATGGGGTCCATCTCCACGCACAGGTCGATGCGGTCCAAAAGCGGGCCGGACACCCGGCTGCGGTACTGCCGCACCGCACTGGGCGAGCAGGTGCAGGCGCGGGTGGGGTGGCCGTAGTAGCCGCATTTGCAGGGGTTCATAGCGGCTACCAGCTGGAAGTGGCTGGGGTAGGTGGCGCTTCCGGCGGCGCGGCTCACGGTGATCTGACCGTCCTCCAGCGGCTGGCGCAGCACCTCTAAGCTCTCGCGGGAAAACTCCGGCAGCTCGTCCAAAAACAGCACGCCGCAGTTGGCAAGACTGCACTCGCCCGGGCGGAACTGCGCTCCGCCGCCGGCAAGGGCGGCAGCGCTGGCCGAGTGGTGCGGGCTGCGGAAGGGGCGGGCAGAGATCAGCCCGCGTCCCTGCGGCAGCTGCCCGGCAATGGAGTAGATCTTGGTCGTCTCCACCGCCTCCTCCCGGGTCAGGGGAGGCAGGATGCCCGGCAGGCGCTTTGCCAGCATGGATTTGCCGGTGCCGGGTGCGCCGGTCAAAAGCACGTTGTGCCCGCCTGCGGCTGCAATGACCATGGCGCGCCGCGCCAGCGATTGCCCCATCACGTCCGCAAAATCCGGCACCTGCTGCCATGCGTCCTCCGGGTCAAAGGGGATGGCGGCGGCAGGGGAGAGGGGGCGGATGCCCTTCAGTGCCTCCACCACCTCCCGGGCGGTGTGGGCGGGATAGACGGTCATGGTGTCGGCACAGGCCTCGGCTGCCTCGGCGGCGTTCTCTGTCGGGACGTACAGCGCCCGGATGCCGTGCTCGGCAGCGGCAAGCGCCATGGGCAGCACGCCGGACACCGGGCGCAGACTGCCGTCCAGTGCAAGCTCGCCCAGAAAGGCAGCATCGGCAGGTACTTCTTCTAACTGTCCGCTGGCGGTCAGCAGCGCCAGAAGCAGCGGCAGGTCGTATACCGGGCCGGTTTTGCGCACATCGGCGGGGGCAAGGTTGATGGTGATGCGCCGGTCCGGGAAGCGGAAGCCAAGGTTTTTGATGGCGGCGCGCACCCGGTCGGCGCTTTCCCGCACGGCAGAGTCCGGCAGGCCGACGATGGAAAACGCGGGCAGCCCGCCGGAAACATCGGCTTCCACCGCAACGGCAAAGCCGCGCAGCCCGTTCAGGCCAAAGCTGTTGGTCACAGAATACATGGTGTCCCTCCCTGCATGACGCATGGTTTGTCAAAAATGCCAAAAGTGGAAAATAATGGATATATTTGCCATACTTCGACAGTTTTTTCTGTTTAAAATCATTATAGTAAAGCACAGGAAAGTTGTCAATGCAGCAGAAAGGAGAACGAGAGAACATGACAAATGGGGAATGTTGCCGCTATATCCGTACCTATTCAGAACTGGAGGGCTTGCAACACGCCTGTACGCTGGTGTACTGCGCCGCATCCACCCCGCAGGGGGTGCTGGCACAGCTGCGCCGGGAGCAGGGCGGCAAGGTGCGCAGCAGCACGGTGCTTGCCCCGGCGGACAGCTTTGGCCGGGTGATGCGGCTGCTGCGCTACCTGTGTGAAAACGGCGTGGGGCCGGAGCAGTGGCTGGAGGTGCTGGAGGATGTACACCAGCCCTACCAGCTGCTGGATACTTCGAAAAACGCAATAAATATAGCAGAAGAACCGGTTTTTTGTGGCATTTGTCGGTTTTAAGGGCACAAACTTCGGCCATTTTACGCAATTGACATAAGCGGAGCAAGAGTTTATAGTATAAGTAGGTTTATACAAACCATTTCGATCCGGGGAAAAAGATTTTAAACAAAGGTAAGGTGTACAAGATGTATCTGGATGAATATAAGCGCTGGCTGGCAGCGGATCTGGAAGATGCAGACCTGAAGCCGGAGCTGGCAAAGGTCGAAGGCAATGACGATGAGATCAAGGATCGCTTTGCTGTGGCGCTGAAGTTTGGTACCGCAGGTCTGCGCGGCGTGCTGGGTGCCGGTACCAACCGCATGAACATCTACGTTGTCCGTCAGGCAACGCAGGGTCTGGCAAACTGGGTGCTGACCCAGGGCGGTACCCAGACCGTGGCGATCAGCTACGACAGCCGCCTGAAGAGCGATGTCTTTGCCAAGACCGCCGCAGGCGTTCTGGCAGCCAACGGCATCAAAGTGCGCATCTATGATGCCCTGATGCCTGTGCCTGCCCTGAGTTTTGCTACCCGTTACTATAACTGCAACGCCGGTATCATGGTCACCGCCTCCCACAACCCGGCCAAGTACAACGGCTACAAGGCCTACGGCCCGGACGGCTGCCAGATGACCGATGACGCCGCCGCCATCGTCTACGACGAGATCCAGAAGACCGATGTGCTCACCGGCGCAAAGTACATCTCCTTCGCCGAGGGCGTGGAGAACGGCATGATCCGCTTTGTGGGCGATGACTGCAAAAAGGCTCTGTACGATGCCATTGAAGCACGTCAGGTGCGCCCGGGTCTGTGCAAGACTGCCGGTCTGAAGCTGGTGTACAGCCCGCTGAACGGCTCCGGCCTTGTGCCCGTGACCCATGTGCTCAATGATATGGGCATCACCGATATCACCATCGTGCCCGAGCAGGAGTACCCCAACGGATACTTCACCACCTGCTCCTATCCCAACCCCGAGATCTTCGAGGCACTGAAGCTGGGTCTGGAACTGGCCACCAAGACCGGTGCCGACCTGATGCTGGCTACCGACCCCGATGCCGACCGCGTGGGCATTGCCATGAAGTGCCCGGACGGCAGCTATGAGCTGGTGTCCGGCAACGAGATGGGCGTTCTGCTGCTGGACTACATCTGCGCAGGCCGTATCGAGAAGGGCACCATGCCCAAGAACCCCGTGGCAGTCAAGTCCATCGTGTCCACTCCGCTGGCAGACGCTGTGGCAAAGCATTACGGCGTGGAGATGCGCAATGTGCTGACCGGCTTCAAGTGGATCGGTGACCAGATCGCCAACCTCGAGGCTGCCGGTGAGGTCGACCGCTTCATCTTCGGCTTTGAGGAGAGCTACGGCTATCTGGCTGGCCCCTATGTCCGCGATAAGGACGCCGTCATCGGCTCCATGCTCATCTGCGAGATGGCTGCTTACTACCGCAGCATCGGTTCCTCCATCAAGCAGCGTCTGGAAGAGATCTACGCTCAGTACGGCCGCTACCTGAACAAGGTGGACAGCTTCGAGTTCCCCGGCCTGACCGGCATGGAGAAGATGGCTTCCATCATGCAGAAGCTGCGTGACCAGCCCCCTGTGGAGCTGGCCGGCCATAAGGTGGTCAAGGTGACCGACTACAAGAAGCCGGAAGAGACCGGCTTGCCCGCTGCCAACGTGCTGATCTACACGCTGGAAAACGGCGCTACCGTGGTGGTGCGTCCCTCCGGCACCGAGCCGAAGATCAAGACCTACTTCACCACGCTGGGCAAGGATCTGGCTGAAGCTCAGGCACAGAAGGACGCTCTGGCTGCCGCCATTGAGCCCATCCTGAAGTAAAACTATCCCAAAGCATCTGCGGGGCTGCTGCACGTTTTTGTGCAGCAGCCCTTTTTTGCGTTCAGCAGACAGTTGATCGGAGCAAAAGCCTTATGGAGATGCCGCAAAGTTTACCGCCACCGCGAAAAGCCGTCCCCTTGGGGAAGGTGGCTGCGAACGTAGTGAGCAGACGGAAGGGGTCAGCGCCTGAGGGGGCGAAAGCGCACACTCTGGGTGACTGCCCTTTCAGGACAGACCGCAGGGCTTTATGCAGCACAGATGCACTTTTGCTGTGTAAAATCGGTTGAAGTTTGCGCTGTGATACGCTATAATAAAACATGGTTTATTATAAGCAGCTGTGGGCGTGCAGCGCGGCACAGCGGCAGGGTAGGTGGAAGAGATGGAAAAAACTGTATCGGCAGTATTGGTGGCGGCGGGCAGCTCGACCCGCATGGGTTTTGATAAGCTCAGCTTTGATCTGGGAGGCGAAACGGTGCTGCACCGCAGCATCCGCGCCTTTGCTCAGTGCCCGCAGATCACCGAGCTTGTGCTGGTGGCAGGCAAAAACCGGGAATTTGTGGCGCAGCAGGCGGCGGACTGCCCAAAGCCTGTGCAGATCGTAGTGGGCGGGGCTACCCGCGCTGAGAGTGCAAAAAACGGTGTGCTGGCTGCGCACGGAGAGCTGGTGGCAGTGCACGATGCCGCCCGCCCCTTTGTGAGTGCAGTGGTCATTACAGCGGCGCTAGAAGCTGCCGCCCGGTGTGGCGCGGCAGCCCCCGCGGTGCCGGTGAAGGATACCATCAAGGCCGCTGCTCGGGGCGATGGCAAAACCGTGCCCCCGGACTGCGCGGTGCACGCTACCCCTGACCGCAGCACCCTGTATGCGGTGCAGACCCCCCAGTGCTTTGACCGTGCAGCGTACCTTGCGGCGCTGGAAGAACTGGACGAGACCCGCGCCCGCCTTGTTACCGATGATTGCAGCCTGTTTGAGCTGACCGGACGCCCGGTGCAGCTGACGCAGGGCGACTATGCAAACCTGAAGATCACCACCCGGGAGGATCTGCCCCGCCCGGCACAGAGGAAGGAAACGGAAATGCGTATTGGACACGGCTATGATGTACATCGTTTGGTAGAGCAGCGCAAGCTGATCCTTGGCGGGGTGGAGATCCCCTTTGAAAAAGGCCTGCTGGGGCATTCGGATGCAGACGTGCTGACCCATGCGGTGATGGATGCTGTGCTGGGCGCTGCGGCGCTGGGGGATATCGGCCAGCATTTCCCGGACAATGACCCGGAGTACGCCGGTGCCGACAGCCTGAAGCTGGCCTGCCGCGTGGCGCAGATCCTCAAGGAGCATGGCTGGCGCATTGAGAACATCGATGCCACTCTGCTGTGCCAGCGCCCCAAGCTTGCACCCCATATCCCGGCCATGCGTGCCAATCTGGCGGCGGCTTTCGGCCTGCCGGTAGAGGCGGTAAGCGTAAAGGCCACCACGGAGGAGCATCTGGGCTTTACCGGCGAGGGACTGGGCATTGCTGCCCACGCCGTCGCCCTGATCGAAGCTGTGTAAGGGGGCACACACGCATGACACTGAATGCGATCATCGCCAATTTTCAGACCTTCAAGATCGTTGATCTGCTGGATATCATCATCATCGCGTTCCTGATCTACCAGCTGCTGGGCATCATCAACCGCACCCGCGCCGGGCAGCTGGCCAAGGGTGCGCTGCTGGTCATGGTCGTGTATCTGGTAGCCAACACCCTGAATATGCGCACCGTTACATGGCTGCTCAACTCGCTGCTGCAAGTCGGTCTGCTTACCCTTGTGGTGCTGTTCCAGCCCGAGATCCGTCGCGCACTGGAGCGCATGGGTCAGACCGACCAATGGGCTTCCAAGCTGTTCAACGTAAAGGGACGCTACAACGACCCCAGTCTCAAGGGCGCATGGCGCAGCGCCATCATTGCCATCTGCGATGCAGCCGAGCGCTTCTCTGAGACCAAGACCGGCGCCCTCATCGTGCTGGAGCGCCACACCAACCTTTCCGAGATCGTGCGCACCGGCACCCCGGTGAACAGCGCGGTCAATCTGGAGGTGTTGGGCACCATCTTTTACGAGGGCACACCTCTGCATGACGGTGCCGCTATCATCGAAAACGGCCGCATCAAGGCGGCGGGCTGCGTGCTGCCCCTTTCCAACAATCTGGATCTGGGCAAGGATATGGGCACCCGCCACCGCGCCTGCCTTGGCATTGCGGAAAACTCCGATGCCATTGCCATCGTGGTCAGTGAGGAGACCGGCATCATCTCCATGGCCAAAAATGGTGTGCTGATCCGTCATTTTGACCGCCAGAGCCTGTATACCCGCCTCATCGACGAGATGATTCCCAAGGAGTCCACGGTGGAAAAGAACACCGCCGACAGCTGGGTGGAGCAGGCGAAAAAGCTGTGGAACTGGATCAGCCAGAAGGGGGAGGACGAGCAGCAATGAGCAACCAGCCGAACAAGACGAATGGCGCAAAGCCTGCCGTCCGCAAAAAGAAAAATCTTCTGGATGACCGCCGCGTCCGGCTGGCACTGTCTGTGCTGGGTGCCATCGTTGCATGGATGGTGGTCACCATCATCGTTCAGCCCGGCACCACCAACACTATTTATAATGTGCCGGTGGATTATACCTACGATTCCGCTGCCTATACCTCCCGGGGTTTAAGCATTGTCAGTGCCGAGGACAAGACCGTGAACCTGAAGCTCTCCGGCGATGGCTACACCATCGGCGGGCTCAGCGCGTCGGACTTTGTGGTCTACCCGGACTGGTCCAGCGTGCGCGACAGCGGCGAAAAGACCCTGCGGCTGCTAGTACGCGGCGCAAACGGTCTGCTCAATGGTGTGACCGTGACCATGGAAGGCAGCGACAACACGGTGGACGTGGTATTTGACGTGGTGGAGGAAAAGACCCTGCCTGTTACCGCTACCACCAACTATTTGCGCATTGCGGATGGCTATATCCTTTACAGTACCGAGGTCTCCAAGGAGACCGTCACCCTGTCCGGCCCCAGCAGCGAGCTGAGCAAGGTGGCTACCTGCACTGCCGAGGCATCCTATGACAGCGAGCTGACCGAGTCGGTCACGCTGAACACCCCTCTGCGCTTCTACACCAGCGGCGGCAAGGAGGTCAAGTTCCAGTACACCACGCTGGAAGAAAGCAATGTGGACGTGACGCTGCAAGTGTACAAGACGGCGACCCTGCCGGTGAAGGTGAATTTTATCAACGCGCCGCGCGGGTTCGATAACTCGGTGCTGAGCTATGCCCTCAGCTGCAAGCAGCTCAAGGTGGCAGGCCCGGCAGAAAAGATCGATGCACTGTCCACTTTGTCCATCGGCACCATCGACCTTTCCACATTCAGTCTGAACAAGGTGTATGAGATGCCCATTGAGCTGCCGACAGATATCTATCTGCTGGACAATATCTCCACCATCACGGTCAGCTTTGACTGCTCCGGGCTGGAGACCAAGACCATGAACCTGCCCTCCAGCTGTGTGCAGGTGGTCAATCTGCCCGCCACCTATCAGCTGACGGTGGAGACCGAGCGGCTGATGAACGTGATCCTCTGCGGCCCCAAGGGCGCTATGGAAACTTTGACCCCCGAGCAGGTGGTCATTGAGATCGACGCCGAGGACTTTGCCGTGGCCACTGGCCAGCAAAACATTGCCTGTCGGCTATATGTGCCCTCCAACGGCAAGATTTTTGCACTGGGCAGCTATGTGCTGCAATGCCGCATTGAAAGCAACTAAATTTAAAGGAAAACACAACAAATGATTCTGGTTCGCAACATCCGCCTACCCCTCTCTGCCGCAGAGCCGCAGGCATTTGAAAAGGCGCTGCACACTCTGCGGGTGCCCCGCAGCAAGGTAGAGCACACCGGCGTGGCAAAGCTTTCGGTGGATGCCCGCCACGGCCAGCCTAAGCTGGTGTATACCGTGGCGGTCACCCTGAAGCAGCCCGGGGAGGAAGCTGCGTTTGCGGCACGCTGCCCGGACGCTGCCCTGCACCGCCGCGCAGACTTTACCCTGCACGCGGGTACGCAGCCGCTTGCGCACCGCCCTGTGGTGTGCGGACTGGGCCCGGCGGGGCTGTTTGCGGCCCTGCTGCTGGCACGGCAGGGCTACCGCCCCATCGTGCTGGAGCGCGGCCCTGCGCTGGATGCCCGTGTGCAGGCGGTGGAGCACTTTTCCGCCACCGGTCAGCTGGACCCCAACGCCAACATCCAGTTCGGCGAGGGCGGCGCAGGCACTTTCTCGGATGGCAAGCTGACCACCCGCATCGGGGATGAACTGTGTGATTTTGTCACCGAGGTGTTTTTGCAGCACGGTGCTCCGGCAGAGATCGCGTGGAAGCAAAAGCCCCATGTGGGCACCGACCTGCTGCGCGGCGTTATCACCTCCATCCGCAAGGAGATCGAGTCTCTGGGCGGTGAAGTGCACTTCAATACCGCCCTTACCGGGCTGGAACGCAAAAACGGTCAGCTTGTGGGCATCACTACTACAAATGGCAGCTTTGCCTGCGAGACACTGGTGTTTGCGGTGGGACACTCGGCACGGGATACGTTCAGCATGCTGATGGATAGCGGCCTTGTGCTGGAATGCAAGCCTTTCAGCGTGGGTTTCCGCGCCGAGCACCTGCAAAGCGAGATCGAAAAAAGCCTGTACCATGAAGCTGCCGGGCATCCGGCGCTGCCCCGGGGCGAATACCAGCTTTCCCAGCACGTCGGCGAGAGGTGCGTGTACACCTTCTGTATGTGCCCCGGCGGTCAGGTGGTGGCTTCGGCCAGCGAGGAAGAGCGAGTTGTGACCAACGGCATGAGCTACCACGCCCGCAGCGGCAAAAACGCCAATGCGGCGGTGGTGGTCAGCGTGGGCGGGGCAGATTTTGCAAACGACCCCCGCCGCGCCATCGCCTTCCAGCGGGAGCTGGAAGCAAAGGCCTACGCCGCTGGTCGTGCCGCCGGAGCCTACGCCGCCCCGGCAGAGAACGTGCAAAGCTTTCTGGAAGGGCGCGGGCAGCTGCATATTGGCAGCGTACAGCCCACCTACGACCGCGGCGTGACTGCCGCAGACCTAGGCGCACTGCTGCCCGGGGAACTGGCCGACACCCTGCGGGCGGGTCTGCGCGCCTACGAGCGCAAGATCGCGGGCTACACTGCGCCGGACGCCATCCTGACCGGCCTTGAGACCCGCACCAGCAGCCCGGTACGGCTCGAGCGGGAAGAGGACTTTGTGTGCACCCAGCTGGCAGGGCTTTACCCCTGCGGCGAGGGTGCGGGATATGCGGGCGGCATTATGAGCGCCGCCGTGGATGGCCTGCGGGTGGCCCGCGCCATCATCAGCCGGTATGCACCGGCAGAAGGGTGAGAAAATTTTGATGTACGATCGTGAAAACGATAACCGAAATAACGAAGGCCGACAGGTACAGCAGGAGCTGGAAGACCAGCTGCGCGCCTTTGGCGACACCATGACCGATGCCTTTGCCCACGGCTTTGAGGGCAGGGGCATGGACATCGGTGACCGGGCGTGGGATGTGGGCAAAGCCGCTGTCCATGCAGCTAACTACGGCATCGGGGAGGCCGCAAAGGCCTTCCGGCAGGGGCGCAGAGGTTATCCCTACGGGGATGCAAAGCAACCCTTCCGCGAAGGTGCTGCGGATGCCGACCCCGCCGGGATGCCCGGCTGGTTCCGGCAGATCTTTGCAAAGCCGGAGCCGACCCCGGTGGAAAGCATCCGTATCAGCGCAAAAAAACGCCATAGCGCAGGCTGCACTTTGCTGGCGGTGGGTATCACCTTTGCGGTGATCTTCGGGCTGGGGACGCTGGGCTGCCTCATCGGGCTGGGCACGATTTCGCCGGCTGCTTTGGGTGACGTTGTGGTGTCGGCTACTGAGGGTGGCGGCATCCTGATGACGGGCACGGACTACGTTATGAACACCGCCTACAACATGCTGGGCATCGTCAGCAGCGTGCTGGGCCTTGCCACGGCGGGCTTTGGCTGGATGACGGCCTGTGGTGCAGCCCGGATGAAGGCGGGCAGACAGATGGGCCAGTTTGCCGACTACGCCGACAGCGTGGACTACCATAAGGGCCTGCCTGTTTCGATGCTGGCCGACCTGACCCACCAGACCAAGAAAAAAGCACTGAAAAAGCTGCGCAGCTACATTCATAAGGGCTGGCTGAACGCATGGCTGGACGATGAGACTGAAACGCTCTACCTGACGGCAGAGGACTACCGCGCCGCCAAGGAGGCAGCTACCACTGCCGCCGCAGCCGCCGCGCAGCCGCAGCCGGAAAAGGCAGAAACTGGCGATACTCCGCTTAATCTCGATACCGCCCGCCGCTTTGCTGCCGTGCTGGAAAAAGAGCAGCAGCTCATGCAGGATGCGCAGGCACGGGAAGAGCTGGCCGCCATGCACAAGACCACTACCGCCATCTGCGACTGGCTGGAGGCACATCCGGAAAGCCAGCCCAAGACCCGCCGTTTTGCGGAATATTATATCCCCACCACCCTCAAGCTGCTGCACACCTACAACGATGTGCAGGGGCAGCAGGGCGAAAATGCTGAGACCATCCGCCGAGACATCGCAGGCATCCTGCATACCTTGAATCAGGCGTATGAGAACCTGTACAACAATCTGCTTTCGGACGTAGCCATGGATATTTCTTCCGAGATCGCCGCTTTGCAGGGAATGCTGGCCAACGATGGCCTGACCGGGAGGGAATTTGAATGACCTACCGTGCTTGGGAACAAAAACCGCTGGACCGCGCCGCTGTGCGGGAGCTGACCGCCGCCATTGCCGAGCAGACAGCGGCACAGCTGGAAGAGCAGGCCATGGACGAAGCGCCGTGGTCAGACGAAAAATATAAGGCCGTGCTGGCTGCGCAGCAAAAGGAAAACGCCCTGCTGGCGGGCATTCTTGCCGCCCGGGGCATCACCGACCCCGCCGAAGCGCTTACCTTGCTGGCAGGGGAGGAGGAACTTTCCGACCCCGCTCTGCTGACCGACATGGACGCCGCTTGTCAGCGCATCTGGCAGGCCATCGACAACGGCGAGACCATCGCGGTTTTTGGAGATTACGATGTGGACGGCGTGACCGCTACCGCCCTGCTGTACCAGCACCTCAAGGGCATGGGCGCGACCGTCAAGTGTATGCTGCCCAGCCGCGAGGGGGACGGCTACGGCCTGTCCAAAAACGCCATTCAGTCCATGCACAACAAAGGCTGCACGCTCATCGTGACGGTGGATAACGGCATCTCTGCCGTGGAGGAAGCCGACTTTGCGGCTTCACTGGGCATGGACCTGATCATCACCGACCACCACCTGCCGCCGGAGACTTTGCCCAAGGCTGTGGCCGTGGTGGACCCCCGCCGGGAGGACGACCACAGCCCCTTCAAGGGTCTGTGCGGCGCGGGCGTAGCCTTCAAGCTCTGCGCTGCGCTGGACGGCTGTCCGCCGGAGGAAATGCTGGATTACTGCGGCGACCTTGCCGCTGTGGGCACTGTGGCGGACGTGATGCCGTTGGTGGGGGAGAACCGCACCCTTGTCAAGGCCGGGCTGCGGCAGCTGCAGCAGACCGACCGCCCCGGCTTTGGGGCACTTTTAGAGGAAGTCGGCCTTGCGGGCAAGCCTATCACCGCCGAGAATATCAGCTATGCCATCGCGCCCCGCATCAACGCGGCAGGCCGCATGGATAACGCAGTCACCGCTTTGCAGCTGGTGCTCTGCGAGGACCCGGACAGAGCCGAGGAGCTGGCGCACAAGCTGAACGAGATCAACGCCCACCGGCAGGAGACCGAGCAGCAGATCTTCAAAGCTGCCGAGGAATTGCTGGAACAGCAGCCCGAGCGGCTGGATGACCGCATCATGCTGCTGTGGGGACGGGACTGGCATCCCGGCGTCATCGGCATTGTGGCGTCCCGGCTGGTGGAGCGCACCGGACGCCCGGTCATCGTGGTCACCATTGACGAGCATGGCGAGGGCAAGGGCAGCGGGCGCAGCGTGCAGGGTTTTAACCTGCACGCCTGCATCGGCTCCTGTGCCGACCTTCTGGTGCGCTACGGCGGCCACGCCATGGCGGCGGGACTTTCCGTCCGGGAAGAAAATCTGCCCGAGCTGCGCCGCCGCCTGAACGACTGGGCTGCCCGGGAGTGCCCGGTACTGCACACCCCGCCCCTTACCTGTGACGTGACCATCCATCTGGACCGTATCACCGTGGAGAGCGTGCGCCATCTGGATCAGCTGGCACCCTACGGAGCCGAGAACCCTACCCCGGTGTTCCTGCTGCAAAGTGCCGTGGTGGACGGCGTATACCCGGTATCGGAAGGGCGGCACAGCCGCCTGCGGCTGCGGCAGGGCAATAGCTGCCTGTACGCAGTCTGGTTCGGGATGCCCGCCGAGCAGCTGCCCTACGCGCTGGGCGATGTGGTGGACGCGGCGTTGAACCTTTCGGTCTACGAGTCTGCCCGGGGGGCGCAGCTCTCCGGCCGCATCATTGACCTGCACCCGGCAGGGCTGGGCGCAGAATTGGCGCGGCAGGCTGCACTGGTGCAGGCACTGCGCCGGGGCACCCCCCTGACCGAAGAACAGAAAAAACAGATCGCCCCCGCCCGCACGGATATCATTGCCGTGTACCGGGAATTGCAGTCCCGCCGCTGGCACGCCGAGGACTTGCAGCCCCTGTGCGCAAAACTGGGGGAGGAGCAGACCGGCAAAACGCTGGTGGCAGTTGCCGCTTTAGAGCAGGTGGGACTGATCACCGCAGCGGAAAAAGGCGGGGCAAAATTCTGGGAGCTGGTGCCGACAGCAGGCAAAAAGAACCTTGCCGATGCCCCCATCCTGAAATGTCTGGAGGAACTATAAATGCCTGAGGGAAAGAAAAATACTGCACCGGTCCCGTCTCCGGTACGGGACGAGGATGGTTACTCTGCCAAGACTCATCTGCACCAGCCGGTGCAGGAGACCGCCACCGTAGCTGCTACGGCGCTGCTGGCAGACGCACCGGAGGGGGCACTGCCCTCTGAGGTGCGCCCGGAGATCGTAACGTGGGAAAAGCTGTGCGAGGCCATTCAGGCCAGCGGCAAGGCCTACAATATGGAGATGATTCAAAAGGCCTACGAACTGGCCAATAACGCCCACAACGGCGTGTGCCGCCGCAGCGGCGAGCCCTATATCTGCCACCCGCTGGCAGTCGCCCGGCTGGTGCTGGATCTGGGCATGGACTCCGAGAGCATTGCCGCCGCTCTGCTGCATGACGTAGTGGAGGATACCCCCACCACGCTGGATGACCTGAAAGCCGCCTTTGGCGAGGAAGTGGCACTGCTGGTAGACGGCGTGACCAAGCTGACCAAGATCCAGTTCTCCAATATTGAGGAACTGCAGGCCGAGAACCTGCGCAAGATGCTGCTGGCCATGAGCCGCGATGTCCGCGTGATGATCATCAAGCTGTGCGACCGGCTGCATAATATGCGCACCGGCGATGCTTGGCCGGAGCAGAAGCGCCGCGATAAGGCCCGCGAAACCATGGAGGTGTACGCCCCCATCGCCAACCGCCTTGGCATCCTGAACGTCAAGGAAGAGCTGGAGGATCGCAGCCTGCATTATCTGGACCCCGTGGGCTATGCCGAGATCAGCCGGATGCTCAGCGAGCGCGCCGGTGAGGAGTTTTTGATCAAGGTGTCCGGCGTCATTGAGCGCCGTCTGGTGGAAAGCGGCATCGAGGGTGCCACCATCAAGCGCCGGGTCAAGAGCATTTACGGCATCTACCGCAAGACCATCATGCAGAATAAGTCTTTCGACGAGATCTATGATATCTATGCGGTCCGGGTAATTCTGGATTCTCTGGCCGAGTGCTACAGCACCCTTGGCCTCATCCATGATATGTACCACCCGCTGCCCAACCGCTTCAAGGACTATATCTCCACCCCCAAGCCCAACGGCTACCAGAGCCTGCACACCACCGTCATCGGGCACGAGGGCATCCCCTTTGAGGTGCAGATCCGCACCCGCAAAATGGACGAGCAGGCTGAGTACGGCGTTGCCGCCCACTGGAAGTACAAGGAAGGCCGCGAAGGCCACGATAAGCTGGACGACCGTCTGGCATGGGTCAGCCAGCTGCTGGAAAACCAGCGCCTGAGCGAGGATTCCGGCAACCTGCTCCACGACTTGAAGAGTGACCTTTTGCCGGAAGAAGTGTTCGCCTTTACCCCCAAGGGTGATGTCATCAACCTGCCCACCGGTGCTACCTGCATCGACTTTGCCTACGCCATCCATTCGGCAGTGGGCAACCGCATGGTGGGCTGCAAGGTGAACAACCGCATGGTGCCCATCGACCATGTGGTGGCTACCGGCGAGATCATTGAGGTGCTGCTGGGCCCGGCAGATAAGGGCCCCAGCCGCGACTGGCTCAAGATCGTGCGCACCAGCGAGGCCAAGAGCAAAATCCGCAACTGGTTCAAGAAGATGCGCCGGGAAGAGAATATCCAGCAGGGACGGGACGCCTTGTCCAAGGAACTGCGCAGGGAGATGATCATCATCCCCGATGACCAGCTGGATGCCTTTATCGACGGCTGCTCCCGCCGGATGCGCCAGAACAACGCCGAGGAGCTGTACGCCGCCATCGGCTACGGCGGCATGACCATTGCCAACTGTCTGCCCAAGCTCAAGGAAGAGTGGCAGAAGCTCAAGGCTGCCGAAGCCGAGGAGAATAAGTCGGTGGAGGATCTGCCCAAGGTAGACCTGAGCCGTGTGCACGCCACCGACGGCGTGGTGGTGGAGGGCTTCGATAACACCCCCATCAAGTTTGCCAAGTGCTGCAGCCCGCTGCCCGGCGACCCCATCGTGGGCTTTATCACCCGGGGCTTCGGCGTTTCCATCCACAAGCAGACCTGCGCCAACGCCGTTGCCAGCATGAAGGACCCCTCCAACGCTCCCCGCTGGGTCAAGGCCTACTGGGCAGACAGCGTCAAGGACAGCTACAAGGCCGGGCTGGAGATCATTGCCCTGAACCGCAACGAGCTGCTGCAGGACGTGCTCAGCGCACTGGCCGATATCCGGGTGCCCATCTATGCCATGAATGCCCGTCAGGTAGAAAACAACTGCGCCGTGGTCAGCCTGACCATCGGCATCAACAATACCGAGCACCTCAACCGTGTGGTGGCGCGCCTTTCCAAGGTGCGGGACGTGCTCAAGGTGACAAGGAGTTAACGCAATGCGAGCAGTCATTCAGGCCGTATCCTCCGCCAGCGTGCGGGTGGAGGGCGGCGAACCCCGCGCCATTGGGCCGGGAATCATGATCCTGCTGGGGGTCAGGGACACCGACACACTGGACATCGTGCCCAAGCTTGCCGATAAATGCGCGGGTCTGCGCATTTTCCCGGATGCCGAGGGCAAGCTGAACCTGAGCGCCCGGGATCTGGGCTATTCCGCGCTGGTGGTCAGCCAGTTCACCCTTTACGGCGACACCAAAAAGGGCTACCGTCCCAGCTTTATCAAGGCAGCAAAGCCGCCCCTCTCGGTGGATGCCTACGAGCTGTTCCTTGCCGAGATGGCTAAGCACGGCCTCAAGGACGTGCAGCACGGCGAGTTCGGTGCCCATATGCAGGTGTCGCTGGTGAACGAGGGCCCCTGCACCATCATCATTGATACCGACGAGTGGAAAAAGAAGGAGTAACGATGCAAGGTTTTCACATTCCTGCGGCACCGCCGCTGTATACCAACACCTTTCTGCTCATCTCCGATGCAGGCCATGCCGTGGTCATCGACCCGGCGGCAGAGGTGCACAGCTACGACGAAATCTTAAAGCAGCACAACGCCACCCTCACCACCATTCTGTGCACCCACGGCCACTACGACCATGTGGGCAGCGCGGCTGCGCTGAAAGCAGAGTGGAACGCCACCCTCTACTGTGAAAAGGCAGACCTTGCCGGCGACCGGATGTACCCGCTTTCCGCTGCGGACTGCGGCTACACGGAAGGGGAACAGATCGCGGTGGACGAGCTGCGTTTTACCGCGTGGCACACCCCCGGCCACACCCCCGGCAGCGTGGTGCTGCTGTGCGGCGAGCATCTGTTCTGTGGCGATACGCTGTTTGCCGGCAGCATCGGCCGCACCGACCTTGAGGGCGGCAGCAGCGCACAGATGGCGGACAGCCTGCGCAAGCTGGCACAGCTGCCCATCCCTCGCGAAACACAGGTGCTGCCCGGCCATGGCGAATTTTCTACCTTTGGCGCGGAGCTGGACAACAACTACTATATCCGCAGCGCCCTGCGCGGCGGCAACGACATTTTTTAAAGAGAGAACGACATGAAGATCTATATCACTGGGCTGCCCTCCGGGTACGAGGTGGAGCACCTTGCCCGCCTGTTTTACCCCATGGCACCCTTGACCCTGACCCCGCCGGAGCCTGCCGAGGACAGCCTGTGGGCAGAAAAGACCGATACCGGTCTGCGGGTGCTGGTGCGGCAGGGGGAAAAGAGCAAAATGCTGGAGGCCCCGCTGCCGGTGGAGCAGGGCGGCGAAACCCCGGAGTTTGCCCTTGCCAGCCTGACTTATGACCTGCTGCGCCAGTGGACGGGCATCCGCCCGCCTTGGGGCAAAATGACCGGTGTGCGCCCGGTGCGGCTTATCCACGATAAGCGCGCCGCCGGGTGGAGCGCAGAACAGATCGACCGCTTCTTTTTGCAGCGGTTCGACTGCTCGGAGCAAAAATACGAAATGGCGAAGGAAATTGCCGATTTGCAGGAGCCGATCCTGCGGCTGGGCAGCGCCCCTAAGACGTATAGCCTGTATATCGGCATCCCGTTCTGTCCCTCCCGGTGCAGCTATTGCAGCTTTGTCAGCTGCAATCTGGACCGCGACCGCAAGCTGGTGCAGCCCTATGTGGACTGCCTGTGCAAGGAGGTCGCGGAGATCCGGGCGCAGGCTGAGCGAGCCGGGCTGACTTTATGCAGCATCTACATCGGCGGCGGCACCCCCACCAGCCTTTCCGCCGCCCAGCTGCGGCAGCTCATGGGCACCGTACGGGAGAATTTTGATCTGACTAAGGTCGTAGAATATACCGTAGAAGCTGGCCGTCCGGACTGCACCGACGCCGAAAAGCTGGCGGTCATCAAGGAATACGGCGCTACCCGCATCTCCATCAATCCCCAGACCTTCTCGGACGAAGTGCTGGCAAATATCGGCCGCAAGCACTCGGCACAGGACATTCTGGATTGCTATGCCGATGCCCGCCGCGCCGGACACGAGGACATCAACATGGACCTCATTGCCGGTCTGCCCGGGGATACGGTGGAGGGCTTTGAGCACAGCCTGCGGCAGGCCATTGCCTTGCAGCCGGAGAATATCACCGTCCACACCCTTACCCTCAAGCGGGCGTCCCGCATCGTCATTGAGGATCAGAAGGAGAACGACTACGCGGACGTAGCCGCCATGCTGGAAAAGTGTCATCTGCTGGCCGAGGCGGGCTACCGCCCCTATTACCTTTACCGGCAGAAGAATACGCTGCAAAATCTGGAAAACGTGGGCTGGTGCAAGCCGGGTCACGAGGGTTACTATAATATCTATATCATGGAGGAAGTCCAGACCATCCTTTCGGCCGGTGCGGGCGGCAGCACCAAACTGGTGGCCGATGGAGGCAAACGGATGCAGCGCATCTTCAATTTTAAGTATCCGAACGAGTATATCCAGCGCTTTGCGGAGGTACTGGAACGGAAAAAAGGAGTGGCTGAGTTTTATGATCACAATCTGGGTACCGAAACGACTGGTTGAAGTAGACCTGTATAACGTAGCAGCCCGCAGTCCGCAGGCGCTGGCACAGCTGAGCGAGAACAGCTACGCCCGGCGGGTGCAGTATGCCGCCCAGAAGGTGCGCGGCTCCGGGGCAAAAATCGTTATGCTGACCGGCCCTTCCGCCAGCGGAAAGACCACCAGCGCCCACTGTCTGGCAAAGGCTCTGGTGCAGCAGGGCACCCCGGCGCAGGTGGTCAGTCTGGACAACTTTTTTAAAGGTGCTGCCTACTACCCCAAAATGCCGGACGGCACGCTGGACTACGAAAACCTTGAAACGCTGGATCTGCCCCTCATCAAGCAGTGCCTGCACCAGCTCAGCGAGACCGGCAAGACCGAACTGCCCATCTACGATTTTGCCACCGAGCAGCGCGCTGCCGCAGTGGAACCCATCGACCTGCAGGGCGGTGTGTGCATCGTGGAGGGTATCCATGCCCTCAACCCGGAGCTGACCGGCCTTGTGCCGGATGACCAAATCTACCGCATCTACGCCGGTCTGCGGGAGGAGTACTGCATTGACGGCCGCCGGGTCATCAATACGCAGGATATCCGCCTGTGCCGCCGCACCCTGCGGGATGCCGCAGCCCGCGGCCGCAGCCCCGCCAAGACCCTTTCCATGTGGGACAGGGTGCTGGACGGCGAGACCCGGTATATCAAGGGCTTCAAGACCACCGCGGATTTTCTGCTGGACACCTCCTTTACCTACGAGCTGGGACTGATCTCCCGGCTGCTGGGCGAGGTGCGCCGTCAGTTCACGCTGGAAGGCCACAATGCCGAGCTGTGGGACGAGACCGCCCGCCGCTTTGAGCAGGTGGACCCGCTGCCGCTGGAGCTGCTGCCCGCCGACAGTATGCTGCGCGAGTTCTACGGCAGCCGCACCTAACCGGTGAAAAATGCGTAAAATTTGTTTCCAAACCAGCACCAAACTGTAAAAATTGCGGTGCATTCGTTGCAATTGCCATAACGCTGCGCTATAATGAGGATACGACTCCGGTATGGCGCACTGTGCGCCGCAGTCTGCAGAGAATGCTGCCAGAATAAGAGAGGTGTCTTTTATGGATTTTAACAAGATCAAAGCGATAGGTCTGGAATATGCCGAAAAGGGCAAGAACGCTGCCATGGATCTGGCTGAAAAGGGCAAGACGCAGGCGCTACTGGTCAACGAGCAGGGCAAGCTGCTCAAGGCACAGCGTCAGCTGGGTGCACTGGTATACAGCCTTGCCAAGGGCAAGGAGGAAAATCAGCCGCTGGTGGATAAATACATCGAGATGATCGATACCATCGAGCAGGAGATCACCCGCCTGAAGGCTACCCTGACCCCGGCAGAAGCCGCCGAGGTGGACTACGAAGCCCCGGTGGAGGAGGAAGAAGCTGCCCCGGAACAGCCCGCCCAGCCTGCCCGCAAGACCTGCCCGCAGTGCGGCGCGCCCGTCTCGGACGATGCGCTGTTCTGCAATAAGTGTGGCGCACAGCTGTAAGCTGAAAACAGGAAAAAACTGCAACAGGGCGGTATCCCCCGCAGGATGCCGTCCTGTTTTTGTGAAAAGCGCAGAAAACCATGAAAAATGCTGGAAAATTGCGGCTTTTTGCTTGAAAAACCGCAGCAGCTGCGGTACAATTTACAGTATCTTTTCAAAAGGAGATGGAATGTGTGCTGGACTGGACCCCACAGCCGCCCTATACAGCGGAGCAGCTGCTGCAGGTGATTCGCATCCTGCGGGACCCGGAAAACGGCTGCCCGTGGGATAAGGTGCAGACCCATGCGTCCATCCGCAAAAACTTTCTGGAAGAGACCTGCGAGGCGCTGGAGGCCATTGACGCAGATGATGCCGTTCTGCTCCGGGAGGAACTGGGAGACGTGCTGATGCAGGTGGTGTTCCACGCCGCCATGGAGGAAGAGCGGGGACGCTTTACCTTTGAGGATGTGTGCCGCAACGTCTGCGAAAAGCTGGTGTTCCGGCACCCCAACATCTTTGCGTCCTCCGCAGCGGAAAACGCCGGTATAAATGGCTGGGATGCGCTCAAAAATAAGGAAAAGGGGCGCACTACCCTTGCGGACGAGCTGGCCACCGTGCCCGCTACGCTGCCCGCGCTCATGCGGGCGCAGAAGCTGCAAAAGCGTGCCGCCGGGCACGGCCTTGGGCAGCAGGATGCAGCCGCAGCGCAGCACCGGCTGGAGACCGCCGTGCAGGCTTTTGGCAAGGCAGAGGACACTGCAAAGCAGGAAGCCGCAGGCCAGCTGCTGTTTGCAGCAGTGAACGCCGCCCGGCTTGCAGGGGTGGATGCGGAGGAAGCGCTGACCTTTGCATCCAAGCGCTTTGCACAGCAGTGTCTGGAACAGGAACAAAGCGGTACTCAGGTCGAATGACCTGCTCCGATAGAACGAGAGAATTTAAGACAAATCAGATGGAGGCAAATAATATGACCAAGACCGACTTGATCGCACAGGTTGCGGCAAACACCGAAATGAGCAAGAAGAGCGCAGAGCAGGCTGTCAGCGCTGTTTTTGAGGCACTGGGCAAGGCAATGACCGAGGGCGAAAAGATCACCATTTCCGGCTTCGGCACCTTTGAGGTGCGCGAGCGCGCCGAGCGTCAGGGCATCAATCCCCGTACCCGCGAGCCCATCACCATCGCTGCTTCCCGCAGCATCGTGTTCAAGCCCGGCAAGTCCCTGAAGGACACCCTGTAATCGGTTCTGTCACGCCGCCGCTGCCTGCACAAGGTGCGGCGGCTTTTTTGCTGAAAGGAAAGGAACAACTCTAAATGCGTCTGGATAAGTATCTCAAGGTCTCCCGCCTGATCAAACGCCGCACCGTGGCAAACGAGGTGGCGGATGCAGGCCGCATCCTCATCAACGGCAAGGTGGCCAAGGCCAGTCAGGCCGTCAACGCCGGGGACATCATCGAGGTCACCTTCGGCAACCGTCCCATCAAGGTGCGGGTGCTCTCGGATGTGGAGCCCCGCACGAAAGACGTTGCCCGCGAGATGTACGAGGTGATCGCGGAATAACCGCCCTGCCTGCCCGCATACAATGCTGGCAGAGGGGGACTGCCTATGGAAAAAGCTGCCGCAAAGCCGCCGCTGCCCCATGACCTGATCTTGGAGAGCCGCAGCAGGCTGACCGTCACCGGGGTGCAGCGGGTGCTGCATTGCAGCGCCGAAAGTGCCGCGTTGGAGACCGGCAAGGGTATTCTGCACCTGTCCGGCGCGCAGATCAGTATGCAGACACTGGATCTGGAAGCCGGGGAAGCAAAGCTGACCGGGCGGTTCGATGGGCTGGAGTATACCGCCGCCCGCACAGCCGGCGGCTTTTGGCACCGGCTGCTGCGCTGATGGTGCAGGTGCTGCTGCCCGCCCGGCTTTTGCAGGAAGCCGCCGCCTGTGCTGCGCTGGGCGCTGCCCTTGGCGCGGCGCGGGCATTTCTGCCGGTGCGGGGCAGGGCGGCTTTTGTGCCGGACGTGCTGCTTTCTGGTGCGGTGCTGCTGGTGTGCCAGAGCTACGCCGCCGGGTACAGCGCCGCCGGGGTGCTGCGGTGGTACATGGTGTTGGCAGCCTTTGCAGCCGCCCTTTGCACCGCCGGGGTGCTGGGCGTCCCGTTGCGGGCACTGGGGCGGGGGATAGGCGCTGCTTTACGCCTGCCCGGCCGTATTTTGCACCGTTTTGCGGTGCAGCCCCTGTGCCGCCGCCGCGCTGCGGCTAAAACTGCCCGCAAATTACGCCGGAACGCGGAAAGAACCGCAAAAAAATCCAAAAAGAACTTGCCAAACCGGCGGGCATTGTTGTATAATTCAAACGTATCAAAGTAAGAGAACAGACGCAGAAGGTCTGCTGTTCAGACAGGAGCGTAAGGCAATGACGAATACGGGACGCAAAAAGCGCAGAAAAAATGCAGTGGTCACCATGGCGTTCCGCCTGTTTTTCGTGCTGCTTTTGCTGAGTATGCTGGCGGCTTATATCTCCAATCAGGTCACCATCAGCTCCAAGCGGGCAGAACTGGAAACACTGAACGAACAGGTGGCGCAACAACAGACGGAAAATCAGGAACTGCAGCGCGTACTGAGCGGCGATGCCGACCAGATCACCGAATGGGTCGCACGCGACTCTTACAACTACGCCGCACCCAATGAGCGCATCTTTGTGGATGTGACCGGTAACTGACCGCGCGGCAGGTCGAGAGTATTTGGAAAGCAAGGAGTATTGAGTTTTGGCAATTGAGGTAGGGAACGTATTCGAAGGCCGCGTGACCGGTGTAAAGCCCTTTGGCGCATTTGTTGCGCTGCCGGAGGGGCGTGTCGGCATGGTCCACATTTCCGAGGTATCCAACGAGTTCGTGCAGGATATCAACACAGTGCTGCACGATGGCGATGCAGTAAAGGTGCAGGTCATCAACATTGCACCGGACGGCAAGATCGCGCTGTCTATCAAGCGGCTGCTGCCCCCGGCTCCGCGTCAGCCCCGGGAAGGACGCGGCCCCGCAGGCCCCCGTCCGGGCGGCTTCCGCAATGGGCAGGAGGGCGGACGCTCCGGTGGCCGCGGCGCAGGTCGTGCCCCCCGTGAGGGCGGCAGAGGCCCTGCCCGGGAGGCTGCACCCCGCGTGTGGCAGCCCAAGGCACCCGCCCGCTCCGACAACCTGAGCTTTGAGGACATGATGAGCCGCTTCAAGAGCCAGAGCGAGGAAAAAATGGCGGACCTCGATCACGAGACCAACAACCGCCGTGGCGGCGGTTATGCGCCCCGCAGCCGCCGTGGCCGCTGAGCCATCGTATCAGCTGGGATCACAAGGAACACAGGCAGGCCTGTCCCCGGTCGGACAGGTCTGTTTTTTCGGTACAGAACAGAAAGGAACTACCATGCCCGCAAAATTTGAACTGATCGCCCCCTGCTTTTTTGGGTGCGAATCCACCGCTAAATTTGAGCTGACCCGCATCGGCGCAGAGAACATCCGGGTGGAGGATGGCCGTCTGAGCTTCTGCGGTGGGGCTGAGATGATCGCCGCCGCAAACCTCAACCTACGCACCGTGGAGCGCGTGATGCTGCTGCTGGCACGCTACAAGGCCACCACCTTCGACGAGCTGTTCGATGGCGTGTATTCCATCCCGTGGGAGGAGTTTCTGCCTGCGGACGCTGCTTTCCCGGTCACCGGCTCTTCCCTGAACAGTCAGCTGACCAGTATCCCCGCCTGCCAGAGCGTCATTAAAAAGGCGGTGGTCAAGCGCCTGATGAAGGGCCACCGCACCACCGTGCTGCCCGAGAGCGGCGTGGAGTACAAGGTACGCTTTATGCTGCGCAAAAATGTGTGCGAGATCATGCTGGACACCACCGGCGAGGGTCTGCACAAGCGCGGTTACCGCCGCAACGCCATGGAAGCCCCCCTGCGCGAGACGCTGGCGGCTACCATCGCCGACCTTGGCCGTGTGCGCCGCGACAGCCTAGTGGAGGACCCCTTCTGCGGCAGCGGCACATTGCTGATCGAAGCCGCACAGAAGGCCATGAACATCGCCCCGGGTCTGAAGCGCCGCTTTGCCGCCGAGCGTTACAGCTTTGTGCCCTCTGCCCTGTGGGCAGAGCAGCGCCAGAAGGCACTGGCAGAGTCCAAGCTGGACGTGGGCTTTGAGGCCTTCGGCTACGATATCGACCCCGCTGCCGTGGCACAGGCCAACGTCAACGCCAAGCTGGCCGGTGTGGAAAACCGCTGCCACTTTGAGGTGGCCGATGTTGCCACCTTTGCTGCAAAGCCGGAGGCCATCGTGCTGACGAACCCTCCGTATGGTGAGCGTCTGGGCACTATTGAGGGCGCTGCCAAGCTGGCGCGCACGCTGGGACAGCAGATGGAAGCCAGCCCCTGCGCCGGTCTGTACGCCATTACCGCCGATATGGACTTTGAACTGCACTACGGCAAGCGCGCCAACAAGCGCCGCAAGATGTACAACGGCATGATCCCCTGCCAGCTGTATATGTACTATAACGCCCCCAAGACCGAGAAGGTGGCAAAGCCCATGCCCAAATCCGGCTTTGACGGCAAGCGCACCCATTTTGAAAAGAAGTAAGGGCATTTAAACCACGCTCCCGGCAGACATTGCACGGAAAAGTGTGTCTTTTGCCGGGAAAATCAAGCACAAACACCCGCAGCCTGTCTTTTACATAAAAGAGACGGACTGCGGGTGTTTTTTTATAAGAGAAAACGATTTCACAAAATTCGGCATAATGACAAATTACGGCAGTTTTTGCATCCGGTAGTTGCGCTGGCGCATAAAAAGGATTATACTAACCTTATTGACCGCAGGATACAAAAACTGTACAGAAAGGATGGCTGGCTCTTATGAAGGGACGGATGCGGCCCTATCTGCCGGAACTGACGATCCGGGACTACAACACCTATATGCGTTACCTCCGCGGGGTGCGGCGGCAGATGTATAAGTCTTACGGCTTCTACGCCTGCCATCTGCTGCGCACCAACGGGGTACTGTTTGCCATCCTATCCGACAGTCTGGCAGGACGTATGCCTACCTGCAAACGGCAGCGGGTGCCCGGTACGCTTTTTCGGCGCAGCATGATGTGCCAGACGCTGGGCATCCGGCAGGCGGCGCAGACGGAGATCCTGATGGGCTGGCATAACCTACAGGACCGCAAGTACAGCGAGCTGCGCCCGGTGAAGCGCGTGCGCCGCGCAGTGGACAAGCTGTTGCTGCGCCGCGCCTACGACAAAGCACGGCAGGAGAACCCGGCACTGGAGCGGCTGTTTGCGCAGGAGCGGGAGCAGGCGGTGGTGCAGATGAACCTGAGCGCCAAAAACTACGCCCTTGCCGCCGAGCCTATGAGCAACGTCTACGGCGCTTTGTACTCCACGCTGGCTACGGATGACCCCAACCAGCGCAAGAGTATGCGGTACATCGGCAGCTGCATCGGCCGCATCTTCTATCTGCTGGACAAGGCCGAGCGCTTTGAAGCCGACCGCCGCAATGGCCAGTACAACGTGTTCGTGGTCAATGAGCTCAACGGACAGGCTGCCGCCATAGAGAACGCCCGGCGGCAGGCGCTGGCAGCGGTCAACGACCTGATGCGGGCGTACAAGATGCTGGATCTCAAGCTGAACGACACCCTGCTGAACAATATCATGATCTTAGGCCTGCAGCACGCGGTCTACCCGCTGGAGCAGGACGCCGATACCGAAAAATGGGAGATCCCATGAAGAAACGAAAAAGCAAAAGCTGGTCTATGGCCTACTGCGGCATGGCAGCGGCACTGTGCGTGGCACTGATGCTGCTGGGCACCATCATCCCCATTGCCATGTTCATCGCGCCTGCGGTGGCCAGCTTTCTCATTGCAACGGTGTGCATGGAGTGCGGCATCACCATGGCGTGGACGGCCTACGCCGCCGTCAGCCTGCTGGGGCTGCTCTTTGTGCCGGATAAAGAGATCGCCCTGATCTTCACGGTGCTGCTGGGCTATTACCCGCTGGTAAAGCCCCGGTTTGACCGCATCCGTCCCCGGGCATTGCAGCTGGTGTGTAAGCTGCTGCTGTGCAACGCGGCGGTGCTTGCCATGTACGGTCTGCTGCTTGTGCTGGTACCGGCGGGCAGCGTCTCGCAGGAGCTGCGCACCACCGCACTGGCAATGTCCCTGCTCACACTGAGCATGGGCAACGTGGCCTTTGCCCTGTATGACCGCGCACTGTGCAATCTACTGCTGCTGTACAAGCTGAAGTGGCAGCCCAAGCTGCATAAAATGCTGGGGACGCACTGAACCCCAAAAGCCATTGCAAAAAACATTGAAAGAAGGAATGTGTACCGCAAGCTGACGCAAAGCGCCGGGCCACACGGGTGACAGCCGTGAGGGTGACGAGGAGAGGAATCATCGAAAGATTCGGCGGATGTTTCTCCGGCTGAGGGCTATACCAGCCGCAGAACAGGGCAAAAACCGGCAGCAATACCGAAACAGAACCCTGCAAAGAAAGCCATACAAGAACATAGACTTTGATAGAGGAAACTGACTGTGCAGCAGCGCATTTCGGCGCGCCGCAGTCGGTCTGGAGGTATTTTGTATGTGTGGCATTGTAGGTTATGTTGGCATGCGCAGCGCCCAGCAGGTGCTGCTGGACGGTTTGGAAAAGCTGGAGTACCGCGGGTACGATTCTGCCGGTGTGGCGCTTACCCAGAGGGACGGTATCCGCGTGGTCAAAAGCAAGGGGCGGCTTTCCACCCTGCGCAGTAAGCTGGAAGAGCTGGCGCTGCCCCAGAGCAGCTGCGGCATCGGTCATACCCGCTGGGCGACCCACGGCGAGCCCAGCGATGTGAACAGCCACCCGCACTCCACGCCCCGGGTCAGCATCGTGCACAACGGTATTATTGAAAACTACGGCGCGCTGAAGGAGCGTCTGATCGCTAAGGGCTACACCTTTGCCAGCGAGACCGATACTGAGGTGCTGGTAAAGCTCATCGACAGCTGCTATCAGGGCGAGCCTTTACAGGCTTTACAGGCTGCGCTTGCCAAGGTGCGGGGCAGCTACGCGCTGGCGGTGCTGTTCAAGGACTACCCGGACACTATCTTTGCGGTCAAGCGGGAAAGCCCGCTCATCGTGGGCTGGGGCGAGGGCGAAAACTTTGTGGCGTCGGATATCCCGGCGCTGCTCAAGTACACCCGCAGCTACAGCGTGCTGGAGGAAGGGGACATGGCCGTGTGCACGGCACAGGGCATCCGCTTCTATAACGAGTTCGGCGAGGCAGTGGAGCGCGAAAAGCTGACCGCAGACTGGGACATGGAAGCTGCCGAAAAAGGCGGCTACCCCCACTTTATGCTCAAGGAGATCAACGAGCAGCCCGCCGCCATCACGGCAACGGTCAGCCCCCGGGTGGAGAATGGTCTGCCGGAGCTGCGCATCCCGGAATTGACGGATGAAAAGCTGCGCAGCATCGGCACGGTGCATCTGGTGGGCTGCGGCACGGCCATGCACGCCGGTATGGTGGGCAAGACCGCCATTGAGGCGCTGGCGCGGGTGCCCGCACAGGTGGATATCGCCAGCGAGTTCCGCTACCGCGACCCCATCCTGAAGCCGGAGGATCTGGTTATCATCATCAGCCAGTCTGGCGAGACCAGCGATACGCTGGCCGCCCTCAAGCTGGCCAAGAGCCGGGGCGTGCCGGTGCTGGCCATTGTAAACGTGGTGGGCAGCAGCATTGCCCGGGCAGCGGATTACGTCATGTACACCTACGCAGGGCCGGAGATCGCGGTAGCGTCCACCAAGGCCTATATGGTGCAGCTGTGCGTGCTGTACCTGTTTGCCCTGCGTCTGGCCTACGCGCGGGGGCAGCTGACCGAGGAAAAGACAAAGTATTACACCGCCCAGCTGCTCCACGCGCCAGAGGTCATCAAGCCCCGCCTTGCGGACTGCGAGCAGATCAAGTACCTTGCCAGCCGCTATGTGAACACCCAGAGCTGCTTTTTCATCGGGCGCGGGTTCGACTATGCCCTCTCGCTGGAGGGCAGCCTGAAGCTGAAGGAGATCAGCTATGTGCACTCGGATGCCTACGCGGCAGGGGAGTTGAAGCACGGTACCATCAGCCTGATCACGGACGGTGTGCCGGTGATTGCGCTGGCTACCCAGAAAAACGTCTACGAAAAGACCATCTCCAACGCCAAGGAGACCCGCAGCCGCGGGGCACGGGTGCTGCTGTTCACCACCAAGGACGCGGAGGTGCCGGAGGGCGTTGCCACCGAGGTCATCCGCTTGGACGAGTATGACGACATTCTGATGCCGCTGCAGCTCATCGTGCCGCTGCAATTGTTCGCTTACTATATGGCTGTGTTGCGCGGCTGCGATGTGGATAAGCCCCGCAACCTTGCCAAGAGCGTAACGGTGGAGTGACCGGGGAGAATAAGATTTAGAATGGTCTCCGCTGTGTGCTCTGACCATTTTTAGCGGAAGAATATTTTTTAATTTTACAAGTCTGGAAAATCTGCGGATTTTCCAGACTTGTTTTTTCACGGGAAAAGCCATCCCCTAAAGGGCATCTCTTCTTGTGAAAAAGTGGTTTAGAACCGCCCACAGGCGTTTCTGAACCACAGTAAAAATCATCTTTTCTCTGAATATGGTCGGAGCCGTGCAGAGACCATTCTAAATCGTCTATAACACAAAACCGCCCGTTGCACGAAATGCTGTGCAGCGGGCGGTCGTATATATGCAGGGGAAGAGGAGCTTACCAGAACCAGTAGCGCTTCTTGAGCACGATGTAGGCAATGGCGATGAGGATCACCACCACGCCGCCTGCGATGAAGAAGGTCCAGTTGATATCACCGAACCGCAGGTTCTGGTTGGTCAGCAGGTAGCGGCCGGCGGTGTCGGCGGTGATTACGCCGTCCTTGTAGCTGTTCAGGAACTGCCACTTGTTGCTGATGGTGTTGTACAGGTACAGGCGGGAGTAGGTGCTCACGTCCAGTTCCAGCTGCACCGCGCAGGGAAGGGTACGGCCGTTATCCAGCTCAAACTCCAGCCCCTCTGCGCTCTCGGTGAAGGTGATGGCGGTGTCGATCTCGCTGGTGGTACTCTTCACCTCCTTACCGGAAACGTTCAGGGTATAGCCATCGCCCACCACGCACAGGGTCTTGCCGGTGGTGCGCAGGGCGTTCAGAATCTCGCCGGTCACGATGGGAACCTCAGACTGGGCGAACACCACCTGATCCTCGGTGCTGTCCTGAATGGTCTGCACCACAGGGTCCAGCGGGATAGTGGTGCTGTCGTCCGGGGTGTTCGTGCCGTCATTGCTGCTGTCGCTGCCGGAGGCGGCATCTGCCGAGCGGTTCACGATGACGGTGACCATGGCAGTAGCCTTGCCGTTGGAGATGGTAATGGAGGTAGAACCGGTGCCTACCGCCGTGACCACGCCCGTGGGGCTGACCGTGGCAATGCTGCTGTTGCCGGACTTGAAGGTGAAGGACTGGGATGCACTGGCAGGGGTGGCCTTGGCCGTAATGGTGCGGGTGGCACCGGGCTTAAGCACGATGTAGTTGGTGTTGGGGGTGATCACCTGTCCGCTGTTGTTGGAGGTGGTGCCGCTTGTGCCGGTGGAGGAATCCGTGGGCAGGGCAAGCACCGTAACGGTGGTGGTGGCTACCACCGAGCCGCAGGTTGCGGTAATGGTGGCTTTGCCGGGAGCTACGCCGGTCACACGGCCAAAGCTGTTCACCGTAGCAATCTTCTCGTTAGAGGAGGTCAGGGTGACAGTGGCGTAGTTGGAAGCAGAGCTGGGGCGCACCTGCAGCGAAGCTGACACCGAGTTGCCCACATAGATGGTGTTGGAGGAGAGGGAAAGGTCCATCTCGGTCACGATCATGGAGGAGTCCATGGATACCACGATGGTGTAGGCGCAGATCTGGTTGCCGGCTGCTGCCGTAACGGTGGCAGTGCCAACGCCCACAGCCTGTACCACGCCGCTGCTGCTTACGGTCAGCACGCTGCTGTCATCGGTCAAAAAGACCACAGAGTCGGTGCTGTAACTGGGGCTGACCACGGGGGACAGCTGCTGAGAAGCGCCCAGCAGCATATTGGCAGAGTAGCTGCCGGTGGCAATGCTCTCGGCGGGCACGTCCTTGAGCCATGGCAGTGAAACGCCGTTCTGCTCTTCAACGGGCAGACTGGCTGCGGCAGCGCTTAGTGCGGTGCCGCATACCAGCACACCCAGCATCAGCACACAGGCGGCCAGTTTCTTTGCGGTTCGAATCATGTTGTTTGTACCTCTTTGGGGTGGTGTAGAAGGGGGCATCCTGCCGTGCTGCGTAATCCGTTTTTAGCGGAACAGCACGCCCAGAGCCTCCATAGCATACTCAAAATAGGTGACCTGATCGTATTCCACGCGGGCGGTCACGCTCATACCGTTGGAAAGATCCACCTTGTCGCCGCTGCGGCTCACCACATAGGTGGCATCGGGCTTGATGGTCATCTTGTAGTAGGAGCCGTTGTTGCTGGAGGTCACATCGCTGTCAATGGAGGTGACCGTGCCGGTCAGCGTGCCGTAGGAATACTCCGACAGGCCGGTGATGGCGATCTTGCAGGGGTCGCCGACATGTAGCAGGGGGCGGTCGTTCACCGTCACCATGGCCATGATCTCCAGATCATCGTTCTCGCTGGCAACGGTAGCCAGTGCAGAACCGGCACTCAGCACCATGCCCTCCTTGTAAGGGCTGTCCATGTGGATCACGCCGGAGGTGGGCGCGTAGATGAAGTAATCGTTGGCACCAGTGTTCAGGGAATCCAGCTGCGCCTGCAGGTTATCCACGTTGACCTGTGCACTGGTAATGCTCTGGGAGATGGACTGCATGGTAGAGTAGTACAAAGACTCCAGCTCGCTCTGGTTCTGCTCCATCAAAGCCTTGATCTGGGTGTCGGAGTAACCGGCAGCCTGATAGGTGGTGGCGTCAAAGGTCTTTTGCGCTACCTGGCTTTTGTAGGTCTGGTACTGGTAGTAGTAGGGCTGGTCCTCGGCATTCGTCTCGTCGAAATAGTTGGTGTCGTCCTGAATGCATTTGAGCAGCTTGTTGTACTGATCCAGCTGCTTCTGGTAGATATCCAGCTGGCTTTGCAGGTTATCCTTCTGCATATCCAGATCGGTGCTCTTCAGCCGGGCGATCAGGTCGCCTTCGTTCACATAGCTGCCCTCAGAGACATACAGTTCGGTGATGGAGCCGGAGTAGCTGGACATGATGTAGGTCTTGTTGGCGGCCTGCACCACACCGCTGTTCTGGCTGACATAGATGCGGTTGGTCTGGGTGCTCCAGATCACCAGAAAAATCATGAACAGACCGGTCAGAATGACAAAAGCATACCCGTAGGGGGGCAGCTTTTTGTCCATCATGATCCGGCGGTCCTGCAGATCCGAAAGGTTCTGAATGGTTGTCGTCATAATTATTTGGTCTCCATAAATACGTCGATCACGGCATCGTCATCGTCCTGATTGACATAGATGGTATAGTTGTCGCCGGTCAGCTTGATGTCGTTTTCAAAGGCCATGATCTGCAGCTTGGCGGTAGCCAGCTGGTTGTGGCTCATCGGGCCGGTGTAGTGGGCGTACAGGCAGTTCTTCACCCGCAGCACAGCGTCCATGTGGTAGCCGGGCTCCATCTGGGTGATCATCTGGGTAGCCTGCTGCATCATGTACAGTTCCGGCACATGATCCGGGCCGGTACCCATCTTTACCGCCTGCACCAGCGGGCCGATAGGCTGTGCGCCGTTGCTCTTCATAAAGTTCTGCATCTGGGTCAGGATGACCGGCAGATTGCCCAGTTCCTCAGGGCGCACGAGGCGGGAGAGGACATTGGTCAGCTTGAGGGTCTTGTTTTCAGCAACTTTGATCTCATTCATGATAAATTACCCCTAATCCTGTTATATTTTTAATGTGAACCGAAACAAAAAGGTGCCCGGAAGCGTCTGCCTCCGGGCACACCATAACGAGGCATTTTTTGGTTTCCCAGCGGGAAAGCGCTTATGCTGCATCCGGGCAAAGGCTGCGGATGCGGTGCGGTCAGTAGGTGATGGACTCGCCGTCGTCGTCCTCTTCCACCACAGCAGAAGGTACCTGCGGAGCGGGCTCGGACTTGCGCTTGCGGAAGATGCCCTGCTGCATATTCCACAGTTCGGCATAACGGCCATCCTTTGCCAGCAGTTCCTCATGGGTGCCGCGCTCCACGATCTTGCCGTGATCCATCACAAGGATCAGGTCGCAGTCACGGATGGTAGAAAGGCGGTGCGCCACGATCAGCATGGAGCGGTCTGCCAGCTGCTCGTAGATCATGTTGAAGATCAGCGTCTCGGTGGCAAAGTCCAGATTACTGGTAGACTCGTCCAGAATGTAGAGGTTAGAGTCCTTCAGGAAGGCGCGTGCCAGTGCGATACGCTGCTTCTCACCGCCGGACAGGCCGTTGCCGGCTTCCTCCAGATAGGTGTTGTACTGCAGCGGCAGGTGACGGATAAACTCGTGGGCATCGGCCTTCTTGGCAGCTTCCTTCACCTCGTCCAGCGTGGCATCCATGCGGGAGATGCGGATGTTGTCGTAGATGGTCTTACTGAACAGCTCGATGTTCTGGGGCACATAGGCAATGGCGCGGCGCACCGAACTGTTGGTGTACTCGGCCAGATTTGCGCCGTTTATGTCGATTTCGCCGTCCTCGGGGTCGTAGTACTTCAGCAGCAGTTTGGTAATGGTGGATTTGCCGCTGCCGCTGCCGCCCACCAGCGCCACCTTTTTACCGGCGGGAATGGTGAAGCTAATGTGATCCAGCGCGGGAGCGCGGTTGCCGTAGCGGAAGGTGACGTCCTTGAACTCGATGTCGCCCTCTACCTTGTCCAGCTCGCTCTGCTCCACACCCTCGGCGGTCTCGTACTCAGAGGGGTAGTCCATGATCTCGGTCAGACGCTTCATGGAGATGCTGGCTTCCTGGATCTGCATCTGCAGACCGATCAGGTTGCTCAGGGGGGAGGTGAAGTAGCCGGACAGGGTGCTGAAGGCCATAAAGCCGCCCAGCGTCATCTCGCCGTTCAGCACCTGCGTGATGCCCACGTAGGTGGTAAGCATACTGAAACCGGTGGAGATGAAGGAAGAGATCAGACCCTGCGTGGTGCTGATGCGGCTGGAGCGCAGGCTGATCTTCAGGCTCTTCATGTACTCGCGTTCCAGATTATCCAGCTCGGTCTGCTCGTTGGCATTGCACTTGACGGTCTCGATGCCGCGCAGGCTCTCGATCATCTGGCTGTTCAGCGCAGCCGACTGTGCCATGCTCTCTTCGTTGATCTTTTTATAAGGCTGTTTGTACACCAGCACCAGAAGGATGCTGACCAGCGCCATGAACAGCGAGATGGAGAACAGCATGGCGTTCATGCGGAACAGAATGATGCCGGTGATGACAGCCATGGAAATATCCATCACAAGGCTCAGCGCGATGCTGGTAAAGATAGATTTGATGGTGTTTGCGTCCGAGTAACGGGTGGTGATATCACCGGTCTTGCGGGTGGCAAAGAACTTCATGGGCAGGTTGAAGATGTGCCCGAAGTAACCCAGCATCAGCGGAATATCGATCTTAATGGACAGATGGATCAGCACCCATTGGCGCACAAAGCCGATCAGCGTGCTGGTAATGCTGACCACACTGAACACCAAGATCAATGTGACCAGCAGGCTGTTCAACCCGTAGGGCAGCACCTCGTCCATCAGGATCTTATTGAACATGGAGGACGCGATGCCCAGAATGGTGGTGATGATCGAACTGAGGATGGCGTAGAAGAACAGCTTTTTCTGGGGCAGCAGCAGGTTGATATACCGCTTCATCATGCCGCCCTTTTCAATCTTGCCGCCCTTGAACTCCGAGGTGGGGTTCAAAAGCAGCAGAACGCCGGTAAAGTTCTTGTAGAACTCGTCCAGACTGATCTTTTTCAGTTCCGTGCCGGGGTCGCCGATGATGACGTAATCCTTGCACTTATGCTTTTTGCCCTTTTCCTCTTCTTCCTTGCGGCTCTCGGCGTCCTGCAGCATATGCTTGCGGCGTGCGCCATCATCCTTGATGGTGGTCTTTTTGAACACCACAACAAAGTGAGCCAGACCCTGATCGGTGATGACCTGTGCAATACAGGGAAGCGAGAAATCGCTCAGAAAGTTTTCGCGGTCCACGCGGACTGCGGCGGTGGTAAAACCAAGTTCATTGGCGGCTTTTTGCAGGCCTACAAGGTTGGTGCCTTTCAGGTCGGTGCCCATCATATCCCGCAGGCGGGTAATGGTAACTTCCTTTTTGTAGTGCAGGCACACCATGGCCAGACAGGCAGCCGCACAGTCGGTGGTATCGTGCTGCCGGACGTAGGTATAACGCATAGATGTTTCCTTTTACTCTCAAGATTTATTCAAACGACACCAAGCCGCCCTGCCGCCCTGCGTTTGCCGCACAAGACCACCGGCCTGCCTGCTGATTTGACCAACGAAAAAATTGCGCTCCTGCACGGCAGTCTTCTGACCGGGGAGCGCCTGTCTGTGGGCAGAAAAGACTGTGCAGCCTGCACAGTACCTTTTCCACGCCTATAAACTTATAAAAGTATACCACAACCACTAGGGTTCTTCAAGGCGATATTTTTTAAGAACCGTAAAGAAAGGGTGAAAAAGATACAGATAAACAAAAAAGCGATGGAAGAATATCCATCGCTTGCTGGCGCCTCTTGCCTGACTCGAACAGGCGACACCCTGATTAACAGTCAGGTGCTCTAACCGACTGAGCTAAAGAGGCATATCAGTGACTGCGAAAAATATTATACCGCAGTCACCGCACTTTTGCAAGCCCTTTTTGCAAAAAATGCTGAGTAATTTGTCAGTTATGAAAAAAGCAGCGCAAAAACGCCCGTAGGTGCTTCTGCGCTGCTATAAAAGAATGCTTTTTTGAAATTACTTCAGCTTGCTCTTGGCCTTCATGCGCTGGTCGTGGTTCAGGATCTGCTTACGGATACGCAGATTCTCCGGGGTGACCTCCAGCAGCTCGTCCTGTGCCAGGAACTCCAGGCAGCCCTCCAGGCTCAGCTTGCTGATGGGGATCAGGCGCAGAGCATCGTCGGAGCCGGAAGAACGGGTGTTGGTCAGGTGCTTGGTCTTGCAGACGTTCACGTCCACATCCTCGCCGGAAGCGGTGTAGCCGATGACCATGCCCTCGTACACCTTCTCGCCGGGGCCCACCAGCAGGGTGCCGCGCTGCTGAGCGTTGAACAGGCCGTAGGTGACGGCCTCGCCGGTCTCAAAGCTGACCAGAGAACCGGTGGAGCGGTTGGCGATCATGCCAGCCCAGACATCGTAGCCGTCAAAGATCTGGTTGATGATGCCCTCGCCGTGGGTATCGGTCAGGAACTGGTTGCGGTAGCCGAACAGGCCGCGGCTGGGCATCCGGAACTCCAGACGCACACGGTCAGAGCCCAGGGACTCCATCTGCTGCAGGATGGCCTTGCGCTGGCCCAGACCGGTCATGACGGCACCCTGATACTGGGTGGGCACGTCGATGACAACGTGCTCCATAGGCTCGTAGGTCTTGCCGTCGATGACCTTGGTCAGAACGTGCGGGGGAGAAACCTGCAGCTCGTAGCCCTCGCGGCGCATGGTCTCGATCAGGATGGACAGGTGCATCTCACCACGGCCCATGACACGGAAGGAATCAGTGGTGGCGGAGTCCTCCACCTTCAGGGCCACGTCCTTCAGCAGTTCCTTCTGCAGACGGTCGCGGATCTGACGGCTGGTGACGAACTTGCCCTCACGGCCGGCCAGCGGGCTGTCGTTGACCGAGAAGGTCATCTCCACGGTGGGGTCGTTGATCTTGACGAAGGGCAGCGGCTCCACGTTGGAGGGGCTGCACAGGGTGTTGCCGATGGTCACGTCCGGCAGACCGGAGAATGCCACGATATCACCTGCGGTGATGTTGTCGCAGGGCTGACGGCCGTTGGCCTGGAAGTCGTACAGCTTGGTCAGACGGCCGCGCATCTTCAGGTCGGGGTTGTGCCAGTCGCACACGACCACTTCCTCACCCACCTTGGCAACGCCGTTCTGGATACGGCCGATGCCGATGCGGCCCACGAACTCGTTGTAGTCCACAGAGGAGACCAGCATCTGGAAGGGAGCTTCAGGGTCGCCCTCGGGCGGCTTGATGGTGCTCAGCAGGGTGTCGAACAGGGGGATCAGGTCGGTGCCAGGCACATCGGGATCCAGGCTGGCGGTGCCGTCACGGCCGCAGCAGAACAGCATGGGGCAGTCCAGCTGTTCGTCGGTAGCGCCCAAGTCCATCAGCAGGTACAGCACCTCGTCGATGACCTCCTTGATGCGGGCATCGGGACGGTCGATCTTGTTGATGGCAACCACCAGGCTCAGGTTCTGCTGCAAAGCCTTCTGCAGCACAAAGCGGGTCTGGGGCATGCAGCCCTCGGCAGCGTCCACCAGCAGCAGCACGCCGTTGACCATCTTCAGCACGCGCTCCACCTCGCCGCCAAAGTCGGCGTGGCCCGGGGTATCGACGATGTTGATCTTGACGCCCTTGTAGGTGCAGGAGCAGTTCTTAGCCAGAATAGTGATGCCGCGCTCACGCTCGATATCGCCGCTGTCCATCACGCGCTCGGCCACGGCCTGATTGTCGCGGAAAGCGCCGCTCTGACGCAACAAGGCATCCACCAGGGTGGTCTTGCCGTGGTCAACGTGAGCGATAATGGCAACGTTGCGCAAATCGTTACGAACCATAAATTTCTACCTCTCTATTTAAAAAGACTCATAAAATACGAACGAACGTCATACAATCCTAAGTTTATAACAGAACAGGGTGGTTTGTCAAGATTGTATAAAAATTTTTTCTGCAATTCAGCATTATGCCCGTAAACTTCCCGCAGATTTGTGCGGCGTGTACCTTAAAAATATGCTATACTAAAACCATAAAACGAACCGGAGGTGTTTTGCATTGAAGCTGACATTTTTAGGCGCGAACCACGAGGTGACCGGCAGCTGCACCATGCTGGAAGCGGCAGGGCAGCGTTTCCTCATCGACTACGGCATGGAGCAGGGCAAGAATGTGTACGAAAACCAGCCCTTGCCCGTAGCCCCCGGCGAGATCGACTTTGTGCTCATCACCCATGCCCATATCGACCATACCGGTCTTTTGCCGCTGCTGGCGCACAACGGCTTCCGGGGCAGGATCTACGCCACCATCCCCACCGTGGAGCTGTGCGGTATCATGCTGCGGGACTCGGCGCATATTCAGGAGTTTGAAGCCGAGTGGAAAAACCGCAAGGGCAAGCGCTCCGGCGCAGAGCCGGTGGAGCCCATGTACACTGTGCAGGATGCCGAGGCCGCCTGCCGCCTGTTCCGGGGTGTGGAGTACGGCAAGCGTATCGAGCTTGCCCCGGGCATCGAGGCACGGTTCGTGGACGTGGGGCACCTGCTGGGCTCTGCCAGCATCGAACTGTGGATCACCGAGGGCAGCACCACCACAAAGCTGGTGTTCTCCGGCGATATCGGCAATCTGGAGCAGCCCATCATAAAGGACCCTACCTACATCCAACAGGCAGACTATGTGTTCATGGAGTCCACCTACGGTGACCGCAACCACGCCCCACGGCCAGACTATGTGGCGGAACTGGCAAAAATTTTGCAGCGCACCTTTGACCGGGGCGGCAATGTGGTGGTGCCTAGCTTTGCCGTGGGACGCACGCAGGAGATGCTGTATTTTTTGCGGGAGATCAAGGAAAAAGGCCTTGTCAAAGGACACGGTAACTTCCCGGTCTACATCGACAGCCCGCTGGCCACCGAAGCCACCCGCATCTTCCGGGATACAGACCCCGACTGCTTTGACGCCCAGACCCGTGCGCTGCTGGAAAAGGGCATCGACCCCATCAACGTGCCGGGGCTGCGCATCAGCGTGACCAGCGATGACTCCCGCATGATCAACACCGACCGCACGCCCAAGGTCATCCTGTCCGCCAGCGGCATGTGCGAAGCTGGACGCATCCGCCACCACCTCAAGCACAACCTGTGGCGGCCGGAATGCACGATCCTGTTCGTGGGCTTTCAGGCCGTGGGCACCTTGGGGCGCACCCTCATCGAAGGGGTGGACTCGGTCAAGCTGTTCGGTGAGCCCATCGAGGTAAAGGCCGAGATCTGTCAGCTGACCGGCATGTCCGGCCACGCGGACAAGGACGGTCTGCTGCGCTGGGTGAACGCCTTTACGGAAAAGCCCCGGCGGGTGTTCGTGATCCACGGCGAGGACGAGGTGGAGAACCGCTTTGTGGACACCCTGACCGAGCAGGGCTTTACCGCCTGTGCACCCTACAATGGTGCGCAGTGGGCCATCGGTGCCGAGGGTGCAGTCTGCCTGCAGGAGGGCACAAAGGTCCGTGTGGAGCAGAGGACAGGCGAGGGTGCAAACCGCGCCGCTACCGTGTTCCAGCGGCTGCTCAGCGCCGGCAAGCGCCTGCTGCGGGTCATCGAGCACAACGAGGGCGGTGCCAACAAGGATCTGGCCAAATTTGCCGACCAGATCAACGCTCTGTGCGACAAATGGGACAGGTAATGCTGCGGCCTTTTGCAGCAGAGCAGCCCGGGAAAAACGCAGCAGCGTCAAAAGCTTGCAGGTGCACTGCGCCGCTGAAAAAAGAGGAGAGATTTTTGTAAAAAACCGTTGACAAGCGTCCCACCAGCTGGTATAATAACCCATGTCGTCAGGCATGAAGCCAAGCATCTGGGGGATTAGCTCAGCTGGGAGAGCGCTTGCATGGCATGCAAGAGGTCAGCGGTTCGATCCCGCTATTCTCCACCAAAAAAGCACTGTACTTCGTTTGAAGTATGGTGCTTTTCTTTTTGCTTTCTTAGAGGTTGCATCGAGAATCAGCCAAATGCCTGATTTTGCAGGCGCATGGACGGCAACCCCCAATTCTTGCTGTTTGGTTGTTTTTGAAAATACTGGTTCGATGCCCGACTGTTTTGCAGGCGAACGTATCACTCTCCATCGATGTACGGAGTAAGGTCGAAGTTGAACGAGATGTTGATCTGGTATCCGCGATAAACGTCTACCCTGCGGATGAGCTGGTTGACGATCATCTTCTTCGCTTCAAAATTTGCACTGTCGTACAGGTCAGCATAAGAAATCAGTTCATCATACAGCCGCGACACTTTATCCATCAGCTCTGCCGTTTTCTCCAGTTCTTCACTGGCCGCTTCGCAAAGGTTTTCCAGCTCCGTGAGTTTCTCTTCCTGCGCTGTAATCATTTCGGCAAGGGTTTCTCTCGGTAACACGCTTTCACCTTTGATGCAAGCTAAAACCTCGGTTTTCAGTGCCAACAGGTCTTTTTCTGCCTTGTTCCGCTGTGTCTGAAGGTCTTGCAGATGATTCTTGCGTTCCGCATTCTCTTTTTCATAGCGTTTTGTAACGATCTGCTCTTTGGGGATACCCCTCATCTTGGAGAAAATCTGGCGGACAGCTTTATCAATGATCTCATCCAGAATGTGGACGGTATATCCCGTCTGCCCGGTGCAGTTGGTCTGCTTGCGGAGCTTTCCGTAACAGGTATAGCGAATACGCAGCGTATCGTCTAACGAACCATCTGCCATTTTTCGCCATTTACGGCTGCTGGTCAGTTCCAGCTTTGCACCGCAGTGTCCGCAGTAAGCGTTGCCGGCAAGCAGCGACTTCCCATGGATGTTCAAAGGAAGACGATTTTCGGCTTCCGCAGTTGAGCGCACAGAGCGTTCATTCCGAATGCGCTGTGCGTTTTCAAACTGTTCCTGCGGGACAATCTGCAAATCCGGCATCAATTCTGATCGTGCATCCCCGCAACGGAGAACGCCGGTGTAGGTCAGGTTTTGCACCATCCCCCGAATACTGGATGGGTGCCAGCACTTTCCGGACCTTGCACGATAGCCAGAATTGTTCAGATAGGTAGCAATGTGCTGTGGACCATAGCCCTCATACACATACTTGTCAAAGACAATCCGCACTACGGCAGCTTCCTGCTCGTTGATGTGCAGTTCGTACAGTTCATGCTTGCGCTTGTTGATACGCCCACTCCGTACAAGGTCATAGCCATAAGGCGCATTTCCGCCCTTGAAGTGACCTTCTTCTACAAGCTGGCGCAGACTGGTGCGGGTACGGACGGAAGTCTTTTCGCTTTCTCCGTCCGCCTGCCAGAAGCGGATGTAGTTCAGCAGTTTGTCAGTGTGGTTGTCGAAACGCTGCTCACCCTCTTGGGTACTCCATACCCGGATGCCGTTCCGTACAAACCATTCCACAACAAAGGGCGTTTCATCTGCGATACGACCGATACGGTCGAACATGAATACCAGCAGGATATCGAACTTGCCCTTTCGGGCATAGTCCTTGATGATCTGGAGCTTGTCGCGGGCGGCGGCCCGGACTTTGTGGCCGGACACGCCTTCTTCCTGTTCTTCATGGACGATGACCCAGCCCTTCGATTCAGCGAATTTATGGCAAGCCTTTCGCTGCATGGGCAGGTCTGCTTCATGGTTGGAGTTGAAATCCACCTGCTTATCGGTGGAAACGCGGTACAAGCAGCACACGCGATTGTTATTTTTTGTCATTGTAAATTCCTCACTTTCATCATAAAAAGTGGGGATAGGCTTTATTTCGTTGTCAAAGAACGTCCGGCAATGGCTCGGTTTGTAATATCGCCCGTTACCGCACTCAGTATAGCGTTTGATTCTGCATTCGTCCATGATGTCAACCTACCTTCTTCGTATAGCTGGTGGCAAGCAGGATGTTCCGAATGCGTTCAAATGCTTCCGGGTTGGGTTCCTTGGAAAAGCTAAAAACGACAGGATAACCGTTGATTACATGATATTGCCGGTCGGCATCACGGTCAGTCGCAGGAAGATTTCCTGCGACCTGAGAAAACTTGTCGATCATTGTAGTGCCCTTTCCTTTGATTTATCAGAATTTCATCGGCAGGGCATCCTTGCGGCACTTGCCGTTGTAGGCCATATAGATGGGAAAAACGTATTTCTTCCATCCGGGCAGTTTGGCAGGATTGTCCATGCCACTGCGATAAATCTCCATGGGGTGAACGCTGCGCAGCGCACGGATCAGCCGTTTCTCGCTGAACTCACCGTGATACAGTTCCATAAAGTGCATCATGCCCCGCAGGACAGATGCCCGGAACGAATCAGGCTTGCCCTCCCATGCAGCCACGATCAGCCGCAGGGCCTCGCAGTAGATTTTCTCGCCCATCTGGTTGTACAGCTTGAGTGCGGTGCCCACGCAGCTGATGCGGTAGTCGCTCAACTGCAAGCTGTCATAGTTGAAGTCCAGACCCACCCGGTTGGTGGCTGCGAGAAATGCAACGGAGGGCGCATCCTCTCCCACGACCTTGGCACGGAGCTTGATGCCCGCCGTCAGCGGTGCGGCGTGACCGTTCTGCTCTGCGAAGAACAGGGCTTCCTGCTGCATCGTCAGGCCAGTGTAGATCTTACACAGAATCGGCAGATCCTTACCGCCGTTGCGCAGGATACGCGCTTCAATGGTGTGCTGGCCGTCCGTTACATAATACCGGCCATTGCGGAAGCTGACCTTCGGCTCGTTCGCCGTATATTCGTTAAAGTCTTTGGCAATCAACTCAACGCGCTTACGCTGGATGCCCCGCTGGTACAGCTCACGAGGGTAGATCAGCTTACTGCTGTGAATGACCACCATCTGGTACGGCGGTGTAATGTTAAAGGAAGCGGAGAAGTTATCCGCAGTGTTTTTCAGGCGCATCTCATTTCCTCCTTGATTCGCCAGATGTATTTTTCAGCTTCTTCCAGAATCTCAGCGACCTGCTGCTTACGCTTCGGGATGGTGAGCAAGGTGGGATTAAAGGTAAAGCTGTATTCGAGCCGCTGAATCATGGCATGAACAGCGGATTGCAGTTCGGTGTACATCATCATCTCCTCCACACTCCCAGCGTCCTCAAAGGATGATTTGATGGGTGTGTAGGGATAGATGGGTGGCTTTCCATCCACCACTTCAGGAGGCGCGTAAGCCGCCTGAGAGCGGATGATCGGTTTGAGTTTTTGAATGCTGCCCATCGGATTCAGAGCAAGACTGATCTTCACAGTATCATCGACCCGGCGCATATTCTCCGGGGAAAGGTGTCCGACAAACTTCAGGACACGGCTTTTATCAATGGTGAAAATCTGTTCTGCCTGAACAATGGACGGTTTCAGGCCATCTTCTTCTACCTGACAATGGGTTGCCTGCGTTACTTTCTTATCTGTCTTACTTGTCAAAGCCGCGACAATCAAAGTCGGAGAGTAGATGTTGCCGACATCATTTTGAAGAATGACTGCTGGACGGGCACCGTTTTGTTCGGAGCCAACGCCTGCCTCCAGTTTTACAAAATAGATGTCTCCGCGTTGGAACTTCCAATTCGATTCCAAGTGCGAACCTCCATTCTGATATGCAAAAGCCCGCTGCGTTTTCGGCAGCGGGCTTTGCTCAATTCATGGTGGTAATTGATTTTAGGGATTCTATCGCATCCCTGCGGGTGAATGAAAACCGGATTCAGCGCGGCATGACAACGTAGTCGTAGCCACGCCGGGTCTGGCAGACCGTGCAGGTTTCCATGCATCTGTCCTTATTCGGCACAATGGCGATCTTGAACGCCTTGGTTTCAACGTAGTGCCGGAGGCAGACACCGCAGAGGGTACGGATGGACTTGACCATCGCAGGAGTCAGCTTCATCTCATGGTAGATCTGACGCTCTTTGATGGTAGGATTCAGTTCATCCATAGGTTTACCTCCTATGTGTGATTAAAAATGAGTGGGTAGTTATGTAAAGAACAGAAGCAGCCGAAGACCAAAAACAGCATCCGACTGCTCCTGATAAAATATGTTTAGGTCTCTCATATTCGCCCTCGGCTCCCTGAGAGTGGGGAATCATCTGGCGGCGGGCTTGTACCGCTCCATTGGCATCTCAGCCACCCCGTCTGCTTTCTGACCGGGCCGCGAATTACGGAAGTATCATTGTTCTGAGTACCAGATGACTGAACTGTTCAATTTTCAAGGTCCGTGAGTGTGGACATATCACCGGCGGCGGTAGCCGTCCGGGAAATTGTCCCCTCACTTACTAGCCATCGAGAAGTCTCAATCCATAGCATCAAATTCAAAGTTTTTCAAAAATTTAGTGATTCGTTTGATTTTGATGCTAATTGTCGGCTGAGAACAGTGCAAAACTTTAGAAATTTCAGTAACAGTGTATCCCTCATAGGCAAAAAGCGTCAGCAGCTCCAAATCCTTTGCATTCAATTTTTCAAGTGCTGCAAGCAGATGCTCATTTTTGATTTCTCCGACCCATGCAAAACGGTTTTTTGTTTCGTGATATACGTCAGTGACCGTAATAGCCTTTTCGTACCGCTTGAAATCCACGGAATCCTCATCATCCTCGGTCACAAAAATCGGCTGAGTATTATCAACATAGGCACGTTCACTATTGAGAACATCCAAATCGAACTGGTACATTGCCTGGATTGCATCTTCGGACATTCCTGCTTCCCGGTACTGGATACGCAGTTTCTTCCACCTGTTTTCCAGACGTACACGCTCTGAGCCATTATTGAATTTCATGTAAACCTCCAAATTTTCGATAAAGCGTAAAAGTCGAAAATTTGGAGATTCTAGGGATACTTTGCGGCCAGCTCCAGCCACGAAAAGAAGGCAAAAAGAAACATGAAGTGTCCTTTCCGCCGGATGCGGAGGTTGAGGACACTTTACTGTGTGACAGCTTGCGGGCTTTTCTTGGCAACAAAAAAGAGATGCACTAAAGAAAAGGGTACCGACACTGTTTTCCATCCGAGAATGGAAAGCGGTATAAGTATCCTCGGCCTTTAATGCATCTCAGGCTTCGATATGTTTTTGTTCCGATGCATCGAAGCCTATAAAAAAGAAAACCGCCGTGCGATCAGCTTACAGGGCATCGATTCGTGCCCTGTAAGCATATCACACGACGGTGTTATGAAAGTCATCTGGCGGTGTTATGAAAGTGTTATGGAGCCATTTTTGCCCCTTTCTGAAAAATTTTAGGTGTTATGAAAGTCACATGAAGGTGTTGCGAAAGTGTTATAGGAATCATTCTTACCAATTGGCTCCAAATGCAAGGATTTCCTCGTATTCTTCCGTGGTCAGATGTTCCTTTGCTGCGGCCAGCTCGTTGGTTGCAAGTTCATTCATTCCCTGTGCTTTCAGGGAACGGATCAGCCAGCAGTATGCTTTCGGATTATCCGGAGCGATGGTCAGAGACTTCATGGCGTACTGATTGAGCAAGTCATAAGAATGCAGCGAATCCAGCTGCTTCAGCAGTTCACTGACAGCACCCATATAGGAAAGATGGTATTTTGTGGAAAACTGAATGAGCCAATGCTCCCCATCTGCGGAGGACAAGACCTTCCCATGATAGAGGTCAAGAGCATTTTTAAGGATGTCCACTTTGTTGATTACGGAGGACGCTCTGACAGCGGAAGATACAAGTTCATCAAAACGCTGATAATCCGTCATAATATGGAGTTCCGGGTTAAGCTGATATCCGGATGCGGAGGATAAAACCAATGGCTCATCCGAAATGATACTGAACTTCTGGCGTAAACGGTAAACTAGCCCCTTGACGTTCTTGGCAGGGTTGTCTGAATCATCCGGCCAGAGTGTTTGAGTGATCTCCTGTGGAGAAATAGCATTTTTGCGAGAGATCAGAAGATACGAAATCAGTCGGCTGATTCTCGGAGAATTGAAATCGGCTTCTTTTAGAACGCCTTTGGATGTACTGATGCTCAGCTCGCCAAACAGACTGACATAGATGTCCTTGCTGTTTTGAATGGAAGTGGGAATGTTTGCCATCTGGAGCCGATTCAGCATTTTCTGTTCGTTGTACGATGCAAGCAGCACATAGGCAAGAATCCTCAACATACTGGTCTGCTGGATATATCGTTTGGGATTGCGGACGGCAAGCAGAGCGACCGGGCGCGGTTCCAGAGAAACGGCAATGACAGACCGGATGCCAAGCCGCTGATATAGATCGTACTCTGCAGGATAGGCTTCTTTTGTCACCTCGGCATCCGGAACGACCATCGGAATCCCCTTACGGACAGCCTGTACCCACCGATCCAGAAATTCAGCAGATTCATATTCTTCGGTTAAAAGCATCGTTTTGTCCGTTGCACCCGTGTTGAACCACCAGAAAGGTGTCCACAAGTTCAAATCAAGATCGACCTGAATCAATCCGCACCAGTCAGCATCGTAGAATTGACAGGTGGCTTTCAGCACCTGCTGGGCAACTTCTTTCGGGGAAAGACGCCGGTAATACAATTGCGATTCAAGGTCATTCATACTGTTCTCAAAATCAATTGCACGTTGAATATCTCCAAAGCTCCGTTCTTCGTACTCATGATCAGACTGATGCATAAAATTTCACCTCGTATCAAATAAAAAGCACAGCATCAGAGTTTCACTCGCTCTGTACGGCGAATCCCAATGCTGTGCTGGTATCAATCATGCAACCGCAAGAGCTGAACAAAGCTACATCATACGATTGTTTTATGAAGTACACACTTACTTCTATTCATACTATATCACAAAAATTTTACAACTGCCTAAAATGCAATGAATGCCATATTTTTTGCAGTGAGATGGATATTGTCATATCAAGCCATTGTAAGTATCAATTGGCACTGTCTTCAGCAAGAGGCAAAATAACTCAATGAATAAACAATATTGATGATGGATGGATAACATGAAATCTCACCATGCAAAGGCAGTCAAAGAACTTCTGGATAAATCCGGCATACACTGTCTTTACCCGCCACCGTACAGCCCTGATTTGAACCCGATTGAGAAACTCTGGTCGAAGGTCAAAGCTATCCTCCGCAAACTCAAAGCACGGACAGCCGATACTCTGCCGGATGCCATCCAGACTGCTTTTGCGCATATTTCGCAATCCGACTGTGCCGGATGGTTTCGTTCTTGCAACTACTCGCTTTAATTTTGAAAATTGCTATAATACGAAAAAAGTGCAGCAGTCACAAACCGCTACACTTTTCGTTTGGTTACTCCATCCCAAGAAGCCATGTGGGAGTAACTTTCAAAATTTTTGATAATTCGCGAATTTCGTAATCGGTAACAAATCGTGTTCCAATTTCGATACGGCTTATAGAATCGCGTTCCACGTCAACGCCTACAAGCTTAAGCTGAACAGCAAGATTTGTTTGTGTCAGATGGAGCCGTGTTCGTGCTTCTCGTATCCGTTCCCCACTAATGTTCTTCTTGCCGGCATAATCATATATCTTCATGCACCAGTCCCACTTTGTGCTAATAATCAGCTTTTTTCTTGACTTTAACACATGAATGCCCGATAATTGTGCTAAAAATACGAATTACAAAAATAATGTTGACAATATGGAGGTTTTCGCGGTATGGTTAATCAATATAAGGAAAAGATACGGAGGTTCGATTGTGCCGTGAAGATTGTGATTCTTGACGATGAGTTGGAATTTTCTAAAATACTAGACAAGAAAATAAAGGAATACTGCGCTAGAAAAGATCTTTTATATGATTGCCAAATCTTTTCCTCTGGCAAAACTCTACTTGAAGATGATTTATCATCTATACAGGTGGCTTTTCTTGACATTGATATGCCGGAATTTAATGGTCTAGATGTTGCAAAGGTACTCCATCAACGATATCCAGAGATGATATTAATATTTGTGACATTCTTTATTAAGTATGCGCCTTCAGGATATAAGGTAAACGCTTTTCGATATCTTCTCAAAACACAATTAGATGAGGAACTTTCTGATTGTTTAGATGATTTGCAAGAAAAGCTATATGATACTAACCGTACCATTCAAATTCGACAAAGGGACCGAATCTTGCCTTTAGCTATAAAAAGTATTCTCTATTTTGAGGGAACTTCTCAGCGAAGAGTACAAGTCTTTTTACTGAATGGTGAAACCATAGAATGTCTTGGAAAATTAGAAGACTATGATAATTTTCTTTCAGATCAAGGATTTATTCGATTGCAAAAAAGTTTCTTAGTGAATATGCATTATATTGATAAGATAGCCAGCTATAGTGCGCAGCTTCGAAATAATACAACAATTAGAGTTTCAGAAAAAAATTATAAAGAAATCTGTAGAAAATTCTTGCTTTGGAAGGGAACAAACCTATGAATAGACTTCTTCTGCTGCTGAGCAACACCTTATTAGTACTACTTGAAGTGATTGTACTAACTTTTTTTGCCTCAATTTTTTTCAAGAAAAACCTATCAACAGTAAAGTTTCTGATTTCAATTATTTTGTTGGCAGCTTTTAATGTTACTGCACTTGCGCTACTTGATAAGTATTTTTGGCTCAAGGCATTTGTATTAACCATAGTAGATGCTATATGGTTGAAAATTTCTTATATAGATACCATCATACAAAGTATCGGAATTGCCATTGGATTTTATTCATTTATAAGCGTATGGGATGTTCTAGTTCTTTTAGCTATTTCATTTCTTTCCAAGAGAGAATTTTCCACATACATGGAAAATCCAGTAGAGTATTACCTAATTTGTTATGGAGTAAAATGCGTGGAACTTTTAATTGTTGCTATAGTCGGTTTACTCGCAAAAAAGCGATTTCAATTCAAAAACACCATCTGGCAAGATTGGCTTCGAGTAATGCTGTTTCCACTGACTACAACCTTTTGTTCTGTAATGTTTTTTCAAATTTATGAAATTGAATCCAATGCTGGAACAGAGTTGCTACTTTGCGAAATCGTTCTTTTGTTCTTTGATGTAATGGCAATATGGTTACTCGATTACATGGATCAGCAGCAAGCTGCATTGCAGGATAACATCATCCTAAAACGTAGTATCAAGCAGGAAAAAGAGAGCATGGAGGCATTAGTGGAGGCCTATTCTGACCAGCGAAGGAAGACGCATGATTTTCAAAATCAATTAGCTATAATTTATGGATTAGCACAACAAGAATCGCCAGATAGTCAAGTTCTAAATTATGTAAGACCATTACTAAAAAAAGAAATACTTCCAACATTGATTACTAAGACAGGGCGCAATGTGGTGGATATTTTGTTGACACAAAAATATTCTGTTGCTATCAAAAATCAAATTTTATTTCAAATGCAGCTTGGCGATCTCTCTGATTTTCCATTATCAGATGAAGAGTTAATAGTAGTCCTTTCTAACCTTTTAGACAATGCTTTAAACGCTTGTATGGATATTTCGAATTCTAAAGAAAGAAGAATACTATTGAAGATGAGAACGAAAGAAGCCGCCGGATTCTTATATCTTGAAAATCCTACAGCGCATAATGTTGAAATTCTTGATAACAAAATAGTGCCTTCTAAAACCACATCAATTGAACATGGTTACGGTTTGAAAAATGTCACAGCTATTTTAGATAATATAGGGGCTCTCTATGTTTTTGATTACAATTCACAGAAACAACTTTTCTCTTTTTCTGCACAACTCCCAATCAGTCATTAGTTAAAGTGTCAAATCCCACCTGCTATTCGCTTAAAGCAAAAGATATCATTATAAGTCTCATTCAAACCATTAGTTTTAACATCCAATAATTTACAATGCCTGTTTCACCGCAAGTTTTATGGCTTTTGTTACATTTTTAATCCTCACCTTGGCATAGTATATAAACAAGAATTTTGTGAAGGGAGAGGAACAGTTCTAAATGAGTGGTGCCTTGATATTTTACGGTACTGCTTACTAGAAGACTACATGATTCCCGCCAACCACTATTTAAATTGGTTGGCGGGAATTTTGTATGTATCAAACTCGTAATGCCAATTTCACTGCAAAAAATATGGCATTCACCGCAAAAGCGACAATCAGTCAAAGATTTGTAGTATAGTACCAACAGGTGAAAAGGAAATGATAAAGAAATTTTCAAAGTATCTATCTGACTATTTCATTAAAATCGGAATTGTAGAAAGAAAAAACAAGAGTTGGTGCCAATATGTTATAGAGAAGAAAGCCATTCGACTTATCTTTGGAATGGCTACATTGATTTTTTCTCTCTACATTAAAAAAACGTTAGAGATTGCTTTGTTTTTAATTATCTTCTGCTCCATTCGGAAACACATTGGGGGATGGCATGCATCTTCACCTTGGAAATGCCTTACTTTAAGCAGTGTAATGCTTTTACTAATAACAGTGTTCTTGGAGCCATCTGTTGAACGGCTACCGCCAATTATCACATTGATTTTGAATGCAGTATTATTCGCAGATATTCTTCGATGTTCACCATTATATCCTCAGTGTGTACATTTTGGAGAAAATGAAAAAAACGCAAATAATCAAAAGAAAAAGGTTGTCATCTATACAATTTTGTTTTTTAATATAATTTTTTTCGAATGCCCAATTGTTTTAAGTTGTACATTTTGGAGTGTGCTTTCAACCGTCGTATTGCTCCAAATTGAAAATATAAAAAGAAAGGAATTTTATGATGAGCATTGATTTGATTGCAAAGAATATTCTGGAATATATGATTGATCTGGAGCGATTTGGCTGGCCTCCGACATGTACAAGTATTCTCTACCAGCCAGAAAGACCCCTTAAGCTGTATGATATGCAAGAATCTGAGAAAACTGAACAAAGTATGAGGATGAACGATGAATAACGATTGCCCCAATATACTCCCAATAAAAACACCTCTCCAAGATTATATTTATGACGTTAACCTAAATACATTTGTTCCAGTTCCTCAGGACGTTTTTCAATATGCAGAGAAAAGATTAAAAAATAAAAATGGCACTATAGAGGAAAAAAGAAAATTTGACGCCATGATGGAGAAGGGATACTTTTCTTCGGAACATATTAAAAGGATAAATAATCCTTATAGCAATTATTTGCCGTTGCTTCTTTCAAGAAATATGTCGCAGATTCTTTTACAAGTGACACAGGGATGTAATTTTCGTTGTGAGTATTGTATTTATACGGCATCTATCGACGGAATTCAGCGAAAACATACAAATAAAAGAATGGATTTTCACACAGCCAAACATGCTGTTGATTATCTATGGAATCATTCAATTGATTCAGATGTGGTAACAATCGGTTTTTATGGTGGAGAACCTCTGTTAGAATTTGAGTTGATCAAACAAGTTATTCTCTATACAGAGAAGAAATTCCAAGGGAAGATTGTTCACTACGCAATGACGACAAATGTATCTTTGTTATCAATCGATAAGGTGGAGTTTCTTTGGAAACATGACGTTCATTTGGTTTTAAGCTTGGATGGACCAAAAGAAATACAAGAAAAAAATAGAATATATGTAGGAAACCAAAAAAGTTCATACGATGTTGCTGTAGAAAATCTCAATCATATAAGGGAAAAATTCCCAGAATACATCAAGAGGATGAATATTAATATTGTTATTAATCCAATGGATGATCTGGATGTAGTTTATTCAGTATTTCAAGATGGACAAGTATTTTCTGGAATTCATGCACTTGCAACGACAATTAACGATTCAACATTAAAGGTCAAAAATTGTGAATCAGAACGTTTTGCCGAGCAACTAGAATACCACAATTTTTTGCTACTCCTTAATGAATTGGGCGTAAAAAGCAGCAGACAAGTTTATCCCCTTTCAGAAGTTATTATTGAGTCCGCAAAGAAAAAGCTAAAAAATCGTTATTCAGCAACACAGTCCGTGCCTTATGAAACAGCACCTGGAGGTATGTGTGTCCCTGGTGTCTATAAACTTTTTGTTACGGTTGACGGAAAATTATTGACTTGTGAACGTACGAACGAACCTTCAAATGCTGGATATCTTGGTGATTTATCAGGTGGTATTGAGTTGGATCGGGCGTTAAAAATGCTGAATGTTGCAAAACTTACAGAAAGGCAATGTCAAAATTGCTGGGCATTTCGTTATTGTACGAATTGTATTTCACATTGTGACGATGGAAAAGATGTTAATGCAAAACTCCGTACAACGCAGTGTCAAAAGTCACGTGGAAACGTGTACTACACTTTTCGGATTATGATTTTACTACTGAACAAGAAATTGCTGACACTATATCGAAAGGAAAATCAATGAATAAATTTTTGCTTTATCCTGTAACGGCTCGTTGCTTGCCAATGATCCGCTTTGTGCCTTGGAAATCAGATGATTTTATACTTTGTTCTTTCGAAGGAAGCAGTCTAACGGGTTCGACTATTGGCAAAGCTTATGAATATGATTTTCTTGACAATATTGTCTATTCAGATGAAAAGATAGAAGCACTCATCCAGAAAATTTCTACAGTTGTGTTACTTCCGCTTGAATCCAACTACAATTTAACTGTTCTACGCCCAAAATTAAAGCGCATAAAAGAGCTTGCTGTAGAATATGGAAAAGAAATTCTTGATTTCACCGAAGAAAATCCTAAATTATTTCCACTTTGCCCAAATCCGGAGGGAACTTCTATAAAAGATATTAAGCAAGCAGTAGTTTCCATTGGTGGAATGCTTGATGCGTCTCGAACATTTGAATTATTTATGGCTGCTTTTTCTGCTCTAAAGAAGAAAAAAGTAAAAGTTAGCGCATTTTCTTCATATTTTCCATCGGAGATAATAGGAGTACATTATATCGGAACAAAAAAGCAGATAGAATCTATTCCGTCAGAGCAATATATAAAATCTCTCAATTCATATATCTTTACCACAGCTATTCAGGAAATGGCAGATGTTGTACTTATTGATCTTCCAGATGGATTCATTCCGTATAATCATTTGTCTACTGCTGATTTTGGAGTATGTGCATATAAAATCATGCAAGCTATTCCACCGGATTGTTTAATATTGTCCACGAGTATTGATTGTATGGATATCGACTTCACAAAAAGAATGAATTCTCTCTTTGAATATAGATTTGGAAAGCATCCTTCAAAAATTGTGTTTGAAAATTCTATTGTGAACTATCTTGATGTTGGGCGTGGCGGCGGTATGAAAAAACTAATTATCCCACCTAAAGACATACAAAAATATGCCCCCAAATGCGTAGACAATTCATTGTTCATTTCGGACACGGATATTGAAGCTCAAATCTATAGTCTGATTATGAATGAGTTAGGAGCATGAAATGTGCAAATCGAAACATTCAATAGAAACAATATTCTGCGAAATTCTTGAAGAAAAATTTGGCATTGAACGAAGTGTCGCTAAAGACAATTTGACACATTCGTTGCTTAGATTTCCTTTTAGTCTAGATGGAATAGACTTGACTTATCTATTTATGATTTGCGAACAAACTTTTAATATAAGATTTACTGAACAAGATAGTAACAATTACGGTCTTCTCACGCCTAAAAATTGGATTGATGTAATTGAAAGCCATCTTTGAATAGATTCTCCTTTAGATAATAAAGGGCCGGATTCCGTTTCGCGGAGGATAGAATATGAAAAAGAACGTTCTCGAAACCTTGTCCGATTATTCCTTCCTTATTCGTAGCATGTCGGTTAATCCCGAATGCATTACCGACTGCCTCGGAAATGTTAGTCTTCGAACCGAGTACAACAATTTCAAGCAGGCATGTGCTGACATTGGCTGGTACTCTGATCCTAATTACTAAGCGAAATCTGCAAGCTGAATACATTTTATAGGTAAAAATGGAATCCGGCCCCTTATTATCTAAAGAATATAGGATATAAAAATGAAAAACAACAAATGGATGCATGTGCTCTTTATATTGCCAGTTGTATTATTGCTCACAAGTTGCTTGCACCAAAAAATCGAAACCTCTCCCATAGTAAGTGAAGCTTCATCAAAAAACGACCTAAATCCAGTGACTTTAACAGTCTACCTTACCGCTCACTATGCAAATCCTGATACACATTGTCCTATCTATGAAAAACTGCTGGATTATCAAAAAGAAAATCCTAATATCACAATCCAGTTCGTATCACCCAAAGAGGGTGATACTGCAGAGCGCGAGGCTGAGATTCATCAGCTAAATACGGAAATCCTTTCAGGCAAGGGGCCAGACCTTTTTATTATGGAAGGAAACCGATTGACGAACGCTAATCTATTTCCAGATATTGAAAAGAGTATGACGAATGGAGCTTTTCTCGATCTTACCGATGTAATGGATTCAAACGGATTCACAGCAGAGAATTTTTATATGCCTCTTTTAGATGCTGGAAAACTAAAAGGAAAACAGTATATTTTACCTTTGTGCTTTTCAGTTCCAACTCTGACAAGTGCAGAAAGCGTTCTGAAAGACAGCGGATTTGATATGCAAGCCGCATCAAAAAGTCTTGCGGCCACGATGGATGAACTGCTGCGCATCTACAAGGAAAAACCAATGCTGGTTGTGACGGACTTTAGCATGACAAGCGCGTTATCGCAGCCGATCATCGATTACAAGAATCACACTATTAACTTGGACACAGTTAGTTGTCGGCAAACATTAGCATACGAGAAAGAATTCCGTAAGGGTGGAATTTCTTATGAGATGCAAAATGGTTTGTTTGACAGTTTCAATCCAGAAGTAGTCCAAGATTATTTTGCAAACGGTGAACCTTTTGCTAGTCTTGACCCAAGCTATATGACGGTGGGACTTCTTCGGCAGTGTGCGGCTCTTGGAATCAAAACCGTAACACTCCCCATTCCCAATGAGCTAGGCGGTGTTACTGCTGAAATCGGTTCTTACGCAATGGGAAATCGAAACACAAAGCATCCAGTAGAGGTAAAAGCACTTTTAGCTTATCTTCTTAGTGAAGAATGCCAGTCGAGTTCGGCGTTTGCAGATAAAGATATGTTTCCTGTCCGACGTGGATGTTTTAAAAAATGTATGGAAGCACAATATCAATTCAGTGTCTATGATGCATCCCATGAAAAAATAGGGCAAGAAGATATTGAAAACCGAAAAGAAATGTATGGTGACAATTTGACTGATGCACAGCTAGATCAACTTGAAACAATATGCGACAAGATAAATGCAGCGCAATATCACACAATTTGGTACCGTGCCTTGCAGCTTGATCAAAGTGAGGATGGAGGAAATCTTCTAAGCGAAACGATGGTTCAGTATTGGAATGATGAAATCACCCTTGATGAGCTTGTTGATCGACTTACTCCGCGACTCAAATTGTATCTTGATGAATAAAATGAAAAAGAATCTTCAGAGCAATATCCTTCTTCTGCCGGCACTTATTGCCGGATTTTTTTGCTATCTGTTTCCAATCCTGATTGCTTTTTGGAAAAGTCTCTTTCTCGGAACAGGAACCGATTTTGTCGGCATACAAAATTATGTGGATCTTTTTGAAAATGAGGTATTTTCACTCGCTGTTAGAAATCTGTTTCATTTGTGGGCTATCATTGTACCCGTCAATTTGGTTATTGGCATTTTCATTGCGGAAGCTTATATAAAACTCCGACAAGAAAAACTTTGTCTGTTCTTTCTTGTTCCTTCAATACTTCCGGCAGCTTGTGTTGTAACAATTGCATCAAGCATCTTACGAAAATCTCCTAGCCAGTGGGGTGAAAAACCATTTGCATTTTATGTATTCATTGTAATTGTATTATGGAAAACGCTGGGATTCTCAATTTTAATTTTTATGGTTGCGATGAAATCCATTGAATCCGAGATAATAGATGCCGCCATGCTGGATGGAGTCACCCCCCTACAATGTTTTTGGTACATAAAGATTCCAATCATAAAGGGTTCTTTATTGATTTGTGGAATCTTGACTATTTATAATAGCTTTCGATGCTTCCGTGAAGTCTATTTGATTGGAGGAAGTCACCCGAATGAACAACTATATAGTATTCAGCACTTTCTGCAAAACAATTTTATGAATATGAACTATGCACGACTGGAAGCGGCATCTATTTTGGTTGTGCTTTTTGTTGGAGCCTTTGTGCTAATTGGAATGTACTTGGCAAAAAAGAGGAATAACCGATGAACCCACGAAAAGAAGCTGCATATAGGATGTTGTCTTTGATAGCCGCTGTGATTTTTGTGCTGCCATGCATAGTTCTTGTTTTTTCGATATTTAATATGCACTTGGACAACCTGTGGCAGTTGGATTCTTTGGCAGAATTTGTTTGCGCCTATAAAAACACATTGCTTCTTGCAGGTGCCGGCGTGCTTATTCAAATTGTGATTGCGTTGCCTGCAAGTTATGCGATTGCCAGAATCCAATCTCCGAAAGCACAGACATTTTTTCTTTTGACCTGTGTTTTCTGTTTGCTTTTGCCGCAGCAAGCACTTATGCTCCCTCAATATCTGGTTTTGATGAACATCGGATGGTTGAATTCTCTGAAAGGGCTATTGATAATGACGGCTTTCCAGCCTTGGATGATTTTACTCTTTTGGTTCGCAGCAAAAAGAATTGACAGTAGCCTGTTCGATTCAGCAATTTGTGATGGCGCAAGCAACTGGGTGCTTTTTAGAAAAATCTATGCTCCAATCGTACGACCGTATGTTTTGATGGCAGCATTCCTTTCCGTCGCTGAGAGCTGGAATCTTTTGGAACAGCCTATGACATTTTTGCAGAGCAAAGAAAAGTATCCGCTCTCTATGATTTTGATGCAGCTTTCAACGGATAATTCTGAATTAAAAAATGCCTTATGCTTGCTCTTTGTGATTCCACTAATAATTCTATTTTTTCGTGTAGTCGATAACGTAACTAACGGGTTTCACCAATAATTAAAAATCGAGAGCGTAAGATTATGAACTTTAATATTATACTGCATCAGCTGAAAAAAATCCCTGTGTTAGCAATGTTCTATTTTGTGACAGCACTATTTACATGGGGAATTGGTATGATATCCCCATATATTTCGGGTCTTTATATCAACTCACTGATTAAAGCAATAAGTTTCACTAATCTGATATTATTTATCACATTGGTTGCAAGTTTGAACTTGCTTCAAATGCTCTTTGACTATTGGCAATCTATCCTTTCTGTAAAATTAAATCAGACATTAATCTATAATATCAGCAATGATCTGTTTCAAAAGATTTTTCACTCTCGATATGAACAATATGGAAATATCGATTGTTCTTATTATGTTGACCAAATAAACAAAGACAGTCATTTGATCGTTCAGTTTTTTCTTCAAAATGCTGCAGCCATTATTTTTCAATCTGTAACAATTGTTGTGAGTGGAGTAATTATATTTAGGGTTGACAAAATATTATGTGTGATAGTTTTTTTGCTAATTCCATTTTATATTGCTTCATTTAAGCTGAATGACAAAAAAATGTACTCGTCTCGAAAAAAGCGAAAAGAGGCGGCGAACAAATATTTTTCTTGCTATTCAGAACAAATAGGAAAACTGCGCCATATAAAACAGGCGACTTTATACAAGGAAATGGAAAATAGATTATTCCTTGCATTTGATACAATGTTGCATGCAGAACTCGATTCAACAAAAATTGATTGCTTTTTTTCAAATATCAATCAAACAATTATCATAATCGCATATGTGAGTATAATAGGAATTGGTGGATACAAAGTAAGCATTGGAGACTTAAGCGTTGGCTATTTCACGATTATAAATACATATTTTAACATGACAATTAGTGCGGTTTCGTATTTTGTTGGATTGGCCGGGAGTTATCAAGATGCTAAAATTTCTTTTCAACGTGTAGATAAGATAATGAATCAGCCCAATGAAAATATTGGCTCAAAAAAAGTTGAAAAAATCCAAGAAGTCAAAATAGAGAGCCTTTCGATTTCTTATGAGAAAAAGGAAGTGTTGAATTTATATAACTATAGTTTTCATTGCGGAAGAATATATGGGATTGTCGGAAAAAATGGTTCAGGAAAAACAACCGTCCTAAATGCAATGATAAACATTTTTTCAGGAGAGCATATGGGCGAGATCTTCTACAATGGAATTTCTTTGAATGACTTAGATATGCCGCAAATCCGTAGACAAAAAGTGTCTTACGTTGAGCAACATCCAACGATGTTCAATATAAGCGTACAAAATTATCTGCATTTTGGAGTTGACTATAGTGAACTTGTGGGTTATAATCAATCCATCTTACTAAAAATGTTTGAGTTGGAATATTTACTCGATAAAGAAATAAATGAAAACGGAAGTAACCTTTCCGGCGGTGAAAAGCAAAAATTGTCTATTGTTCGATCATTAAGTAAAGATAGTTCTTTGATTTTACTTGATGAGCCCACTTCTGCATTAGATCAAAAAAGCATCACAACATTAATAGAATATCTTGAACTACGAAAACAGCAGGCAATAATTGTTATAGTTTCACATGATTCACGGATTTTATCAAGTTGCGATGAATTAGTTGAAATGAGGTGAATTTTAGACATGGAAAATCAAAACGCCTTTAATGAAGAAGAGTATTCTGCCCTTAGAGCCGAAACCTGCACACGTATTGAAATCATGAACTCTCAAGCTACCAGCGCACTTACTACGGCTCTCGCCACATGGGTTATGGGGTTTACATTGCTAGGATTTCAAGTCACATCACAGCCTACGGATATTATGGCTGTTTTGCTTCCCCTTGGACAAATTGTGGCTTTTTTAGCCACTATCTTGCTATTGCTACCGATGGCAACAAAGAGCGGAGAAAATCTTCAGCAAATGGTGTCGCTAGGAGCATATATTCGTGTTTTTTATGACGAAGCTTCACAAGTGAATTTTTCTGCAGAATCTGCTAAATTTTATTGGGAAACAATTGACAAAAAAATGAATAGCATCTTGAACTCGGATGCTAATAATAGTAATTCAGTGGATTATTATATCTGCCGCACTATTTCTAAATCGTCATGGTTCAATTCGGAATATACAGGGTTGTCAATTGTCTCGGATGCGTTCTTTCTACTGGCAGGTTTTGATTTGATCTTTTCAGTATATTCCCTTTTCCATTCGACACGGGCGTGTGTGATCGCTTGTGTATTCTTAATAGTTCTTGAAGTTCTCGCCATTTATGGAATACGAGAAATCAGTCGTGTTTCCAGTGGAAAACATAATATGTTGGAGATTTATAGTACATACAGAAACAAATATTTTGAGCTGGCGGTAAAGTATGGCATATTCGATTTTGAAAAAGCAAAACAAGTATGGAAGGACTTAACCCAAGATGAGACACCAATTTTGGGAAACGAATTAAGGCGGCAACTTGATAATCTTTATAATGAATCCAACCAAAGGCAACATCGAAAATAAATTGCTCACTTCAACTCAAAAAGCTATTTTGAAATCAACAAAACCGGGAACCATCATGATTTGACGGTTCCCGGTTTTGTTATTCGCTATTCTTTCAATATCATTTGTTAGAAATCAGATTCCGCAGAATGTAAAGGTGAACTCTTTAGGCTGCGTCACATCCGGGATGTACTCCGGGTGAACATTTGCACCCCAGCTGTCATCACCGCCGACACCCATCTGCTCGCCGATGGCACGGATAACCGTGTAATGCACCGGAGGCAGTTTGTAAGGATGCTTGGCGTTTTCCATCTCGTGCGGGGTGTACGACAGTGCAGAGAACATCATCGGCTTCTCAGCATCTGCGCCGAACAGCAGACCGCGGCCCTTACGGTCAACGACCTTTGCCCAGCGCACGGCGGTCTTTGCACCGCACTCCTGCGGTACAAGATAGCTTTACCTCAGTCATGCTGTCGCAACATCCGCAAATTCTTATTCAGTACGAAGATGATACAAATCTTGAGACAGTGGTCAATGAAATATCAACTATTATTCAATTCTTTTGCGTAATGATTGGAAACATCACAGGAATTGATGATATCTATCTTTTTTATGGTGACGAGAAAAAGCCTGATAAAATCTATTTTAATAAAGATTTTTCTTACAACACCAAGGATTGTACACCAACATATCAGCACCCAACAACATTTGAAGATGTTTACATCGCTTGACAAGGGCACACAGCCCTTTGTCGTGTGCGATGGATAAGCAAAAGTCAAATTTTCCACTCAATCGAAACGTGTTCGTCGGTTGCGCGGATCTGTGAGATCAGGCCGTCGGCAACCTGCCGCCTGTCCTCGAAGTCAATTTCTTTCCATTGGTTGAGGTAGACCGACAACCGCTCGATCTGCTCCGGGGACATGGTTTCCACCGACAGCGCCGCAATCTCTTTTGTCAGGGCTTGGCGGTGTGTGTCCAGCTCCTCGATTTTGCTGTTGGCATAGGACAGCAGCACCGCATTAGCCCCGGTCAGAGTATTCAGCAGCTTTTCAATCTCGTCCTCCACGCGGGCAAGCTCCATGTTCAGCGCGGTCAATTTGGGATTGACCGTTTCCCGCTTTGCCGTCAGCGTCTGGAACTCGGACAGCTTCTTGACCATCTCGCCGTACAGAAAACTTTCAAATTCCCGTGTACGAAGCGTCCCGCAGCCGTCACAGCTTTTACTGTCGGCCCGCTTGGAGCAGCGGAGATACTGAACGCCTGTCGGATTGCCGACGCTCATAAGCGCGTATCCGCAGCGGCCACACTTGACCTTTCCGGCAAGCCATGTGTTCTTTGCCTTGCGCCCGCCTTGGAATGTCTTGTTTGCCATGAGCTTCTTCCTGCAGCGCAGCCATGTATCAGACGATACCAGCCCCTCGCTGGGAGCCAGAACAAGTATCTGATCTTTCAGGTGCTTGTTTTTTCTTTCCTGCACATCCCGGCCCTGATAGAGATAGCAGCCGTTTGTCCCGGCAAAATCTGTTGCTTCATTGACTACCACCGTACCCTGGCTTTTGAAGAACTCGTACATATCGAGGTCAGCCTGTGCGTAAATGGGGTTTCTTAAAAGCTGGGAGATAAAGCCCCGTTTCATTTCCTTGCCGTAGATCAGGATACCCTCGTCGGCAAAGTAGCGGGCGATGTCCCCGAAAGAGGTTGCGGGCTGGGAGTACATTTCAAACATCAGCTTTGCAATATCTGCCGTTTCCGGGTCAGGCTTCATCATTTTTGTGCGGATGCCCTCAATGGTGGTCGGCTCCAGTTGGAAGCCGTAGGGGGCCGCACCGCTCATGTGAAAACCGTGCTGGCAGCGGGAATAGTAGGCATCGGTCACGCGCTTCTGGATGGTTTCACGTTCAAGCTGGGCGAATACAATGCAGATATTCAGCATGGCCCGCCCCATCGGGGTGGACGTGTCAAACTTTTCCGTAGAGGAAACGAACTCGACATTGTATTCCTGAAAAGTTTCCATCATGGTTGCAAAGTCCAGAATCACTATTCACTCCTTGAGCAAAGAAGTATTCCTCAACGAACAAAAACTCAAACTTGGCTTCTCCCTTTGTTATGGAATCTCCATTGGTGCGTATCTGAAAAACTGTCGGATGACCAAGGCATCGGAGTTGCTTGTCCATACCGACTTCAGTATTGAAGAGGTGGCCCATGCTTCTGGTTATACCAGCAGTGCAAGCTTTATCAAAGCCTTTCGGCAAAAATACGAAACCACACCATTGCAATTCCGAACGGATGCAAGGCTGCGAACTGCGACAAAACACATTGTGGAATGACATATACAAGATGGCTGCACAGATAGGTTCGTATGCGGACTGAAAGGACGCATTGTTGTGGCAAGCAGTGCGCCGTGGTACCACGGCACGATTTTTGAATCCGATTTCTAAAAATCAAATTCAAAATGCTTGTTGGGCTGTGCCCAAACCCCTTATGTTCTGCATCCGGTGGATGCAGGCTGAGCATTCCTGCGGAACGCTTCTGTTGCGTGTCAATGCACACTCTCTCTGAAAATTCCGAATGCTTTTTGGTGTAAGCGTCAATGGCGCAGTCATGGCATCCGTGGTAAAATGAATGTGTTGTGTGCCTGACACACGAAAAAGAGAGGACGGATGCAGAGATGGAACAGCTTTATCTGATGCCCGGTGAGGAACGCTACGCGAAGTTTCAGGACGAAAACGGCGTACCGAAAGTTCGGTACACTTACTGTTCGCTGCACGGCAGACTGTTCAACTGCACTTGCAAAACCATGGACGAAGCCCAGCGTTTGTGCGAGGACTGGCTCGTGACGCAAGATCGCTGCTACATAAACTAAAAAAGACCGCCGAGAACCGACCATAAAAGGTCAGGCTCTCGGCGGTCTTGGCTTATCGGGTTTGTTCTTTTTCCTTGCTGTCCTTTTCCTCCGCGAAGAACAGCTCAACATTCTTCTGCGCTTTTACGATTTCCTGCATCTCATCCCGTGCCTTTCGGTACTCCGGGTAGAGTGCTTTTTTCTTGGTGAGCAAAGCAGAATACTCTGCATTCAGTTCTTTTACCTTCGGCAGCTTTTTCAATCCTGTTTCATCAAAAGCGTCTTTGGCGGCTCGGTGCAGCGTGATTTCCTCCCGGTGTGCTTCCAGAAATTTGGAACTATACTCGGATTTGCGGTAGACATCGTACACTGGTCGGGTCTTGGCGTAGTTGACGATGTGCGCACGGAGGACTGCAATCTCGGTCATGCGTTGCTCTGCGGCTTTGATGGAATCGCCCAGTTCGTGATAGTGCGAAAGTGCAGCATCAGCACGTTCTTTCAGCTCATCCGCACTGCTGATTTTCTGCTCTTGCAGAAAAATCAGCGTCTTGGACATTTCTTTCAGGTTATACTTTTTCGCCCAACGTTCATAGCCGCCGCCTTTGCCTTCAGCAAGTTTCGCCTGAATATCCACCAGCAGTTGAAAGGGCTGTTCTTTGGGTGGCTGTTTCTGGCGGGCGTGGTGCTCCACTTTGCCAGCCAGCACAGCTTTGATTTCGTCCTCGCTGTACCCGACACCCAGAGTTTTGAATCGGATAAAGCGTTTCTGCCGTGCACCTTTGACCGAGGTGTACTTGCCGCGCTTAATCTCATAGCCCTGCTGTTCCAGCTTTTGCAGAAAATCTTCGTAGTCGGTGGGTTTCTGATGCAAAATTTCGTCGATGACGCTGCACAGCCGGTCGCGGTTGCTTTCCCTCGGCGGGTAAGTAATGCGCTTCTGCCGTTCCCGGTAAGGCTTCTTTTCGATTACGGAGAGCTGATGCTCCAGACAAATCAGGTCGCTCAACCGCTGTACTGCCAGCCCAGAGAAGAAAAAATCCCGGAATTTTCTTGTACCATCCAACGCAGTGGAATTGTAGATGATATGATTGTGAATGTGTTCCCGGTCGGTATGGGTGGCAACGATAAAGGCGTGTTTGCCTTTCAGAAATCGGGAGGCCAATTCGTAGCCAACTTGATTTGCTTCCTCTGCCGTGATTTCACCGGGCCGGAAGGATTGCCGTATCTGATAAGCAATCACATTGCTTTTCTGGCTGCGCCCGGTGGCTTGCTCGTACAGCTTCTTTGTGAGCATGAACTCCTCATCTACGGTAAGCGGGCTGCATTGATAGCTGCTGACAAGCTCACCCTTTTCAGTCTTGTCAGGATTCTGTGCATAGTCGGTGCGGTCTTTCAGGCAGACGGCAATAGATTTTCCTTTGTGCTGATGCAGTGCAATCAGACGAGTAGCGGCCAGAGCAGATCCCCCCTTCAACGAAAAAGCCGCCCGAAGGCGGCAGAAGATTCAAAATTAAATAATATCCCGGAGCCAACCGCTGAATCGTTCAACGCCCTCCACCATTGCAGTTGCGCCGACAAAAAGGACAAAGCAGAAAAATTCAGCAACCAGCAGAATCAAAAACTGATTCCAAGTCTGGCGATAGACGGTATAGATGCCGCAGCCGAAGATATACAGCATCAATGGTGCAACAATATAGCTGGACAAGGTAAGCAGCCACTTTGCCATCAGAGCCAGAAAAGCTACAAACAGAGAGATCGGGGCAAGCACCATCTTGAACAGAATCCTCATATCAAACACCAACCTTTCCTTTCGCCCCTATTATAAAGGTATCGCCCCCTGCCTTGCAAGGATGTCAACCGTTATGTAAGCCCGCAGTCCTCCTGCTGCGGGATTTTTTTAGAGTTCCGAAAGTTTGGCGAGAAGTTGCTTGCCGATAGCTATCAGCTCATCCAACCGACTACGCAAGTCCTCTAAATCGGCGGCATAGAGCTGCCCGCTTTCATTGGCCCGTTTCGCCACCTGATTCAGGTTGTTGCTGCAATTCTGAAGAAGGTACGCCATCCGACGCAGCTGTGGTAAATCAAGATTCAGGCAGTAACCATCCAGAGCCATTTTTCGCAGATAAGAGCCAATGCTCAAAATACCGCAACTTTCCATCTTCTGACGAATGCGTTCCAGTTCGACTTTGCTGACACGAAAATGGATCTGCTGGTCACGGCGCTCCGTCACCGGGCATCACCATCCTTATCCAAGTAAGATTTGAATGGTCGGACAGGCTCCACTTTATCAGCCTTTTCTTCCAGAGCTGCCAGCACAGAGGGGCGGGCATCCGGCTTTTCTTCCGCTTCGGGTTCTGTCCGGCTGGACTGATGCTCCATGTTCAACAGCGCATCCAATTCTGCAAGGCGGGCAGACTTGGTTTGCAGTTCTTCCTCCTGCGCAAACGGCTTGGCGATTTCAACCTCTGCGGCCTGCTTCTGCTGTTCCAGAGAATCCAGTGCGGCATCAGCATCGGCAATGCGGTCGGCAAAATTGCCGATGGCATTGTCCAGACGGACGATGTTGCCGCGAGGGTCATCGCCCAGCGGTACCGGATAACTCAGCTCGCCGCGGAGAACGATTTGATGCTCATTCTTGAAACTGTCAAAGCGAATGTTCAGCTCAAAGCCGCGATAGGTGCCCAGCAGCATCATATCCGCATTCGGCATCTCCTTGCAGGCGAGCATCAGCCGCTCACCAGCTGCTTTTTTCTCATCGAACACCATGCCCTTGATCGTCATGCCGCAGAAGTTCTCCTTATCCTGCGGGTGTGCGTCTGCGATTTGGGCATCGTTTTTCAGAGCCGCAATACGGTTCTTCGCTTTCTGAATTTCCTCCGGGTAATGCTTGAGCAGCTTATCTTCCAGACGATATTTCTGGTTCTGGTAATCCGAGCGCAGCACCTTGAGCTTTGCTACCTGCACATCCAGATCCATCTTTTCCCGGATGCGCGGGTCGCCTGCGCATAAGGCCTTGACCTCGGCATACGAAAGAGCCTGCTCATCCACATCATCACAGGAGCGCATCGGAGATTTGCTCGTCATGATCTGCGAAATAAACTTCTGCTTGTTTTCCAGCGTTTGCCAGAGGTAGGCGTCGAATGTCCCCTCCGTGACGTAATTATAGACGTAAACTTGTTTGTTTTTGTTGCCCTGACGGATGATTCGGCCGTTGCGTTGGGTCATATCGGACGGTCGCCAGCCTACATCCAGATGATGCACGGCCACCAGCAGGGTCTGGACATTGGTGCCTGCGCCCATCTTTGCAGTGCTGCCCAGCAGGACACGCACCTTGCCGCTGCGGACTTTGGAGAACAAATCCGCTTTCTTACCTTCAGTATCAGCGTTGTGGATGAACTCGACCTCCGATTCCGGCACCCCGGCGGCAAGCAGCTTTGTGCGAATATCATCGTAGACATTGAACGAGCCGTCTCCCTTGGGCGTGGACATATCGCAGAAAATCAGCTGCGTCAGATTATCCTCTTTGGTTTCGTTCCAGATACGCAGAACATTGTCGACGCAGGCATTCAGCTTGCTGTCCGGGTCATCCGGGGTGAGCGGATTCATCAGCCGCTGGTCAAGGCCGATTTTACGTCCGTCCGAGGTGATCTTCAGCATATTGTCCACCGAGGGGTCAACCGCACCGCTATGCACCTCAGCAGCACGTTCGCTCAGGGATTTCACCATGTCCTGCTGGATTTCCGAGGGTTTGACCACGACAGTTTCAAACTTGGCTTCCGGAACAGGCAGATGCAACTGGTCGGAAGTCTTGATGTCCGCTGCCTCCTTGAACATATTCATCAGCTCCGGCAGGTTAAAGAACTTGGCAAAACGTGTGCGCGCACGGTAGCCGGTTCCTTCCGGCGCAAGCTCAATGGCCGTGGTGGTCTCGCCAAACGTAGAAGCCCATGCATCAAAGTGGGTCAGTTGTTTCTGCTGGAGAGTGCTGTACTGCAAATAGCGCATCAGGGTGTACATTTCCGTCATGGAGTTGCTGATGGGCGTTCCCGTTGCGAAAATCACGCCGCGCCCGCCAGTCACTTCATCCAGATAACGACACTTGCCGAACATATCGCTGGACTTCTGTGCTTCGGAGGTAGAAAGGCCAGCAACATTGCGCATCTTGGTGTAAAGATATAGGTTCTTGTAGTTCTGGCTCTCGTCCACAAATAACCTATCTACGCCTAATTGTTCAAATGTGACCACATCATCCTTGCGGTCGGTGGACTGTAGCTTTTTCAGTTTCACCTCCAGTGTTTTCCGTGTCTTTTCCATCTGTTTCACGGTAAAATGCTCACCGGACTGTTCTTTGGCCTCTGCAATGGCATTTTCGATTTCCTCGATCTGATCTTCGATGATCCGTGCCTGCCGTTCCGCAGAAAGAGGGATTTTCTCAAACTGCGAGTGGCCGATAATGACGGCATCGTAGTCGCCGGTTGCGATGCGGGCGCAAAAACGCTTTCGATTGGCGGGTTCAAAGTCTTTCTTGCTGGTAACGAGCAGCTTTGCATTGGGGTATAGCCGCAGGAACTCGCTGGCCCACTGCTCGGTCAGATGGTTGGGCACCACGAACAGGCTTTTCTGACACAGGCCCAAACGCTTGGATTCCATTGCCGAAGCTGCCATCTCAAAACTTTTGCCGGCACCCACCTCGTGGGCGAGCAGGGTGTTCCCACCATAAAGCACATGAGCAACTGCATTGCGCTGATGTTCCTGCAGATTGATCTCCGGGTTCATACCGACAAAATGGATATGGCTTCCGTCATACTCGCGGGGCCGGGTACTATTGAACAACTCGTTATACTGCTTCACCAGCAGATTCCGCCGCTGCGGGTCTTGCCAAACCCAGCCTGCAAAGGTATCCTTGATGGCCTGCTGCTTCTGCTGGGCAAGCATCGTCTCCTTTTGGTTCAGGACACGCCGCTCTTTACCGTCCTCCTCAATGGTATCATAAATGCGGCAGTCCCGCAAATTCAAGGTGTCCTCCAAAATCTTGTAGGCGTTGGCCCGGTGGGTGCCGTAGGTTTCGGTGGACATGATATCATACATTCCGGCGGCAGATTTGTTGCCGATGCGCCATTCGGACGTAAATGGAGAGTAGCGGACTTGGATCAGGTTGTTATAGCGGATGCGGTAGGGCGGCTGAAAAGTCTCCATCATAAACTGCTGCACAATGGCGGGATTCAGCCATGTGGCACCCAGTCGGATGTCGATTTCTGATGCTTCAAGGTCCTTCGGCTGCGCTTTGGTCAAAGCCTCCACATTGATCTTGAACTCCGGGTGGCTTTCAGCGGCAAGCTGAGCCATGCGCAGTTTATTCCGCACATTGCCGGAAAGATACTCGTCCGCAGTCTGCCAGCCTGCTTCCGGCTCATCTGCATCCGCAGAAGGGTCTTTGAAAATCACGCCTTGCAGCTCTGTGGTAATACGCTCATAATCGCCGGGAGAGCCGAGAAGTTTCGCCATATAGGGCAGATCAACACGGCCATGTTCTCCAATGGACACTGCCAGTGCTTCGCTGGGGGTGTCCACGCTGGTGACGGTGCGCTCCGGGCGAATCGTTCGCTTGGTGAACATATCCGCCTTGCTTTTGAGCTGTTTATTCTCATCGAGATTTTCCAAAGAGCAGAGCAGATAGTAGGAAGAATCATCCTCAAACAAACGCCCATTTTTGCGGTCGTTGAGCAGACCGTATTTTGCGGTAAAAGCGTCATAAGCTGTGTTCAGCTTTGCTTGGGTTGCCTTAATGTCCTCATCCGGGTAATCGTCCAGCTGCTCCTGAATCAGCTGGTTGACGATCTGCCGCAGTTCCACCATGCCGGTGACACGGGCTTTGGCATTATCGGACAACTCCACCTGCGTCATAATCGAATTTTCTCGGTAGTACACCTCACCGTCCACCACGGCATAGGAGAAATTCTTTGCATCCGGGTCAGCGGGGAGCGTCTTGCGCTCGACTTCTGCATCCGCAACATCTGGTGTTTCCACCTCGACTTCAACATACTGGCCCTCAATATGCTGTACCGCTTCGGCAAGCTGGTCGGCCAGCACTGCGCCCTCGATGGGGGCAACCGTCAGTTCCTCCCGTCCGTATTTGGTGCTTTCGGTGGTCAGTTCGCCCAGAATCATCTCCGGGTGGTCCACGAAATACTGGTTGATGGCAAAGCCGTCCTCGGTCTTGCCGAGCTGCACCCAGTCCGGCTCATGGTCGATGGGGCGGTCACGCTTTTGCAAAAAGATAATGTCGCTGACAACATCTGTGCCAGCATTGGCACGGAACGCATTGTTCGGCAGACGGATGGCACCCAGCAGATCGGCACGTTCTGCCATGTGCTTGCGGGCGGTGCTGTCCTTGCTGTCCATGGTGTAGCGGCTGG